>ULRX01033896.1_pt1 | contig 22411 bp, 18 predicted proteins | sample 1955871 | NCBI WGS metagenome assembly ULRX01 (sample SAMEA4835695, study PRJEB28245) | human gut metagenome | biome: gut microbiome; material: fecal sample | place: Denmark | collected 2008 | reverse complement strand
AGTAGGCAAGAACGCTCACGTCAATGTTATATACCTATCTTATTGGAGATAGTTTATATATCGTTTGGCGTGGGCTATTGTTTATTACCCATTCTAGGCAGTCGAGAGCCTCACGATAGTAATATTCAATAGTTTCCACGCCTTTTAATTTTTAATAGTATCTGAAGGAAACAGGGTATATAAAACGATATAGAACTACGAATCAGACATTTAGAAACAAATTTTGCTACTATCTTTCAAGTAGCCAACTCAATTTTTGAGCAGCTTATACTACAAATTAAATTATTAACAAAAAGATTATTTACAGAATATGAAAACATTTAGATTTTTTGCGACTTTATTGGTTATTGCTTTATGTGCAGGTTTTACTTCTTGTAGTGACGATGATGATGAAAACCCGTTAGTAGGTATTTGGGTAAGTATAGAGAATAGAAACTCTGTGGAATATAAGGATGTAATGACTATTAATGCAGACGGTACAGGTTCAAGTGCTTATTATGAAAACGGTCAATTAGATAAAGAAGGAGTAGAAAGTTTCCAATATACTTATGATGAAAAGGGTAAGGTTTTCACTTTCATTTGGGAAGAAGATAGCGACGGAGAGAGTGATGTTTATTCAATGCGTGTTCAAGAACTGACAAGTTCCAAACTGGTACTAGTTGATGATATTGATGAAGAAGGTGAAGGAGAGGTAATAACATACATAAAACAATAATAGGAATTTAATATATAGATAGTTATGGTAGGCAACGGTCTTTTTTATGACGGATATATTGGCAGCATATTATACGATGCAGTTAGAAATACGGAAAGTTTTATTTCCAAGTATAAGAATATGGCAATAAAATGTTCACAGGAAAATTATGAATATCAAGCCTTTCGTAGTGAAAAAATGATACGTGAAAATAGATACTCTTTGATTCTATCTAATCCTAATTTAGGAAGTATAAGGGAATTGAGTATTCGGGAATTTCCGGAAAATGGCAAGGTTAGAGCTTTGGATATTTATTTTACAACAAAAGATTATGATGATGTGAAAGAGTTTACAGAGAAACAATATCAAATAGCCAAAGAACAATATCAAAGAGGTGTGCCGGAAAGTGATTGGGAAACTTCTTGTAGGAATCTACCATTCAATATCGAAGAGATGTATTTTAAATTCGACTTTAAACCGTATAGTGGATTGAATAAACTGTTTTCTTTACGTGAAAGCCGTGAATATCAAGTGTATATACATGTGTTGTATAAGCGTTAGATTAGTTTATGCAATATATAATACTACTGTGCTTAGATTGATTGTTTATTTATAGATAAAGTGTTTATGAAAGAAAGAATATTATGCTCTTTAAAAAATATCTCCTTTGTCATTATCATTGCATTATTAGGAGCTGCGTGTGGAGATGATAAAGAAGAAAGTATTGATGTTGGTAATGAAGGTGGTAATGGAACAGTTACTGGAACTGTTGCTAAGGTTGATGTAAAAAAGGCAGGTTCATTGTCAAGTCTGATTGGTGATGATGTTAAGTTTAATATTACGGATTTAACTGTTACAGGAGATATTAATGGGGATGATATTGCATTAATCCGTGAAATGGCAGGTGCAGATGTTAATGGGGACGAGACAAAAGGACATTTGTCTAAGCTTAATCTTAAAGATGCTAATATAGTTGCAGGTGGAAATCCATATTATATTAGGTCAACAACTCAAGCTTATTATTCAAGAACAAATGTACTGACATCTTATATGTTTGTAGGGTGTAATAATCTAACTACTGTTATATTTCCTAAAGCTATAGAGGTCATTGAAAGATGTATTTTTGGCTTTTATGGTAATAATAGTTCAGTAGAAAACCGGAACTTGACTACTGTTGCTTTGGGCGATAAAATTGCAGAAATTGGTATTGGGGCATTTGCGAATTGTGTGAATTTAAAAGCAATTGTAATACCTGACGGTGTGACGATTATAGGAGATATGGCGTTTGGGCGTTGTCTAAATCTAACAACAATTGATATCCCAAATACTGTTTCTGAAATAGGAGATAGAGTTTTTGAACAATGTGATAATTTAGCTACTATAAATATGTCTAACAATATTGTTAACTTAGGGGCTACATTTCAAAATTGTACAGGCTTGAAGAATATTATAATACCGAATGGTGTGACTAGTATTGGCAATAATGCTTTTACTGGTTGTAGCTCGTTATCTTCTATTGATATTCCTAATAGTGTGACTAGTATTGGCAATAATGCTTTTACTGGTTGTTTAAAATTAACTACCGTAAATGTTCCTAATAGTGTAACAGAAATTAATGGAATGTTTACTGAATGTTCAGGGATAGTACATATCACATTACCCAATGGTATAACTTATATTGCTGATAATGAATTTGCAGGATGTGAAAATCTGAAAGAATTAAAGATACCCGATAGTGTTACAAGTATAGGAACAGGGGCTTTTATGAATTGTAGAAATTTAGTCTCTCTGTCAATTGGATGTGGTTTACGTTATATAGGAGTATTAGATATTACGGGGGGAATCGGTTTTGATAAAATCTTTTTTGGCTGTAATAGCTTAGTGAAGTTTACTGTATCAGAAGATAATCCCAATTTTATTAGTGTGGATGGTATGCTGTTAACTAAGGATAAAAGTAGATTGGTAACTTGTCCTGTTGTTAAAACTAAAATAGATATACCTAGTTCTGTTACTATTATTGGTGGTCCTTCTTCTTATGATGATACAATTTTTCCTTACCGTTACTATGCATATCCATTTAGTTATAGCTCTTTGACTAGTGTTACTATTCCTGCTAACGTTAGAACTATTTTTGGTTTTAATAATTGTACCCAATTAATGGAGGTTCATATAAGATGTACTACTCCACCTGCTTTGCCCGAGGCTTTTATAGCGGTAAATGATAAATGTATTTTCTATGTTCCAAGAGGGACTTTAGATGCTTATAAAAAATCAGAATGGTGGAAATATAAAAATATAGTGGAAGAATAAAGTAAAAAGAACAGCATTTGAAGAAATTCATTTGCTGTTTTTTTATTATCAATATGCTGCAATCGTAACTGTTGAAACAAATAAATTCATTATTTTTGTAGTGCAGTATTATACTGCAAAGAGAGTATTAACGTATTGAATAACTTATCTTGTTTTACATGATTGATGTAAACCAATACGTAAACCACATGGTGGTATTGGTAAGTGTAAATTAGGTAATGTTCTGATTTATAGCTATTAAGGTGCTCGAATGGTGACCCGGCACGAAGGACTTAAAATCCTTTGGCCATTGCGGCTGTGCGGGTTCAAGTCCCGCTTCGAGTACGAGTATTCTTTATTGCCTGTAGATCCTTGATTTACAGGCTTTTTTATTCTTTGGCTGCTGAGACAATCTCCTCCCGTACTTTCTTTGGCAAGCCTTTCACAACGATATCATAAGATTTCTGTACCAGTTCCCGTATCTTCTCGTCCGGAACGTCCTGATTGAAGTAGGCACTAATCCAATACTTCTTATTCATGTGCCATCCCGGCTTTATGCCCAGATACGCAGCCTGTAATTCCAGTGATTCGTTCGGATTACATTTAATACAGCAGAAGTCGAATATTTCGATGTTTACAAAGCAGAACCATTTATCTGCTACATAAAAACAGAGTACGTCGCGGCTATATGGGTCGGGTACATCGGTAAACGGCATCCTCTCATGGACGCCATTGAGTGATAAGCAGTATTCTCTGAACTCTTCAATATTCATTTTGGCATTTTTTTAAAGGATGGTGTAAAGATACAAATTGTATGTTTAACGGGAGAAACCTCATTGGTCAAAAAAAGAATAATATTGTCCGATTAGAGGGAATCTTCCTGTCATAAGATATAAAACTCGACTTTTTTATCTATGTTTGTGGCATGAAGAAGTCAGTATTTTTCCTGTTTATATCTTTGATATTTACTAGTTTAGCCTATCCTCAACTGGCTATACGACATCAGATTGCTAGCCCAAAGGCAGCTGATTCACTGGATATTTCCTATTATTCTCAAAAGAGAGGAATCCGTGCGGGAGCGATGGCGTTTGGCGTCAATATGGGCGTCTGGGCTTTCGACCGCTACATCCGGAAAGCGGATTTTGCTTATATCGATATGCATACAATCAAGGAAAATATTAAGCATGGCTTTGTATGGGATAATGATGCCATGGGTACAAATATGTTCATGCATCCTTATCATGGCAGTCTGTACTTCAATGCCGCCCGCTCGAATGGATATAATTACTGGCAGTCAGGCTTGTATGCTTTCGGTGGGAGTTTCATGTGGGAGATGTTTATGGAGTGTGAATATCCTTCTGCCAACGATATCATAGCGACACCGATTGGCGGAATGGCATTGGGCGAAGTGTTCTATAGAACTTCCGATCTTATTCTCGATGACCGGAAGACCGGTGCTTCCCGTTTTGGGCTGGAATTTGCCTCGTTTGTGGTTTCTCCTATGCGTGGTCTTACCCGTATTATCAACGGAGATGCCTGGAAAAGACGCTTAACATCGGGCAAGCAATTTGGTGTGCCCGATGTTAGTGTGGATATTTCTATGGGAGTGCGTGCGCTTGAATTGGAAGATGAAATCTTTGATAAGGGTGTCGGGTTTGCCACCGAACTGGATGTAGAATATGGAGATCGTTTTGATGCGGATGACAGGAAGCCGTATGATTATTTCTCTGTGAAGGCAAAATTGAATGTGCAGAAGTCGCAACCGATATTGGGACAGTTGAATATTGTGGGACGGCTGGCAGGCAGAGAACTGGTCGATAATAAAAAGCACTATCTGAGTTTGGGGCTTTATCAGCATTTTGACTACTATGATTCGGACACCATATCGAGCGTTTCGGCAAAAACTCCTTATAAGTTTTGTACGCCGGCTTCGTTTGGTGCCGGATTTATCTATAAGCGTAAACTGCTTAAACGTTGGGATATAGACGGATATGCTCATCTGAATGGGATTCTTCTCGGAGGTGCTCTCAGTGATTATTACAGGGTGGAGGAGCGCAATTATAACCTGGCAAGCGGTTATAGTACGAAAGTCGGGTTTAATTTCATCTATAAGAAAGATAAGTTTTCGGCATCTACTACTTACGATGTCTATCATATGTTTACCTGGAAAGGATATCCTAACAATATGGATTGGGAAAATTATAATCCGAAAACGCTGAATGCACAAGGAGACCGTTCAACGGCAATTCTTCATGCCACCGGGTTACGCTTGGATGTCAAGCTACGAAAAGGAGTGTATCTGACCGGAGCTTATATGAACTATACGCGGACTACGCGATATAAACATTATGATAATGTCTTTTCCAGCACGTCAGAAGGGTGCCTTATGTTGACCTGCAAATTATAATATGCTTTGGCTTTTGTATGAAAAAAAGATGTTCTTTTATGTGCTGCCAATCTTCCGTTTTTTCTTCTTACTTATGAATGGAATATTAATATTGGGACTAATAATTCTGCGTATTTATAATATCATTATTTAATATATTAAGAATGGAACATACAATGCCAAGAATGGCACTTGTGATGGTTAATTTAAATCTTTTACTTTGCATGATTTTATGTGATAAAAAAGAATTAATAATTAACTATGAAGATTATGAAGAAAAGATTGTTGTATTTGTTCATGCTTATTTGTTCAGTAAGTCTATTCACAAGTTGTGGTGACGACGATGATGACGTGAAATATCCGGTTGACAGTGAACTTGCAGGTGCATATAAGGGAACAATGGATGTATATTATGTGGGTGTATCTACTCCTATTACTTCTGATATGGTTCAGAAAGTTTATATTTCAAAGGCTTCGGATACTGCTGTTAAGCTGGAATTGAAGAACTTTACTATTACCGTTGCGGGTTCCGAACTTCTCATTGGTGATATTACTGTCGATAATTGTGCTTTGACAAAAAGCGGTGACACTTATAAGTTTGCTGGTAATCAAACATTGAGTCTTGTTGTGGGTTCATGCAATACATCCGTTTCGGGTACAGTTGGTAAGAATGCTGTTGAAATGGTAATTGATGTAGATGTAGAAGGCGGAATGAAGGTGAAGGTTAACTATAAAGGAACTAAACTGTCAGGAAGTGAAAACTCAGAGGCAAAAATAACAGGTTTTACTATCGACAATGAGGTTGTGACAGTAGCACCGATTATCGACGAAGAAAAGAGTGTTATTACATTTAAGGTAAATGACGAAGCTACTGCTGATGATTTGAAGGCATTGGTGCCTGTTGTCACTGTATCAGAAAAGGCTACTGTAACTCCGGCAAGTGGTGTTCCGCAGGATTTCTCCGGTGGAAAAAGCGTTGTCTATACAGTGGTTTCAGAAGACGGGACCTCAAGAAAATATACAGTTTCTATCGAAGGTGTTCAGAATATCATGAGATATTCTTTGGATGAATGGTCAGAATTTGATGCAGGCAGCAGTTATGATAACTATTGGACTCCGGAACCTGCCGGATTCTTAGCTACTTCTAATGGTGGTGCTAAAATGCTGAATGGATCATCTTCAGCTGTCAAAGTTGGCTATCCTGTGATGAAAGAAACTGAAGGTTTCAATGGTGGAGCTGCCAAATTGGTAACATTGGATTCCAGAGGACATGCTTTAGGTAGTTTGGCACCTATTACTTCCGGTTCTTTATTTACAGGAGTATTCAGTCTTAATATGCTTGCGCCTTTAAAATCTACGAAGTTTGGTATTGCTTATGACAAGGAGCCTAAATTATTTAAAGGTGTATATAAATATAAAGCCGGAACTAATTATATCGATGGTTCTAAAAAACCGGTAGAGGAAGGTCTTGATGTCGTAGATGAGTGCTCTATTGCTGCGGTATTGTATGAGGCTAAAGATGCCAGTGGCAAAGATGTGACTCTCACGGGAGTAGACATCAATACTTCAGAATATCGTGTAGCAGAAGCTCGTTTGAAAGATGGTACGGACAAAGAAGCATGGACTGCTTTTGAACTTACTTTTGAATACTTCCCTGATAAAGTTTATGATAGTACTAAAGAGTATAAACTGGCTATCGTTTGTTCTTCAAGCAAGGAAGGTGATAAGTTTAGAGGAGCTGCTAATAGTACGTTGATCGTTGATGAACTGGAGGTCGTTGGCGAATAATGAAATAAGCTTCCTTTAAAATAGGATATAGTATAGAATATAGAATAGGCTGGACTCAATTATGGGTTCAGCCTATTTGATTTGTATACTTCAATCTGAATATTAAAACTTAGAAAGCCTCCAAAATATGAGAAAGAGCTTCTAGTATCTTAAAAATAGATCATAAAATACAAAGAATGGACCTTGTAGTAGTTAAAATAAAGATGTTACTTTGCATCCGATTTTGTGATAAAATGGAGTAATAACTAAATTAGAGAATTATGAAGAAAAATTTACTGTTTTTATTGATGCTCATTTGCTCAATGAGTTTATTTACAGCTTGTAATGATGATGATGATAATGGTGGTGAAGGCCCTCAGCTAGGAAAAGATATTGCTGGTACTTATAATGGAGAGTTATCCGTTGTATCATCAGAAGCTAAAGCTTCCAGGCAACAAGTATTCATTACTCCTAATGGAGCAAATGATGTAACTTTGGAACTTAAAAATATTTCTATTAATATGATAGTAGATGATAACCCTACATCAATAGAAATAGATGATATACAATTTCCTAATGTGGCTGTAGAGGGAGATAATACTTTGGTTCAATTAAAAGAATCCAAAATTGCTTTATCGCATCCTTCTTTGGGTGAATTGGAAGTAACAGCAGCAGGAACTGTTCAATCGCAGAAATTAGACTTAAACTTCTCTGTTAAGGTAAAAGACCCAGCGGAAAGTATTAATGTTGTATTTGCCGGTGAGAAGTTGAGTTCGGAAGTCGATATAAAAGACTATGCTCAAGAAGTTGCAGGATGGTATGCACGTAAAGAACTTACTATAACAGGAATCGAGATTGAGGCTAAATGGCCAACTGATGGTATAGAAGTTGTTTATAATAAGTATAACCAAATTTCTATTAAGCCATTTTATATAAGTTTCCCATGGGGAACTAATGACACTAGGCAGATTGATATTAAATCTGCAAGATTAATAAATACAGCAACAGGAGTAGAGATTGAAGAAATTCATCAGGCTTTGACTGATAAAAGAGGTGATGCTACATTGGATTTCTCCGGTAAGTTTGAAAATGGAGTTTTGACTCTGAATATGACTATTACTAATGAGGAAAATACAGCTCATTATGTATTTACTGCTGACCAAAAGAAAACAGGTGCTGCAATTGAAAAGATGATAATCAATAGTGATGTTGTAACTTTACAGCCAGAGATCGGTGAAGTAAGTAGCAATAAGGCTAATATTGTATTTTATATAAAAGAAGGTACAAGTGCCGAGAAGTTGTCATTGGTTCCAGAGTTTGAAGTTTCTTCAGGAGCTACACTTTATTATGGTGATGCGGTTTATGAGAAAGGTACAGCAATAGATTTTTCTAAAGAACAAAAATTTAAAGTAACAGCTGAAAGTGGAAAAACAACTGTTACATATACAGTGAATACTGCTGTAATGGACGATTTCTCATTTAAGACAAACTTTGATGGAGAGTGGGAACAGAAGAGTTACAATAACGAAGGCAAGATAGTGTTTGATGAACCGGGCGAAGGATGGGCTACTTCTAATGGAGGAGTTGCTTATATTAAAGGAATGCATGGTTTTTTACAATGTTATGCTCCTGATAAACCGAATGCAGTGACTATATCAAATGAAAGTAAATCAGGTAAGGCGGCTCGTTTAGAAACCTTGGATACTACAGGAAAGTTTGCTTTTATAACTTCTGTTCCTAAAGTTACTTCTGGTTCTGTATTTTCGGGAGTTTTTGTTGTAGACCCTGTTAATACTTTGAGGAGTACTAAATTTGGTTATCCTTGTTTCAAAAAGCCTGTTGCTTTCAAGGGATCTTATAAGTTTACTGCTGGAGAAACGTATTATACTTGTCCTGATCCTTCTAAGGCTCACATCTTTGAAAAAGATGATACGAAAAAAGATTTGCCTGCTATGAATGCTGTATTATATGAGGTAAACAACTATGCTTTCGACTTCCTAGACGGTACAAATTTATTGACTTCTGATAAAATTGTAGCAATTGCTTCAGTAGATGGTAAAGAACAGACTGAATATACTAACTTTGATGTGAAATTTACATTCAAGGAAGGCAAGAGTTTCGATACTACTAAAAAGTATAAACTGGCAATCGTTTGTTCTTCAAGTAAAGATGGAGATAAGTTTAGCGGTGCTCCGGGTAGTGTGCTTTATGTCGATGATTTAGAAGTTACTTTTTAATATATTTAGATCTTTTCTCTTAGAGTAAATAAGTTATTCTGAGAGAAAAGATTGCATAATATAAAGACTAAATCTTGTTAATATGAAAATAATGCAGTTACTTTACTGCGTTTTTGGATATCGAAAGATTTTTATTTACTAAAAGTTTGAAAATTATGAAGAAGAATTTATTGTATTTGTTTATGCTGGTTTGTTCAGTTGGTTTGTTTACCTCTTGTGGTGACGATGATGATGACAATAATGACAAACCAGATGTAGCTGGTACCTATGCTGGAAATTTGGGAGTTACAATTGATGATAGCGATCCTATTACTTCATCTCAGACGATTGAGTTGACAAGCCCGGCTGAAACTAAAATAAATTTCACGTTAAAGAACTTTATTCTTCAGGCAGGTGCAGGTGGTGAAGCTGGTCAAACTCTGCCTGTTGGAAATATTAAGATTACTGATATTGATTTGGTTGGTAGTAATGGTAACTATACATTTACGAAAACATCTAATATTAAAATAGAAGCAGGTGATCAAGCTGGTATTAGTGAAGAACAATGGTTGGGACCAACATTATCCGGAACTGCTGGTATTCCTATAACTGTAAAAGGTACAATCACAGGAAATGATATTAAATTGAATATTACTATTCCTTTTATGAGCATGAATATTGCAGTTCAGTTCTCTGGAACTAAGAAGTAAGTTTCTGATATTGTATATATTGATATCTGCATAAATAAGAAAATACGAAACTCTGACGGGTTTCGTATTTTTTTATTGTAGTAACTTGTAGTTCTTAAAGATGACTTCGGTATTCTTCTTATTTGTCCTTATGCTTTCTATTGGTTTTGTATCCATTTTTGCTATTTTCAGTAGCAAGATTTAGTGTGCTTCTACTTATTTCTTTTCTATTTCTAATATCTGAATATGGCACTCTGTTATTTCTAAAATACTTCAGATAGGCATTTTGTCTTAAGGATAGATCACAAATATAAAAAATAGACCTTGTGAGACCTGGAATAAGGGTGTTACTTTGTGATTAAACTTGCTACAGAATTGATTAATTAATTAAATATTAGAATAATGAAGAAAAATTTGTTGTGTTTATTTATGCTGTTATTCTCGGTTGTACTTTTCACTGCATGTAGTGACGACGATCCACAACCGATTCAGGATGGAGAATTTGATGGGGTATATTTAGGTACTCTTGATGTAGATGCAGGTGATTTGGGAGAGGTGAATGATATTCCTCAGAAGATTTACATTTTTAAGAATGGTGAAAATCAGTTAAAGATGCAGTTGAAGAAATTTACATATCCGGGAATTGGTGAATTAGGTGATATAGAATTAGATGGTATTAAGGCTGTGAGAGCGGGGAACGGTTGTACATTTACAGGTACGGGCACTGTTACCTTATCTCCGGGTGTGTGCAATTTAGATGTTTCCGGTTCGATAAATGATGGAAAGCTATCCATGAATATTAAGGTCAAGGTCGCAATTTTCAATATTGATGTTAATTTTGACGGAACTAAAATGGCTGCAGATAAAAGTTCGGAAGCTGATATTCTGACTTTTACTTTTGATAATGATATGGTAATAGGTGAACCGGTAATTGATGGCACTGATATATCTTTTGTTATTTCAGATGATATGACTAGTGAACAATTGAGTACATTAGCTCCTATATTTACAATCTCAAAAGGAGCAGTTGTAGACAAACAAAGTGGTGTTGAACAGGATTTTACCCAGCCTGTTGTTTATAATGTTACTTCTGAAGATGGCATTGTGAAAAAGCAGTATACAGTTGCCGTTGCAGGAAAGGAAAAAGAAATAAATCTCAATGAATGGACAACTGTTAAATCAGAAACAAGTGGTTCAAAAGAAACTTATGAGACACCCGTAGGAAAATTTGGTACTAGTAATCCTGGCTTACTGACAATCAATGATATGATTTCGTCGGTGGAACTTCCTGCTTTGGAATATCCGGTGGCTCCTGTTGAGGGAAAGGAAGGAAAAGCTGCCCAGATCAAGACTATTTATACTTTTATTTCGTATGGGGGAATGGATTTTAATGCTGCTTTGAATGGTTTGATTCCTTATGTAACTTCTGGTTCTCTTTTTACAGGGTCGTTTAAAACAGATATGGGGAATCCTTTGAATAGCACGAAGTTTGGTATTCCGTTTGTTGGTGAACCGGTTACACTTTCCGGTTGGTATAAATATAAACCAGGTTCAGTATATTATGATGATAAGAATCAGATTGTTGATGATAAAACGGATGAATGTTCTATTTATGCCGTATTGTATGAAGAAGTTTTAGATGATGAAGGTAATAACATAGCATTAACGGGAGATTATAAAAACAAAGAAGTCTATATTGGCAGTTCATCACGTATAGTGATGCGTGCAACATTAGAAAATGGTGGGGAAGTAAATGACTGGACTGAATTTACAGCTTCATTCAAACTTTTGGAGAATAAGACGTATGATCCTTCTAAAAAATATTATTTGGCAGTGGTCTGTGCTTCAAGTGCTGAAGGTGATTATTATCAAGGTGCTCCGGGTAGTACATTAATCGTTGATAATTTGAAGGTTACTTCTAAGTAGCATTAGCACTTCAGAGATTAACTTTTGATTGAAACGGAAGTTTCCGAAACAACAACGGCTAATTCTAATCTTCTTCGATTTGGAATTAGCCGTTATTATTTTATTTAGCTACTTCTTAGAACGCATACCCGAACCCTATATTCAAATAAATAGGATACATAGCAAATGAGATAGTGTCGAAATCCTTCTTGAAGATATCGTTCAATCCCCATGTTAAGTCAGCATATACGTTCAGGTGTTTGAATGCTCTCCATTCACCGCCTAACTGCATTCCCCATTGGAATTTACGCAGATTATCAGAGAAGTCATACGTGGCAATACTTTCACCCGTAAAATCCACTCTCGAACCTGTTTCATTCGGGCTACGCAGATGTCCTTCGTATACATGACCGGAGAAGTTTCTTTCGATAAGATAAGAAACGTACGGTCCTGCTGATACTTTCCAACGGTTACTGATTTTGTAGTCAGCCAATACCGGGATAGTAAGGTAAGAGTTTTTGACTTTCGTCTTTACACCTCCAGTCCATAAACCTTTCAGTTCTCCACCGTTCGTATTGAATATCTTCATACCGTAGTTTTTTACGGTAGCTTCTGTGGTCATACTTTTGTTTTCAAGACGCACACCTACTGTCATACCCCACTTTTTCTGTTCGTCGAACCATTTAGTGGCATTTCCTTCAATCGAAATTGCTATGCTAGGGGCATAGCTGTCAATGCTGCGTATTTCTTCCGGCAACGGGAGCGGTGCAGTACCGCCAATGCTGAATCCGGCTTTTATGCTGTATTCCCATCCATGCAGATAAGAGTATATGATACCTTGATTCCTTTCATTTTGAGCATTCACGGTGTGTGATAAGAAAAGAAGCAGGCAGGCGATGCTGAATATTTTATATGTTATTTTCATCTTCATGTATTATTAATAGATTATTATTGCTGATTTGTGGAAGTAAGCTTCACTTCATCTATATGGAGTGTGCTTCCCACTGCTCCTTCGAAACTCGCTCCATCTACACTTGATGAGAATACGATGGCAAGTTTGTAAATTCCTTTGTCTAGTTTATCCGGATTGATAGATTTTCCCGGCTTTAATTCAAAGTCGAGTGTGAAAGGTTGCCATGTGTCGGTTTCAGGCCAATAGGTACCTGATGCTTTTCTAGCCAGCATCACAATGTTGGAAGATGTCAGCGAATTAGCACCATCGAGGAAACTGACGTTTTCGTCTGCTTCGTACAATACTCCGTAAATATCGCAATGGTCCTGTCTGCCTTCTACTACTGTACCGTTGGAAGTGAACTGGCTTCCGGCTTTGAATTTATAATGTCCTTCCAGTTTTACAGGGTAATAGAAGAAAGGAAAACCGAAACGAGTAGCTTTCATCGCGTCGACAAGAGCATTGGCTGTATCAAATGAACCGATGAATAAGTTACCGGCTGCGATTGGCATTTTTACCATTGTGCCGAAACTTCCGGTACTTTTCGTTTCCAGTTTCAGGCATTTGCCTCCGTTCACTCCTCCAGTGACCTGTACGGTAGGAAACTCCGTAGGGTTTTTAGCCATTGCAGTCAGATTAAATCCAGGATTTCCACTTGCCCATTCCAGACGACGGACAACATATGATCCATCTGTCCCTTCAGTGTTGTCTTGTTCGTATAGCACATGGAAAGGATTATCCGAACTCAAATTCTCGAAATGATAGGTATCGGGCATTTCTGTTTGCCAGAGTGTGATATTGTAAGTCGCTTCAAATGATTTGTTTTCAGATGTTACTTTGAACTTTCTGGGATTCTCAGCCTTAAAATTATATGAAGCGATAGACGGGTCATCACCATCGTGTGAGGTAACCGGTGCGATAGTAGCTCCTGTCGGAAGTTGGAAATTGATATTCACCTTTGCCAGATCGGCGGCTTTGGAAACATATAATTGAATGGTAAAGTTCTCAAAGTCAATGGCAGCTTGTTGTACATCACTACCTGTACAGGCATCAATGGCTGCTTCTGAGTTTAGCGCTTCATCCTGTATACAGGAAGATGCTGCACATGCAAGTATGAAACAGGCTATTAAAGTCTTAATTTTCATGCGGTTTAATCTTTTTAGTTACTAATTCAGTCTCTTTTTATAAAACTCGGGTGCAAAGTTAAGTTTCTTTTTGAAATCTAGCGCTCTGTTAGTGAGGGAATTCAATAAAATTAGAGCCTTTTATAAAAATAATGTGGGCTAAGGTTAGAAAAAGACCTTTCGCAGCAGGGCGTTCAATATCTTATTCATAGTGATTAAAACCGATGTTTTATTGTCATCTGTCAGCTTTTAGTAGGCAAACTATTATAAATAAGATAATTATCTCCTGACAATACCCCCTGATAATACGGCTGACAATAACAATTGTCCATTCTATTGTCAGCCGTATCATGCTGTTATTCCAGTTTGACTACTTGATAAAGAGTCCCTTTGTAAGTATGCTTGGAGGGTATACCGCATTTTTGCAGAAGTCTTCCAAAGTGATATACTTTGCTGGAAGACAGGGGTATGCTACTCTTTTTCTGCAAGTAGTTGAGTATTTCCATTGGTGACAGATATTCTCCCTCGCCTTCCTTTTGGGCTCCTTTGAAGTATTGGTGGAATAATTGAAGAATAGCAGGAGTTTGCTCAAATTCGCGGTTGTTTTCCGTCATGATTTTTTCGTCTTCGCTGTCGAACCAGTAGCGTTCGCCGTGATAAATCTCATGCATTGCCTGTGCGTAGAGTTGCTCATAGTCTATCGGTTGGGTGGTGTCAATGACTCCTGTCACTTCGACGCAGATAAAACGACGGCTTCCTGAAGGATCAGTCAGCAGGTCTTTTTGGTTGCTCGTGCCGATAAAGGAGGCATACCGCTGTAATTCCTGTACCAAACTGCCGTGGGGCTTTCGCAAGTTGACTACAGGTTTCTGGAGGATATGCTTTAAAAATCCCTGTTGAGTAAGAGTCACCTGATCAAACTCATCGATGTTGATCAGAGCAAAGCGGTTCAGATATAGTTCTGCATCCCGTTTACGGCTGAAATCAATGCTGTCTGTGTAGTAGGCGCGAAGTGCGGGTGGTATAAGCTCCCGGCAAAATGTAGATTTATGGGTTCCTTGCATGCCTACCAATAGAGGAGATGTGCTATTAGCGTGTTTCTGACCTATTCCACGCCAGTGAGCCACCATATTCAGAAACCAACGGTGGAAAAGCATTCCCCAATAAGGATTTTTGCAAGGCACTCTGCTTGCCAGTGCCAGAATGTGGTCTTTTCCGTCCCAACGGGGCAGGCTGAACATAAATTCCTCCAAAGGATTGTAGACAGGTACCCGGTTCGAATGCAGATAGCGGTCTATATCCCTGTCCCACACTGCGATCCCTTCGGATTGGGCATCGAGCATGATACTGTTCTGTGCCCGTTTGTCAATGGCGCTGAAGTTGAAACGGAAGGAGACGCGTTCGCGGTATTCCACTTCTCCGATCTGCGTATTGTGCCGGAACTCATAGCGGCGTTCCATAAACTCTTCCATTTGCAGGTTAAGGCGTTGTTCTTTAGTCAGACAGTCTTTCCGGTTGAATCCTTTGCATTCCTGATATACATTTTTGATCATTTCGCGCAGCAGCATGGCATCGTTTAACTTGTAGAAGCGGGTGAGAGTGCGCCGTGTCACTTCTTCTTGCGGTATTCCCGAATGAAAACAGTTTTCCGCCAGACGGACGACTAATGCCTGAGGATCGTCATTCCAATGCCATTCCACTTCCAGTTCTTCGAATGTCTTTCGCACAGCGGCTTCGTATAGCAATGCTATCGCATCTTGCGTGGCATATCCCGGTACAGTGCGGTTGAGGGGAGAACTTTCGGCAATCGTCTTTTCCCTGTATGTCGTTTCGCCGGGCATGCTGACGGGCTGTGATAAATAGAATGGGACAGGATCGGGACGATAAAACAGGTCGGGATCATAGCTGAGGCGTGAGTATTGTTCAAGTTTCGGTTCTTTCAGCAGAAGGTTGAAGGGGATTTGCGGCTGATAACATTTAATGGCGAGTCGGTAAGCGTGCGCCTGAAATATTTCAGCTTCTTCCGCTGTCTGGGGTAACTTACCGTCCGGACGGGTGAAGCGAGTCCAGATTTTGACGCTTTTATCGCTCGAACCAGCAAAAGCCAGCATGGTTTGTGGTAGTTCCGCTGCTTTTCGTTTTACCAGGGCTATTTCTGCTTTTCCTGCCAGCGGACCGACCGTTAATTCTACGATACCATTGTAAGTTTTCATTTTCTTCACACCGTTTACGCGTCCGAAGACTGCGGCAGGAATTATTCTGGGCAATTTGTGGGCAGCTGAGCAAGGTTCACCGGGTAAGACAAAATGCAGGGCTTCGCGTAGGCCGGATACCGGACGGAGTTTAGTCTCTTTCTTCATTTTCTCTATCAGTAGGTTGATATCCATCACGCTTAACGCTTCCGTATCTCCGTTTTCTCTGCTCTCCCTGATTTGTGTAATCTTCATTTTTCTATTTTGATTTTTCTTGATTTAATTTTGTTTGTATCAGGCATCGAAGGTACGGATAATATGCCGGTGAAACAAGCGTTTGCGCTTTTATTATTGAGAAATTTCGCGCGGTCTTTATCTTTTACAATAGTGCGGTCTGAAGGGCAGGGAAAGTATAGCGGACGAGGAGTAGAAGGTATGCTTTGCTTGTGCCACGCCTTTGGCATGCTTGTGCCACGCCTTTGGCACGACTGTGCCATCGCAGTGGCACAACTGTGCCAAGCGCTTTGCACAACCATTTCAGAGGTTTGGCACAATCGTTTCCGTAGGTGGCACAACCGTTCTGTTAGCTTGTCACAAACCATATGGATACTTGAACGGGAAACAACGAAAGGAGAGATGTTGGTGACAGTGTGAAATGAAGGCTCTTCTCTTGTGCGCACAAAAGAGTAGATTCTTACTCCTTGCAGTCGTCTGAATGACATAGCTGACCATTTCTCATTGGTATTCGTCTGAATGACAGAACCAAGTGATAGCAAAAAATATATTGATACGCTTTAATGTGAGGTATATCGGAAATTTCCCTCACTCCATATGCTTGACAGTAAAATGGTACTATTGCTATTGTCAGCTTATTGTCAGGGCTTATTGTCATGAGGTAATCTGTTTATTATAAGACTGTTATATGTGAAAAGCTGACAGATGACAATAGAAATCTATATTTAATCATTATGTAGATAATACGAATTGTGATATACGAATTAATGCATAAATGTGCGGAAATGAAGAATGATGAAGAGAAATGATAATTGAAAATAAAAAAGAACACTTAATCAGTTACAATGAAAACAATTATTCTTATATTTACAGAGTATTGTTAACCCAAGGACCCAAAAGAAATGAAAACTAAAAAGGGATTACTTAGACAAACTGGGCAATTAGTAGCTTTTGTTGCCATTGTTTTATGCAGTTTCACGCTATCTGCATGCGGTGATGATGATGACGACGACATTACTGCTCAGTCCATTGTCGGTAAATGGATATTAGAAAAAGGAGAATATGCAATGACCAACCCAATAACTGGGGAGGTCGTTCGGGGAACTTATAATAGGTGTCCGGATGGTAGACAAGTTTACTATCATTTTAATGAAAAAGGTGTTTGCACCTATACAGAAGCAAATTCTGATTATGGACCGAGATTAACCGAATATGTTTATGATCACGAACAACAGCTCATAGCAGTAGGAATAAGTTTCTACCGAATCACTCAGCTCAGTTCCACACAATTAGTATGGGAAAAATTAGATGCTGCTGATGATGTTAATTATCTATTTAGGGAAACCTTTGTACGCGAATAAGACCGGAAACTGAAAAAGCCGGTCACGATCTCCTATCGTAACCGGCTTTTATCCTATATGTTAACCTAAGACCTATAAAACCTTTCTGCTATTAATCACACGCATTGCTGCGGTATAGTATTCGCACGGAACCGAAACGAGTATACCTTTCAATCCATTGTCTTTCATTGAAGCCTCGATATACGCTGCTTTCAGAAGACTCTTCACACTGGCCACCTCCCAGGGACTACCAGCAAAAACATTGACCTGAGAAATCTTTCTACTTGTAATCATATTCTTTTGTGTTTTGGTTTTTACTGTCGGCAAATATAAGAAGGGAAAATTATATATGAGAGCAATTTTGAGTCATAAAAGTATAGAAATGATGCATTGGTCTGATTTTAGCATAAATTGATCAGTTTGTAGTATTGGTACCAAAAGAAATCCTCCTTATGCTGTTTGAGAGAACAGATAAGGAGGATTTTATCGATGAGTCGGCTGTTTTTTGCTTATTTCTCGTCGTTCTTGCGAATCTCCACGCGGCGAATCTTACCGCTGATCGTCTTTGGCAGTTCGTCAACGAACTCAATCACACGCGGATATTTATAAGGTGCAGTCACTTTCTTAACATGGTTCTGCAATTCTTTGATCAATTCTTCTCCGGCGCGTGCTTTATAGTCTTTAGACAATACGATAGTTGCTTTCACTACCTGTCCGCGAATCTCGTCGGGCACTCCGGTAATAGCACATTCTATCACGGCAGGGTGTGTCATCAAAGCGCTTTCTACTTCGAAAGGACCGATGCGGTAACCGGAACTCTTGATTACATCGTCTGCGCGTCCTACAAACCACAAATAGCCGTCTTCGTCTTTCCATGCAACGTCACCTGTGTAGTAAATGCCGTCATGCCAGGCTTCGTGTGTACGTTCCGCGTCGCGATAGTATTCTTTGAAGAGTCCGAGAGGTTTGCCTTTGCTGGTGCGGATTACGATCTGACCTTGTTCTCCCGCTTCTACAGAGCGGCCTTCGTTGTCTATCAGGTCCACGTCATATTGTGGATTGGGCAATCCCATACTTCCCGGTTTCGGTTCCATCCAAGGCATGGTAGCTACTGTCAATGTCGTCTCAGTCTGTCCGAAGCCTTCCATCAGCTTGATGCCTGTCAGTTTCTTGAAAGTCTCGAATACGGCAGGGTTCAGAGCTTCTCCGGCGATGGTGCAATACCGCAATGAGGACAGATCATATTTGGTCAGATCTTCATGAATAAGGAAACGGAAGATAGTAGGAGGTGCACAGAGTGAAGTCACCTGATACTCTTGTATCTTTTCCAGAATAGCTGCGGGGGTGAACTTCTCATGGTCGTAAACGAAGATGTTTGCTCCGGCAATCCACTGTCCGTAGAGTTTGCCCCATACTGCTTTTCCCCAACCGGTATCGGCAATGGTGAGATGGAGACTGTTCTCGTCCAGATTGTGCCAGAAGCTACCGGTAACGATATGACCTAACGGATAGGTAAAGTCATGCGCTACCATTTTAGGTTCACCGGTAGTACCGGAGGTGAAGTACATCAGTGAGATGTCATCATTCGTATTGGCATGTCTCGGACGGACGAACGGAGCAGCGTTCTCGATGCCCTGATGGAAATCTTCGAATCCTTCCGGAACTTCCGGACCTACACTGACTAACTTTTCTACGCTCGGACACTCAGGAAGAGCATCTTTGATGTGTTGCAATACGATTCCTTCACCGGCAGCTACAATCATTTTGATGTCGGCGGCGTTGCAGCGGTAGATGATATCTTTCTTTGTCAGCAGGTGGGTTGCAGGAATAACTGTGGCTCCCAGCTTATGCAAGGCGATGGTGCTGTACCAGAACTCGTAGCGGCGTTTCAGAATCAGCATCACCATATCTCCGCGACCGATGCCGAGGCTCTGGAAGTAAGAAGCCGTCATGTCCGTATAGCGTTTCATGTCGGCGAAAGAGAACTGGCGGCTTTCGCCCCGGTCATTGGTCCAGAGTAAGGCATTCTTGTCGGGTTGTTCGGCTGCCCAGGCATCTACTACATCGTAACCGAAGTTGAAGTTCTCCGGAACATTTATTTTCAGGTTCTTGATAAAATCCTCTTGTGAGGCAAAGTTAGTCTTTGCTAAAAATCTTTCTACCATAATGTTATTACATAATTACTGCCAGAAAACGTACCGTTTTGCCATCGAGCGCTTTCATGCCATGTGGAAGTTTTGAGTTGAAATAGATACTGTCACCTTGGTTCAGGATGATTTCCTTACCTTCAATGTTGATAAGCATACGCCCTTCGAGCACAAGATTAAACTCTTGTCCGTTGTGGTGGTTGTAATGAATAGGCTCGTCGTCTCCTTTGGGTTCGACAGTAACGATGAACGGATCGGCTGTGCGATTCATAAAACCGGCTGCCAGTGATTGGTATTTGTAGGCTCTGGTGCGTTCGATGCTCGTGCCTTTGCCGGCACGGGTGACAAAGTAACTGCTCATTTTCGGTTCTTCGCCAAACATCAGTGCATCCAGTGCAATGTTATAGGTGCGGGCTATCTTTTGTAACATGCTGACGGAAATGTCGTAATCTCCTGTCTCTGCGAGCCGGTATTCCTCGGCAGAGATGTCACAGTCGCGGGCGATGTCTTCAGACGTTAGTTCCAGTACGTCACGCAATCCGCGAAGACGCTCTGCGATTTGTTTAATTTGATCATTCATACAAGTGGTTATTTTTTTATAATTAATAATTTTGCGGTATTATTTGGATGCCTTCATCGCCTTGATAACCGCGGAAGTAAATCCGTTGTGTTCCAGTTCGTTGATTCCTTTGATGGTGATTCCGCCCGGAGTGGTCACCTTGTCTATTTCCACGCTGGGATGAGTATCATTATTCAGAATTAATGCGGCGGCTCCTTTGACAGACTGGGCTACCATCTCCATGGCATCTTTAGGACGGATGCCCATTTCGATACCGGCTTGCATGGCAGCCTGGATGTATTTCAATACATAAGCGATGCCGCAGGAAGTTAGTGCCGTGGTAGCTGCTATCTTTTCTTCGGGGATGAGCATAGACATTCCCATTTCATTGAACAGCCGGAGCATGAACTGGTTTTGCTCATCGTTTGTGTTGCGTGCTGCGATAAGCGTCATGCTTTCCAGTTCGCTGATGGCAGTGTTGGGGATGAGGCGGAACATCGGCATTTCGGGTGCTATCACAAAGTGTGCAAGCTCTTCAAAGCTAATGCCGGCTGCTACAGAGACGAGAGTTTGTCTGCTCTTTAGCTTCAGCTCACGCATCACCGGTTCCATGAACCATGGCTTGACCGCCAAAATGACAATATCTGCTCCTGCAGCAGCTTCTGCGTTATTCTGAGTTGTGGAGATGCCCGGAAATTCTTCTTTCAGCTTTTCCAGTTTGCCTGCGCTGGGATTGGATACAATGATATCTGAGTCTGCTATCAGACTTCCTTTTGCCAGGCCGCGGGCTATAGAACCACCCATGTTTCCTGCACCGATAATAGCTATTTTCATATGCGCTTATTTTTTATGGATTCTTACAGACAAAGGTAACGGTAAATTGCGAAAAAACAAAAAGCAGCCCGGATAAGAAAAATATTTCTGTATGAGGCTGCTTTTTTGTCGGCTGTTTATTAATCAAATGAGCGATCAGAGTACTCTCTTGAAGCGGGCAAGGAATTCGTCCGCTTCCTCCATGCTGAGGCAGAGAGGGGGTAACAGACGAAGTACGTTTGTACCGCTTGCTCCCGTAAATACATGCTCATCATAGATGAGTCGGCTGCGCAGTTCTTTGATCGGTTCTTCAAATTCGAGTCCGATCATCAACCCGCGTCCGCGTACTTCTTTGATTTGCGGAAATTTCTTGAGTTCTTCCAGCAGGTAATTACCGACTTTAGCGGCATTTTCCACCAGATGGTCCTGTTCAATCACATCCATTACGGCAAGAGCTGCCGAGCATGCCAGGTGATTTCCTCCGAATGTAGTTCCCAATTGTCCGTAGACGGGTTTGAACATCGGACTGATCAGTACACCTGCCATCGGGAATCCGTTACCGATACCTTTGGCTACAGTGATAATATCCGGCTGGATATGATTGTATTGGTGAGCAAAGAATTTACCGCTGCGACCGTATCCGCTCTGTATTTCGTCCAGAATCAGGATCGTTCCGGTTTCGGTACAAGCGTTGCGAAGTTCCTGCATGAATTCGGTAGTCGGTATTTTGATACCGCCCACTCCTTGTATTCCTTCGATGATAACAGCGCATACGTCTCCTTTTGCCAGTTCCTGTTTCATCGCCTCGATATCATTCAAGGGAAGATAGGTCACATGTCCGTTGTTATTGATCGGAGCAATGATGGAAGGATTGTTCGTAGCCTCTACTGCCAACGAAGTACGTCCGTGGAAAGCCTTGCTGAAGGACACTACTTTGGTACGTCCGTTATAGAAAGAAGCCAGCTTCAGCGCATTCTCATTGGCTTCGGCTCCGCTGTTGATCAGAAACAGGGAATAGTCTTCGTAACCGGAGATTTTTCCCAGTCGTTCCGCTACCTGTTGTTGCAGCTTATTGATCACCGAGTTTGAATAGAAACCAAGGGT
>ULRX01004233.1_pt1 | contig 22698 bp, 18 predicted proteins | sample 1955871 | NCBI WGS metagenome assembly ULRX01 (sample SAMEA4835695, study PRJEB28245) | human gut metagenome | biome: gut microbiome; material: fecal sample | place: Denmark | collected 2008 | reverse complement strand
CCCACGCTCATGGCAGCGCCGTTCTGGGTCTTGATGGCGGCAAGATACCCGAAGTACAGCCACTGGCAGGCTTCCTTGGCGTTCTTTGCGGGCTGGGAGATGTCGCAGCCGTAGGCCTCGGCCATCTTCTTCATGCCCTTCAGGGCGTTGATCTGCCGGGCGATCTCCTCCCGCAGGCGGATGACGTCATCGGTCATGGTGCCGTCGCCGCAGTTAGCCAGATCCTCCTGCTTGAACTGGATCAGGGCGTCGACGCCGTACAGAGCCACGCGGCGGTAGTCGCCTACGATGCGGCCGCGGCCGTAGGTGTCGGGCAGGCCGGTGATGATGTGGGTGTGGCGGGCGGCCTTCATCTCGGGTGTGTAGGCGTCGAACACGGCCTGGTTGTGGGTGCGGGTGTAGTCGGTAAAGATCTTGTGCAGCTCCTCGCTGGGCTGGTAGCCGTAGGTGGTGCAGGCCTGCTCGGCCATCTTGATGCCGCCGTAGGGCATGAAAGCACGCTTGAGGGGCTTGTCGGTCTGCAGGCCCACGATCTGCTCCAGATCCTTCAGGTTTTCGTCAATGTAGCCGGGGCCGTAGGCGGTCAGGCCGCTGACGACCTCCGTCTCCATGTCCAGCACGCCGCCCTTGGCGCGCTCGGCCTTCTGCAGCTTCTGCAGGGCACCCCACAGCTTGTCGGTCGCCTCGGTGGGGCCGGCCAGAAAGCTCTCGTCGCCGTCGTAGGGAGTGTAATTCTTCTGGATGAAGTCGCGCACATTGACTTCCTCTTTCCAGATGCGGCCCTCAAAGCCTTCCCACTGTTCAAAATTGATCATTGGAACCTCCTTGCTCCATTCTATGCGTTGGTTAGCATAGCCTAACTATTGAGCCTTTGAAAAGCCGCTCCTTGTTGGCGGCTTTCTGGGGGCGGACTGATCGGAGCAGCTCTGAACAAAAATTTGTCAAAGCGCCTCCTTGGACACACTGCACCCTTGAGAACCGCCCTGCTGCCAAAAAGCAGCGGCGAGATGTGGAGTTGCAGTGCTGCATGAACTATAATAACAAAGATGCCGGTCAAAAGCAAGAGGAAACTGGTGGATTTTGCACAGCCTTAGCCGGCTGTGTCTGTACAGGGTGCACGAATCGGGCAGAAAAAAACTTTACTGCAAAAAAGTTCCGGAAAATTTTCAAATAAGGGTTGACAAGGCTAACTGCGTATGGTATTCTGTTCTCGCAACGAGGTTAGATGAACCTAACCACTTGAAACGCGTTGCACCAGAACAGCAGAGGTACCTGCAATGCTTCTGCGCAAAACTCAAGTCTGCTATAGCGGTTAAGCTATATCGGACGTCAGGTTTGTCGTGGCGAGGCCACTCCATCTTGTTTGCGCAAGACCACCTTGTGGCTTAAAAGCCTCACTGGGGCTTTCATTGCTGCGCAAACGCCAATTCCTCCATTCCATTCTCTTTTTCAAAAGGAAGCTGCAGCATGGTTTGCTCTGCGGCCTCCGGCGCGGCATTCGGTGTGATTGGTACCGCATCGCGTGCAAAGAAAACAAAAACGGGACGTGCAGCTTGACCACCTGCACGCCCCGTTTTTTGTTTTATATAGAAAAGGAACGATTTATTCCACGATCTCCGCAAGCGCCTGATACAGCTCTGCGGCCCCGCCGCCGGGGTATTTGACCGAGACAAAGGCATTGTTCAGGATGCACACGCCGTCGGAATAGACGGTAAGCAGCAGCTGATGATTCTCTGCGTCATCGTAATAGCTCACGGTGATGGAATCCACCGGAAATTCGTGGGAGTAGGAGGAATAGTTCTGGCTGAGCCGTCTGACACAGCGCACGCCGGAAAGCACTTCCGAAATGTTCTGATAGATCTCATCCGAACTGGAATAAACCTCGAACTCCATTTCGTTGGAGCTGGCAAAATTCTGCTGGTGCTCCGCCCGGACACTGGCCTGTGTGCTGGTGCTGATCTTTGATGCAAGGTCGATCTTACCGGACGGCAGGATCAGCATCAATACCAGCAGGATCAGCAGAACAATGCCTGCACGGGACAGGATGCTCTTGTTCTTCATAAAGAGTCACGCCTCCTTTGGCGGTGTCCGGGTCAGACGCCGCTGGGCGAGGAAGAAGCCCACGGCGCTGGCGGCAAACACGAAATAATAGCTGGCGATGCGGTAGAGCATGAGCACGCTCATCACCTCACCGGAAGGCAAAAAGCTGCTGTACAGCAGCAGAAAGGCGGTCTCGATGGAGCCCATGCCTGCCACGTTGGGCAGGGCGTTGGAGACGAACAGCATCAGGCTGGTGAGCAGCTGCACCCGCGCAAAACTCAGCGGGGACAGCTGCATGAACCGGATGCACAGCCACGGCAGGCAGAACAGCAAAAACAGCTTGAGCGCCTGCAGGGCAAAGATCTGCACACAGCGGGCCTTGTCGGCCAGCAGCAGGCGGCTCTCGGTGCCCAGGACATCCAGCTGCTCCAGCCAGTCGGCCCGGCGCTGCTGCCATTTTTCGGTCTTGGGCAGAAAGCCCAGTGCCCAGCGGGCCAGATTCTGCACCAGCGGCGACACGCACACCAGCACCAGCGCCACGATCACCAGCGCTACCACAGCATATGCCATGGGCAGATATTTCAGCACGCCGGTGGTGTTGGCGGCCAGCCATTTGTGCTGGAGCAGCAGCATCACGGTGGCGTACAGCAGCACCGTGGTCTTGTGGAACACATATTGCAGGGTCATCAGGCCCACGCCGGGGCCGATGGGCAGCCCTGCCTGATGCAGATACCAGGTCTGCACCGGCACGGCACCCGCGCCCAGGGTGACCACGTTGCCAAAGGTGCCGCACCAGGCGTTGTCGATGCCCTGCCGCAGGGTGAAGCCGGGCAGCCGCCCCCGCACGATGACATAGGAGACACAGCCCTCCAGCAGCGGGTAGCTGATGCCCAGCGCCAGTACCACCAGCACCTGCCACAGGTTCAGCTGGGCAAGGGCGGCTGTGATCTCGGCCCAGTGATCCCGGAAGATGAGCACGATCACACCGGTAAGGACCAGCAGGGTCAGCAGGGAAAACACGGCCTTTTTGCGGGAAGGCTGAGAGGCGGCAGATTGGTTCATGAGGGCAGGGACTCCTTTCAGACAGGATGAAACTTTTTTAAAAGTATAGCACAGCCGCCGGCCGTCTTTGTGAACGGAAGCCGAATTTTCTTGTGCAATCCGGCCCGGATGATAAAAAAGATGTCCGGAACGGAAAGAAACGGACAAATATTGCAGATTGTTTTGACACACTGCGTGCAAAAACGCCCCGGAAAATCCGTGTGATCTTCCGGGGCGTTGAATTTAACAAGAATAAAACAAAAGGCTTAGCGGGACTCGGTCAGCTCCCGGATCAGACGGACCAGGGTGGAGACATAGGCTTCGTTGGTGTAGTAGCGCTCGTAGAGCTTGCGGCAGTCGGCCTTCATAGCGGCCAGCTGGTCGGGGTGCTCAATGGCATGGGCCAGCACTTTGGAAAGCTGGACGGGGTCGTCATTGCGGTACACAAAGCCGTCCACCCCTTCCGTGATGAGCCCGGCGGTGCCGGTGTGCTCCGACACGATGGAAGGCTTGCCGAAGATCAGGCCCTCGGTCACAAAGGTGGGCATAGGGTCATCGCGGGAAGCGCACACAATGCAGGTGCACTGCTCCATCAGCGACTTGATCTCCGGGCGTTCCAGCCGCTTGCGGTAGAACACATTATGAGGGAACTGCTCGGTCAGGGCGTGCACATGGGCGGAGACGTCCCGGTCGGAAGCCTTGCCCACAAAGAGGAAGGAGGCCTTTTCCCGCACCTCCGGCGGCAGCAGGCGGATGGCTTCGCAGTAGATGTCCTGCCCCTTGCGCATCTCCATGGAGCCCACCGTGACAAACAGGGGCCGCCCGCCGGCATAGCTCAGGTCGTAGCGAGGGAAGCTCTCGCGGGCGTAGTCGGGCAGGCCGTAGATCAGCTGCTCCACCTTGAATTTGGGCCGCACCGAGTGCATGGCGGCGGTGGCGTGGGAGCCCACAGCGGCAATGTGCACGTTGTCGGCCAGCTCCTTGGGGATCTTGTGGGTGATGAAGGGATAGCCTGCAAAGGCGTCGTGCAGCCACCACAGCACCGGTACGAAGCCGCCGTTCAGGGTGCTCACGGCAGGGGCTTCCACCACCGTGTTGGCCAGCACAAAGTCTGCGCTGGAAGCCAGCTCCCACAGGGTGGAAGAGGTCACGCAGTCGCGGCGGGTGACCACGGCAGCTCCGGCCTCCAGAAAGAGCGGCAGAGAGCCCTCGTCCGAGGGGCCCAGCACCACCACTTCATAGCCAAGACTGCGCAGCACCGGGATGGCGCTCACCAGCACGATGGGCGCACCGGTCATGGTGAGTTCATGGCTCAGCACCACGGCGCGTTTGCCGGTGGCCGAGAATACGTCCTCGGCGCACAGCTCCCGGCGGAAGTGCAGCAGTGCCTGCGGGACGCAGCGGCAGTTCTGCGCCAGCTGGTTTGCCAGCCGCAGCAGTTCCAGCACATCGTCTTTGCCGCGGGCCGCCGCGCGGCAGCGGTCCAGCAGGGCGCGGGAGAGCAGGGCACAGCGCTGGCCGGGCAGGTGCTGGTCGGTCTGGTACAGGGCACTGCCGCCGTCGTAGCCGAACACGGCATCGCACACCACAAGGTCAGCCCCCTGCTGCAAGGCGGCTGCAAAATAGGTGAGGGCGGTGGAGGTACACTCCACATCCTCGCTCACCAGCAGCACACCGTTCACGGAGGGGGTCAGTTCACCTTCCAGCCGGTCCACCAGCCGGAACTTGCGGTGCAGCTGCTCGGCCAGCGAGAGGGTCAGGGCGTTGCGGCGGCCCGGGGCGTACACCAGCAGATAGGTGCTCTGGGTGTCGGTATAGGTCTGTTCCTGCAGCTGGCGGCGCTGCAGGGGGCTGTAACTGCTGTACATGTACGAACCCCCTTCAATGCCGGTGGAACAGGCCCAGCAGCTTGCGCAGTGGAGCCGTGAGCTTCCAGCTGCTGCTGCCCAGCACGTTTTCCAGCGAGGCTTCGTAGGCGGCCCGGCTGTTCTGCAGGTCGGCCAGATGCTGCTGCTGTTCTGCCAGCTGCTTGCGCAGCTGCTGGATCTCAGCGTTTGCCTCCAGCAGCTGTTCGGTGCCCTGACGGGACACGGCCTCGGTCTCTTCCTTGAGCACGGTCAGCGCCCGCAGCAGGGCCTTGCCGGGCTGCTCATGCAGGTAGCGGCCCAGGGGATAGTAGCGATATTTCACCGCAAATCGCAGCCCGGCGGGGAAGCCCACGGCACTTTCCACTGTCAGGTTGGGGTCGATGTTCATGAACAGCATGGTGCCCTCCTGCAGGGCGTTGCCGTTGAGGATGTGGTAGCTGAGCCGCTCGTCTGAGAGGGAAAAATCAGTGATGCAGCAGGCAAATTCACCGGGATCCAGACGCAGAGCCCTGGCCTCCACGGGCAGCTCGAACACAGCCGACACTTCGTGGGTCAGCTCGTCGTAGGAGTCAGGGGCAACGGTCAGGCACTCATGGGGCGAAAAACCGGAGCCGGAGTCGTAGAACAGCTGGGGCAGAAGCAGAGCACCCTGCTCGGTGTCGGCACCCTGTGAGGCCAGCACGGCCTCATATTTCAGCACCTGCTGCTCCAGCTCCAGGCACCGCTGTGCCAGGCGGGAAACGCCTTCGTCCGACAGCCGGAGCTGCTGTTCCAGTTCGGCCACGCGGCTGCCTGCCGCGTCCAGGGTCTGGGGGGCATCGTTGTTCATAACCGGATTCTCCTCTTGTTTTATAGGATACGGCTGCACCGCAGCAGCCGGGGAAATCAATGCTGCGAAAGCGCGGGGGTGCGCCGCTGGGCCTGCCGCCGTGCGGCCGAGGCTTTAACGATCCAGCTGCGCCGCAGGTTCAGCAGGGCGCACACCAGCCCGATGGAGGTAAACGCGATCACGTTCTGCAGCAGCATACCCCGCAGCGGGTGGTCTGTAAAGTGAGCCGCGAACAGATACCACGGAATGGCGATAAGCTCCACCGTGTGGATGCAGAAGATGTTCAGCGAGTTGCGGCCGATGGCCTGCAGGCCCTGTGCGATGGGGCCGGTGAAGCGGTTGAGCCGCATGAACAGGCGGATGAACAAAAAGCCGGTGGCGGCATCCAGCAGGATGCTCAGCGGGCCGAGGGTCCACTCGCCCATGGAAATGCAGTCGGTGCTCTGGGCAAGCAGAGCTCCCACAGCGGTCAGAGCTGTGCCGCCCAGCAGGATGTACAGGGTGCGGCGGGGCAGGGGCTTGTCCAGCCAGCGGTTCTTCTTGGCCAGATAGCCGATGTAAAGGTAGGGCACGATCACGGCCCCCTGCGAAAGGCTGAAGGGCAGCTCCCACACCAGTGTGGTGCCCCAGCCCAGCAGCATGATGCCGAGCACAGCCCAGTGTGTGTATTTCTCCGGGAAGATATTCAGGATGGCGTCCAGCAGCACCCAGCCGATCAGCAGCGAGAGCAGATACCACATGGGGCCGGTGGAAAAGAACTGCTGCCCGGCATAAGTAGTGGTGTGGGGCAGCCCCAGCAGAAAGCCGCCGGCCACCTTGAGGGTCTCGGTGACGCTGCTGGGGAAGTAATGGAACGCCGTGTAGTGGCACAGCAGATGCAAGAGCGAAGTGCACACCGCCGTGATGCAGTAGGGCTTGAGCAGCGCTCTGAGCTGCTGCTGGATGCACTTGCCGATGGAGCGCTTGCGGAAACCGTAGCCGCTGGCAATGAAAAAGGCCGCCATCAGGGCCTCACGATAGATGAACGGGAAAAACGCCGTGAGCGACAGCCCGCCGGAGATCTGCATGGGGTAGAGTTCGGCGGTGTGGGCCAGCACGATGGTGATCATGCCCACGCCCTTGAGCATGTCGAACATGCCGATGGAGTTGACGGTGCTGGGTCTGGTGCCTTCCATGAAAAGGGTCCTTCCTTGCGCCGTCCGGAAACATGTGACCAACAGGCGCATACAGTAAAAAATGATCCATTTATAAGGATATAAGGCTAGTATAATGCTTTTTGTGCACACTGTCAATTTTGAATTGCCCACCGCCGGGTGGCAATTGTTGTCTTTACCGATAAAAAAGCCCGGCAGAAGGGCCGAATTTCTGGGCAGACGGCACAGGCTGCCGGATGGAAAAAACAAGATGTGCAAGATTTAATTGCCAAAAATGGAAATTAAATCTTGCAAAAGTATTGCATTGCCAATGGCGGTATTGTATACTGAACACAATTGAAAAAGCGGCACGGTCCCGGGTGGGCCCGGCTGCAGGAATGTAAAAAACAGTGACGTGGAGGCTAACATGGTTCATTCGCTGTATCAGTCTCTGAACAATCTGGAAACGATCTACGCAGACCGGATTGGTATCCGCTATTATGATGAGGCCAAGGGCGGCGTGGTGGAGGTGCCCTTCCGGCAGTACGCTGCAGACCTGCGGCGGTTCGTGGCATTTTTGCGCAGCCGCACCCCGAACCCCTTGGGGCAGCGAGTGGCCATCCTGGCCCGCAACAGCTACCACTATGTGATGTGCATGTACGGCGCAGTGCTGGCCGGAGCTGTGGCAGTGCCCCTGAACACCGGCAAGAACTGGGACGAGATCCGCTACGAGCTGGATCTGGTGGAGCCGGTGTGCGTGCTCCATGACGGCGAGTACCTGAGCCTGGAGCCGGCCCTGGGCCAGGAGTACGGGGATCGTCTGGTGCCCATGGATGCCTTTACCGCCTTTGAGCCTGCGATGGAGATCACCGAGGTGCCGGACCTCAATGCAATGGCCTTTATCATGTTCACCTCCGGCACCACTGGCCGCAGCAAGGGCGTTATGCTGTCCCAGAAGAACCTGTTCACCGCCATGCCTGCCTTCCTGACCCCCTTTGAGGACGTGCGGAGCCAGACCGGCTGGAACACCGACGCGTTCAGCTCTCTGTCCTGCCTGCCCATGTTCCACATTTCGGCCATGACCAGCCTGGTGTCCTGGAGCGTCACCGGCCACTGCGTGAACCTGTGCAACGACCTGAAATATTTCTACCGGGACCTGGGGGCCATGCGGAGCGACGTGATGGCGGTGGTGCCGGTGCTGCTGAAGAGCATTTATCATGATGTGATGAAGGGCAAACGGGAGCGTCTGAACGGCCTGCGTGTGCTGACCTGCGGCGCAGCCATGTTCGACCCTGCCGTGCTCCAGGACCTGATGGACCGGGGCTTCTTCATCGCCCAGATGTACGGCCTTACCGAGACCTGCGGGGACGGTGCCTGGAACTCCTCCCAGGAGGAAAAGTATCTGACCAGCGTGGGCCATGTGGACGACAGCTGCCAGTACAAGCTGGAGGACGGGGAACTGTGCATGCGTGGCGACCCGGTGATGCTGGGCTACTACAAGGACCTGGAGGCCACCGCCGAGGTGCTGGACGCCGAGGGCTGGTTCCACACCGGCGACATTGCCCGGGTGGAGCCGGACGGCTATATGTACCTGACCGGCCGCAAAAAGAACGTGATCATCCTGGGCAGCGGCGAGAACGTGAGCCCCGAGGAGCTGGAAAAGCTGCTGGCTCCCTGCGCTGCCATCCGGGAGTGCAGGGTCTGCGAGCGGAACCAGCGCATCTGCGCCGTGGTCTGCTGCGACCCGGACCAGCAGGACGCTGTACGAGATTTTGTTACCAAGGTGAACCGCACCCTGCCCCTGTACAAGCACATGGTGGTGGAGTTCTCGGCCCAGCCCCTGCCCCGCAACGCTGCTGGCAAGCTGCTGCGGTCCTAAATCTTAGCGGAAAAAGCCGGTCTCATGGTGGGGAAAGTTCCCACAAGGTGTTATGGCCGTGAGACTGGCATTTTTGAGGAATAGAGAGGGAAACGATAATGGAACTACATAAACCGAAAAATCTGTATGAGCTGCTGACGCTGAACATGGAGCAGCGATTTGCGGACCGGGTGGCCTTCCGCTGGTACGACGCCGACCAGGATGTGGTGGTGGAAAAGCACTTCGGGGAGTATGCGCAGGACATCCGCCGCGCGGTGAACTACTACCTGAGCACCATCCCGGACATTCAGGGCAAGCGGGTGTGCGTGTGGAGCAACAACAGCTACCACTACGCCGTGAACTGCTACGGTGTCATGATGGCGGGCGGCGTCATCGTGCCCATGAACCAGCGCAAGAGCTGGGATGAGCTGCACCGGGAGCTGGAGCTGGTGGAGCCTTCCGCCATCCTGACCGACGGCGATGACTACGGCTGCAACGAGGAGATGCAGGCGGCTTACGGCAGCCTGCTGCGCCCCATGGATGCCTACAAGGCTTACGAGCCTGCAGAGCTTGTGAACCGCATCCAGCCCGAGGAGCTGATGGTGCTGATGTTCACCTCCGGCACCACTGGCCGCAGCAAGGGCGTCATGCTCTGCGAGCGGAACTTCTTTGCGGTGATGCCTCACCATGTACGGGTGGGGCAGCGATTCTGCCAGCTGAAAAATGACCCGGACCTGCTGGTCAGCCACATGACCCTGCTGCCCATGTTCCACCTGGGTGCCTTTGGCTGCCTGTTCACCTGGGCCTGGATGGGCTGGGCCCAGAACCTGGGCAGCCTGCGGTCCTTCTATAAGGACCTGAAGCGGATGCCCAGCCAGGCCATGGCCGCCGTGCCAGTGCTGGTGCAGTCCATCCACCACGACCTGATGACCGGCAAGCAGGACAAGCTGGGGGATCTGTGGGCTCTGAACTGTATGTCTGCGATGTTTGACCCCCAGACCCTGATGGACCTCCACGACCACGGCATGGTGATCTCCCAGCTCTACGGCAGCACCGAGACCACCGGCGGCGGCCTCATCAACTTTGCGGAGGATGCTGAGCACATCGGCTCCATCGGCAAGGACGACGGCCACTGCGAGATCAAGCTGGACAACGGCGAGCTGTGTATGCGGGGCGGCGATGTGATGCTGGGCTACTATAAGGACCCGGAGGGTACCGCCGAGGTGGTGGACGCCGAGGGCTGGTTCCACACCGGAGACCTGGCCCGGGTAGACGAGGATGGCTACTACTTCCTCACCGGACGCAAAAAGAACGTGATCATCCTGGGCAGCGGCGAGAACGTGAGCCCCGAGGAGCTGGAGGGCCTGCTGGAAAAATGCCCTGCCGTGAAGGAATGCCTGGTGAAGGAAAAGGGCAAGAAGATCTGCGCTGTGGTCTGCTGCGAGGAAGCCGACCAGCAGGCGGTGCGGGACTTTATCACCGAAACCAACCGCACCCTGCCCCTGTACAAGCGTATGAGCGCAGTGGAATTCTCCGCCCAACCCTTGCCCCGCAACGCCATGGGCAAGCTGATGCGCTGAGGCCTGCAGCCCTGATTTTGCGGTTTGTGCCGCATACTCTGCAAAAAAACTGGGCAAACCCATAGGGGTTGTGCTATACTGAGGGCAGAACCGTGCTGATCCTGATCGGCACACCCAAAATCCGTCACGGAAAGGAAGAACATTTCTATGGAACGAGCAGAAATCATGTCCCAGATCCTGGCCATCCTGGAGGATGTGGCAGAGATCGCGCCGGAGGATGTCAACGAGAACAGCGTCCTGATGGATGATCTGGATCTGTCCTCGATGGAGATCCTGACCATCGTGGCTGACCTGGAAGAGACCTTTGGCCTGCGCATCCCGGAAAAGGAGCTGCGCAACTTTGTCACCATCAGTGACCTGGCCGATTATCTGGTAGCCAATGCCGGGTGAGCCGATGGAAGCAGCACAGCGTTCGGCGGAATATGTCTTTCAGGGCATCATGTACTATTTCCGCCGGGAAAAAGTGTGCCCCCGGTATCAGTTCACCCTGAAGGACCCGGTGGATCCGGCCCTGCTGCAACAAGCGCTGGATGCCGCGCTGGAAGCTGCCCCCTATTACCGGGTGCGGCTGGTGTGGGAGAAGCGCAAAGCCTTTCTGGAACCGAACTCGGAGCCCTGCCTTGTCTACCCGGACAGCGTGATGCGGGAGATGCCGGAGCAGACGAACGGCTACTTCTTTGCCGTGCACTGCGCACAGAATACCGTGTACTTTGACTGGTTCCACTTCATCGCGGACGGCCACGGGGTATCGCCCTTCCTCACCCGCATCCTGGAGCTGTACTGTAACCTGCGCTACGGTACCGCCTTTGCAAACCCGCCCATCCCCTGCAGCCCGGCCTACGACATCGCAAAGCTGGTGGAGCAGTACCCGCTGCAGGTCATGGACGAGACTACGATGCAGCGGGAGGTGGTGGACACCTGCGAGGAGCCCATGCACCGCATCCGAATCCGGTTCGCCAAAAAGGATCTGGTGGCCAAAGGCGTGCAGAACGGCGTCAAGCCCTTCTGCGCCCTCATGGGCCTGCTGTGCATCGCGCTGGGAGAGTATCTGGGCAAGGACACCATCCAGTATTCTTACTCTGCCGACACGCGGGACGCCATGGGTGCCCCCAACGCACGGTACAACTGCGTGTGTTCCTTCCAGGACGGAGTGACCCTGCACGAGGGCGTCCGGCTGGAAGAGTTCGTGCAGCAGATGGACGCCGCCGTCAAGGCCAGCCTGACCCCGGAGCGGAAACGCCGCCGGATGGCTGACCAGATGGGCTGGGTCTACAAGGTGGACCAGCAGAAGGCCCCTCTGCGGATCAAGCAGCGTGTGTTCCAGATGGGCGAGTACATCAGCGGCATCCCGGCAGATTTCTGGTTCAGCTATCTGGGCAACCCCCTGGTGCCGGCTACCCCGGAATTGGAGGCCTACACCACCGATTTTGGGGTGTGGGTGCCGCCGGAGGGCGGCTCCCTGTGCGTGGAAGCCTCCACCCTGAACGGCATCATCACCCTGTGCATCGAGAACAAGGTGCCCAAGGCCGGCCTGCCCGGCATCCTGCGCCGTGTGCTGGAAGCCGAGGGCATCCCGGTGCTGGAGGCCCAGGCACTGGACGAAGCATAAACAAAAGGCAAAAGCAGCCTTACCGGAACCATTCCGGCAAGGCTGCTTTTTTGCGTCTTATTCGGTCCGGGCCGGGCGGGTGGTCACCTCGCCGCAGTGTAATGCCTGCGGGCGGCCGTTCTCCCGCTGCACCACCAGCCGCCCTTCCTCGTCGATGGCAAGGGCTTTGGCGGCATAGGTCTCGGTGCCGGTGCACACGGTGACCCAGTGTCCAGGCACAAAGCAGCGGGCGCGGTACTCGTCCAGACAGTCAAAGGCGGGGCAGAGGGCCAGCAGCTGCCGGGCGATGGCCCCGGCCAGCGCGGCCCGGCTCACGGGGGCGGGGCCGCCCGGGTACAGGCTGCCGGCCTTTTCGGCCAGCTCCGGGGGCCAGTCGGCGGCGGTGGCGGTCAGGTTCAGGCCGATGCCCACCACCAGCCACTCCAGCCGCCCGCTCTCCAGGTCGGTGCCGGCTTCGGTGAGGATGCCGCACACCTTTTTGCCCTGATAATACAGGTCGTTGACCCACTTGATGCCCAGTTCCAGTCCGCACAGCTCCTGCACCGCCCGGCATACCGCCACGGCCGCCCCGATGGTGGCCGTCTGGGCGCTGGCCGCCGGGACCGCCGGGCGCAGCAGTACCGAGAGGTACACGCCCTTCCCAGACGGGCTTTCAAATACACGGCCCAACCGTCCCCGGCCGGCGCTCTGGTGGGCTGTGAGCACCAGCGTGCCGTGGGGCGCACCGTCCAGCGCCAGCAGCTTGGCCGTCCGGTTGGAGCTTTCCAGTGTGTCGTACACCTGCACCGGGGCGGGGTAGGGGCCCACGGCCTCGGCACAGAAGGGGTCGCCGCCCAGCAGCCGATACCCCCGGCGGGAGACGGCTTCCAGTGCGTAACCCTGTGCGGTGAGGGCGGCGGCCGCCTTGTGGACGGCGGCGCGGCTCACGCCCAGCTGTCCGGCCAGCTGCTGGCCGGAGATATAGGCACCCCCGGCGGCACTCAGTGCCTGCAGAAGGGCCTGACGGGTGGTAGAAGGCATGGCGGTAAGGCTCCTTTCGTGCTATACTATAACCACATTGTAGCATGGAACGGGCAAAACACAAACTTTTTGCAAAAAAATCTGCGGTTTGTGCAGGGAATGCGGCGGCTGTCTCGTTTGAATCAACAGAAGGGCCGTGCAGAGCACCGCCCTCCACAGCCGGAAAGGAGGATGAGCAGGTCGTTGACAACACTGGAATTCAGCGCGATGGTGCAACAATATCAGTCTCTGGTCTACACGGTCTGTCATCAGCTGGTGCCGGACGTGGGGGATGCGCAGGATCTGACCCAGGAGACCTTTCTGGCGGCATGGCGGGCCATCGACCGCTGTCCGTCCGGCTTTGAAAAGCAATGGCTGGCCCGCATTGCGGCCAACAAAGCCAAGGATTACTTACGCAGCGCATGGGTGCGCCGGGTGAACACGCCGGGCGACGAGGTGCTGGCGCTGGAGGGGGCACCGCCCGGCCTGGAGCCGGAACAGCAGGTGCTGGACACGCTGGGAGCGGAAGAGCTCACCCGCATGATCCTGGATCTGCGGGAGCCCTACAAGACACCCTGCCGTCTGGTGCTGCTGGAACAGCACACCATGGCCGAGGCGGCACGTCTGTGCGGCCGCCCGGAAAAAACCGTGAACGCGCAGATCTACCGGGCCAAAAAGATGCTGGTACAGCAGATCCGGGAACAACAGGAAGGGAGGAGCGTACATGGAACTGTTTGATCAGAACGGATGCCTGACCGAGGAAGGGCTGCACGCCGTCATCGGCGGGCAGCTGGACGAGCTGGGCAGGCTGGAAGCCGCCGAACACCTGTCCTACTGCGACAAGTGCATGGACCGGTACACAGCCCTGCTCACCGCCGATGTGCTGGAAGAGCCGCCGCGCTCCGCCCGCGGGGCGGTGATGGGCACCATCTGGGTGCGTCTGATGCAGAACACCTGGGGCCGGGCCGCCGTAGCCGCTGTGGCGGCGGTGCTGGCGCTGACCATGTGGCGCACCGGCACCCTGGAACAGATCCTGTCCACCGGCGAAACAGTGCGCAGCTGGCTGCCCGAAACCACCCAGACCACGGAGCCGGAACAGCTGGGCAAGCCGGTGCAGGATAAAGAGCCTGCGCCCACCTTGTCCCAGAAGCTGACCGGCACGCTGGACAGCCTGCTGTTCGGCAAAAATGAATCTGCGGCAGAGCCTGACGCTGCCGTTTCCAACCAGAAGAAATGAGGGAATATTTATGAAGAAAAATGGCATTCTGACCTTCCTCTTTGCCTTTGTCCCGGGTGCGGGCCAGATGTATCAGGGGTACATGAAACGAGGACTCTCGCTCATCACGCTGTTCTTCCTGTGCATAATGGCTGGTATGCTGCTGCTGGAACAGCTGGTTCTGACGGCGCTCATCGTGTGGATGTACAGCTTTTTTGACACCTTCAACCTGCGGGCACAGTTCATTGCCGGGACGGCCCCTGCGGACGACTATCTGGTGCACTTCAACACGAAGGACGCGCGCCTGACCCTGTTCTTCCGCGACAGCCACAAGCTGGTGGGCTGGGCCCTCATTGCACTGGGCGCAATGGTGGCTTACCAGAACATCATCATGCGGGTGCTGGGCGATGTGATGTGGCGCTGGGGCCAGAACAGCCCCTTCTTCCGCGCGGTCTATCTGATGCTGGATGAACTGCCGGAAGTGGTGGTGTGCGTGGCACTCATCGTGTGCGGCGTGTGGCTGGTGCGCGGCCCCAAGGGCAAAAAGGTGCACCGCAAAAAGGCAGAAGAACCGGAGGACGAGGACTTCCGCGAGTACACCGCAGCCGAAGCCGATGAACCGGAAGCCCCGGAGGAAACCGCAGACTTTGCCATGCCGAAGCTCAGCGCTCTGCTGGGCGACCCGGTGACCCCGGAGGACCCCGAAGAGCCGGAACAGCCGGAGAATGCGGAGGGCGACGATGGACGAACTGAATAAGACGGCAGCGACGGAGCCGGAAACCCGGCCGGAAGCTGCAAAGCTGCAGGACGCCCCCAGCCGCCGGGTGGGCAGCCTGACGCTGGGCGCCTGCCTGATCGCAGCGGGCATCTTCTTCCTGTGTTATTACTTTGTGCCGGGCTTTGACTGGCAGCTGGTGGTGCGCATTGCCCCGGCGGCAGCCCTGGTGCTGCTGGGATGTGAGGTGCTGTTCTTCGCCGCCCGGCCGGGCCGCTGGAAGTACGATTTTGTCTCGGTGCTGGTCTGTCTGGGGCTCATCGCAGTTTGTATGTGCCTGAGCTTTCTGCCCATGGTGTGGAGCGAAATCGACCCTGCCCGCGGACAGAACGAGATGAAGCTGAGCAAGGCGTACACCACACAGGTGTATGAGGCCCTCCGGAAGGAAAACCCGGACCTCCGCCTGCGGGATGTGTACACCGACCTGTATCTTTACTCCAACAGCGTGGATGACCTGCAGGAGCTGCAGCCAAGTGACGGGCACCTGAGCCTGACCGTGATGCTGCATGGCCCCTACGACAGCACCGGAGCCTTTGCGCAGGACTGCCGCAGCGTGGCCGGTACGGTGCGGGCTGGCACCCTGCAGCCGGATGAACTGCGCATCGTGTGGTCGCCGGACAACGACCCGGGCCAGAGCCTGGATTCCGGTACCCTGCAGCGTGTGGAACAGTACACGCTGGAACTGGACGGCACGGTGCAGCTGGACTGGACCGCGGATGAGATGGAACGGCAGGTCGAAGTGCAGTATCTGCTGGACGAAGAAAACGAACCGGAGGAAGAAGCAGAGCCGGAAGCGGCTGCATAAAAACTGAAAAAATCTCCTGCACGGACGCAAGGCCTGCGCAGGAGATTTTTGTTGAAATAGAGAAGAATTTGTGATATTCTGTAGTTACCGCTGAAAAGCGGCAGGGCACTGCAAACAACGGCAGGCGGTTTTGGTCCTCACTTCCGGAAGGAGGTGAGTGTATGCCGATTACTTTGACATTCCATTTGTTTGGATTGACATTCACCATCCGTGTGAAAAAGTAAAACCGCCGCCTGGCGGGGCGACGGTTTTCGCGTAAAACAAAAGCTCTGAACAGGACCGACCGCTTGTCACGGTGCCCTTTCTGTTTGTATTATAGCAATCCCCGGCAGGACTGTCAAGCACCTGCCGGGGATTGTTTTTTATCGAAAGATCACAGCTTCTTGCCGGTGAGCAGCTCGTAGGCCTCCAGATACTTGGCGATGGTCTTGTCGATCACGTCCTGGGGCAGGTCGTAGTTGCTGTCCGGATGGGCCTTCAGCCAGTCGCGGACAAACTGCTTGTCGAAAGAGGGCTGGCCGTGGCCCGGCTCGTAGCCCTCCAGCGGCCAGAAGCGGGAGGAATCCGGGGTGAGCATCTCGTCGCCCAGCACCACGTTGCCATCCTCGTCCAGACCAAACTCGAACTTGGTGTCGGCGATGATGATGCCGCGGGTCAGGGCGTACTCGGCGCACTTCTTGTACAGGGCGATGGTGTAGTTCCGCAGCTTGGTGGCGTACTCCAGGCCGTGGCCGGGGAACTGCTTTTCCAGCACCTCAATGCTGCGCTCGTAGGAGATGTTCTCGTCGTGGTCGCCGATCTCGGCCTTGGTGGAGGGGGTGTAGATGGGCTCCGGCAGCTTCTGGGACTCCTGCAGGCCCTCGGGCAGCTGGATGCCGCACACCTTGCCGGTCTTTTGGTAGCTGGCCCAGCCGCTGCCGGTGATGTAGCCGCGCACGATGCACTCGATGGGCAGCATGGTCAGCTTGCGGCACAGCATGCTGTTGCCGTCGAACTGGGGCTGCCGGAAGAACTCCGGCATATCCTTCACGTCCACGCTCAGCATATGGTTGGGCAGCAGATCCTTGGTGTAGTCGAACCAGAACTTGCTCATCTGGGTGAGCACGGTGCCCTTTTTGGTCACCTTGTTTTTCAGGATGACATCAAACGCAGAAATGCGGTCGGTGGCAACCATGATCAGGCTGTTGCCATTGTCGTAAATTTCACGGACTTTGCCTTCTTTGATGGGCTTGAATGCAGTCATAGTCAAACACTCCATTTCCCTTTTTCCGGCCGCCGGGCGCGGCACATCCTTACAGCACTATTGTACCATGCCCGCTGCCGGTTTGAAAGAAACAGATGGGAGAGATTTGCCCCGGGTTTTGCAAATTTCTCGTGAAAAGTGCGCAAAAATCATCGGATGAATTCGTCGTTTTGACGATAAAAGTCGTACTTTCAGCGCGAATGAGACAAAAAACGACCCACTTTTTTGTGGAATGCGCAGATGGACACAGCCCGGCGGATAGGGTATGCTGAAAGGCGGCAGCTTTGCTGTACAGAAAGGAAAATTCTGCTTATGATACCTCAGATCATTGCGCACCGTGGTGCATCCTATCTGGCACCGGAAAACACGCTGGCGGCTTTCCGCAAGGCGATGGAGATCGGAGCCGACGGTGTGGAAATGGACGTACAAAAGACGCTGGACGGCGGCCTTGTGATCCACCACGACTATATCATTGACCTGCACACCGATATTTCCGGCCGTATCTACGATATGACCGAGGGCGAACTGAAAGACCTGGACTTCGGCAGCTGGAAGGACGTTGCCTATAAAGATGAGAAGATCGCCACCCTGGCCGAGGCACTGGCCCTGTGCAGGAGCATGGAGGGCTGCACCGTGCAGCTGGAGCTGAAATCCACCATGGACAACGACCCGGAGTTTGTGCCCGGTGTGGTGGATGCCATCCGCGCGGCAGACATCGCCGACCGACTGGTACTTATTTCGTTCAACCACGACCTGCTGCGGCAGGCCAAGGCGCTGATGCCGGAACTGCGGGTGGGCGTGCTGCTGTACGGCGCATTCGAGAGCATGGTGCTGCCGCCGCCGGTCATCTGGAAGGACCTGGGCCTGGTGAACGGCATGGAGGATGAGGAAGCGGCGCTGGACGAAGAACTGGCCGCCCTGCCGGTGGATGCGGGCATGGACCCGGATGAGGAAAACGGCTGGATGACCCGCTGGGTGAACGACAAGGTGAGCATGCTGCGGGCAAACTTCCCCGGGGAGAGCCTGCAGGCGGTGGCAAAGCATCTGGCCGACCAGCACAACCCGGTGGCCTATGTCAAAAGCCTGGACTTTGCGCCGGAGTACGTCAGCTGCGAATACCACACCGCCTACAGCAACCCGGGCTTCATCGCCAAGCTGCAGGCCATGGGGGTCAAGGTGGCCCTGTGGACCGTGGACACGGAAAAGGCTGTCCGGAGCCTGCTGCCGCTGGGGCCGGACTGCATCGTGACCAACCGCCCTGACCGCGTGCGGGAATGGGTGGAAGAAAATCAGTGACACAGAGATCGGAAAGGCTTCTCCTTTGGGAGAAGTCTTTTTTGCTGCCCTTGACAAACAGGGACAGTGGGATTACAATAGTCTCATATCGAACAGTTTTATAGAAAACAGTTTGAGCAAAAAACAATTCAGAAGGAACCGATCGTATGTGTGACGAAAAACAGAACGAATGCAGAGACCACGGGGATCCGCCCTGGGAGGGGCCGCAGGTCATCCCGGCCCAGATTCGCCGGGTGGACAACCTGATCTTCCGCAAGATCAACCAGTTTGCCCGCGCCAACGGTGTGGAGCAGGCCACCCCGATGCACGGCTGGATCATCGAGTATCTTTACCGGCACCGGGAGGAGCAGGTGTTCCAGCGGGACATTGAGCGGGAGTTTTCCATTACCCGCTCCACCGTGACCAACATCCTGCAGCTGATGGAGCGCAAGGGCTACATCCAGCGCCAGAGCGTGCCGCAGGACGCCCGGCTGAAACAGCTGGTGCTGACGGAAGAGGGCGTCCGCTTCCATGAAAACACCATCCTCTCCTTCCACCAGACGGACGACTATGTGGCCGGGCTGCTGACGGAAGAGGAAAACGCCGAGCTGCTCCGGCTGCTGAACAAGCTGCGGGACGCGCTGAAGTAAACCATTTGAAATGGCCGCCGCATGCGCTCTGGCCATATTCAGCGGAAGAATTATTTTGCTTTGCATTTGCGTGGAAAGCTCCCGGTTGGCCCGCCCAAGTATAACGCAAGAGTGTTCGACTCTTGTCAAAACGCCGAAAAGATGTTTGTGAAAATGTTAATTATGAACAATTTCCGAAAGTTTTGCAAACATCTTGACATTAAATCTGTTTTGTATAGAATTGTTTTGTACCAAACAAATAAAATTAACAGGAGGTAACTCAGATGATCAAAAAGCTCGTGTCACATCTGGGCGAGTACAAACGCGCCGCAGTCCTGACACCGCTCTTTGCAGCCCTGGAAGCCGTGATGGATGTGCTGCTGCCCACCATCATGGCCTTTATCATTGACCTGGGCATTGAAAAGGGCGATATGCACGCCATCGTCAAGTATGGTCTGCTCACCTTTCTTGTGGCAGCCATTGCGCTGCTGCTGGGCGTTCTGGCCGGTAAATATGCCGCCGAGGCATCCACCGGCTTTGCCGGCAATCTGCGCGATGCCATGTATGAGAACATCCAGCACTATTCCTTCTCCAACATCGACAAGTTCTCCACGGCGGGCCTTGTCACCCGTATGACCACCGATGTGACCAACGTGCAGAATGCGTTCCAGATGATCGAGCGCATGTGCGTGCGTGCCCCGGTGCATCTGGTGTTCGCACTGTTCATGGCTGTGGTCATCGGCGGCCCGTTGTCGCTGGTGTTCGTGGTGGCGGTAGTCTTTCTGGTGGTGGTGCTGGCCAGCATCATGATCCCCACCTTCCACATCTTTGACCGCGTGTTCAAGAACTACGACAACCTGAACGCCTCGGTGCAGGAGAATGTGTCCGCCATCCGCGTGGTCAAGAGCTTTGTGCGCGAGGGCTTTGAGAACGAGAAGTACACCAAGGCCTGCGAGAGCCTGTACAACCAGTTCGTCAAGGCCGAGAGCCGCCTGAGCTTCAACAACCCTGCCATGCTCACCGCCGTTTACGGCTGCAACATCGCCCTGAGCTGGCTGGGTGCCAAATATGTGCTGCACGGTGCCATCACCACCGGTCAGCTCAACGCCCTGTTCGGGTACATCATGAACATCCTCATGGCCCTGATGATGCTGAGCACGGCCTTTGTCATGATCTCCATGTCGGCCGCTTCCGCCAAGCGTATCGTGGAAGTGCTGGATGAGACCACCGACCTGCCCCCGGCCAAGCAGCCGGTGCAGCAGGTGAAGGACGGCAGCATCGAGTTCGACCATGTTTCCTTTCAATATAAGCATGGTTCGGGCCGTCCGGTGCTGAACGATATCACCTTTTCCATCAAGCCCGGCGAGACGCTGGGCATCATCGGCGGCACCGGCAGTGCAAAGTCCAGCCTGGTGCAGCTGATCCCCCGGCTGTACGACGCTGAGAGCGGCACCGTGAAGGTAGGCGGCGTGGATGTGCGGGATTACAACCTGGACGTCCTGCGCCACGAAGTGTCCATGGTGCTGCAGAAGAACGTGCTGTTCAGCGGCACCATCCTCGACAACCTGCGCTGGGGCGACGCGAACGCCAGCGAGGAAGAGTGCATCCGCATGGCAAAGCTGGCCTGTGCGGATGAATTCATCGAGCGCTTCCCGGATAAGTACAATACCTGGATCGAGCAGGGCGGCACCAATGTGTCCGGCGGCCAGAAGCAGCGCCTGACCATCGCCCGCGCTCTGCTGCGCAAGCCCAAGGTGCTGATCCTGGACGACTCCACCAGCGCGGTGGACACCGCCACCGACGCCAAGATCCGCAAGGCCTTCCGGGAAGAGATCCCCGGCACCACCAAGATCATCATTGCACAGCGCATCTCCTCGGTGCAGGATGCAGACCGCATCCTGGTGCTGGACAACGGCCAGATCAACGGCCTGGGCACCCACGAGGAGCTGCTCAGGACCAACGCCATTTATCAGGAAGTTTACAACAGCCAGACCCAGGGCGGCGGCGACTTCGACAAGCAGGGAGGTGAGCAGTAATGGCACAGGTAAAAGAGGTAAAAGGCCCCGGCGGTCCCCGCGGCATGGGCCCGAAGCCCAAGGTGGAAAACCCGGGCAAGCTGCTCCGGCGCATCATGGATGAAGTGTTCCGCAACTACCTGCCCCACTGCATCCTTGTGCTTATCTGCATTGTGGTCAGTGCGCTGGCCAATGTGCAGGCCAGCCTGTTTTTGCAGACTTTGATGGACGATTATATCGTGCCCATGACCCACCAGCAGAACCCCAGCTTTGCGCCGCTGGCCGGCGCACTGCTGCGGGTGGGCTGCATCTACCTTGTGGGTATTCTGGCAGCATGGATCAATGCCCGCGTTATGGTCAACGTAACGCAGGGCACGCTGCGCAACCTGCGCACCAAGCTGTTCACCCACATGGAAAGCCTGCCCATCTCCTATTTTGACACCCATCCCCACGGCGATATCATGTCCGTGTACACCAACGATGTAGATACCCTGCGCCAGATGATCAGCCAGAGCATCCCGCAGCTGGTGTCCAGCGTCATCACCATCGTGTCGGTGTTTGTCAGTATGTGTCTGCTGAGCTGGCAGCTCACCATCGTCACCATGCTTATGGTGGCTCTGATGCTGTTCTGCTCCAAGCAGATCGCCAAAAACTCTGCCAAGTTCTTCATCCAGCAGCAGCGGGACCTGGGCAAGGTCAATGGCTACATTGAAGAAATGATGGAAGGCCAGAAGGTGGTCAAGGTGTTCACCCACGAGCAGCAGACCCTTGATGGCTTCTGTGAATTGAACGATCAGCTGAAGGAGAGCTCCAAGCAGGCCAACGCCTTCTCCAACATTATGATGCCTGTCAACGCCCAGCTGGGCAACATCAGCTACGCCGTGTGCGCGCTGGTGGGTGCCGCCATGGCCGTTGGCGGCGTTGGCGGCATGACCCTTGGCACGGTGGTGGCCTTCCTCAGTCTGAACAAGGGCTTCAATATGCCCATCAGTCAGGTGTCCATGCAGGCCAACAGCGTCATCATGGCGCTGGCCGGTGCAGAGCGCATCTTTAAGATGATGGACGAGCCCAGCGAGACCGATGAGGGCTATGTGACCCTCGTGAACGCCAAGTACGACCGCGAGGACAACCTCGTGGAGACCGAGGAGCGCACCGGCATCTGGGCCTGGAAGCACCCCCACCACGACGGCACCACCACCTACCACAAGCTGGAAGGCGACATCACCTTCACGGATGTGGATTTCGGATATGTGCCGGAAAAGACGGTGCTGCACGACATCAACCTGTATGGCCGCCCGGGCCAGAAGATCGCCTTTGTCGGCTCCACCGGTGCCGGCAAGACCACCATCACCAACCTGATCAATCGGTTCTATGATATTCAGGATGGCAAGATCCGCTACGACGGCATCAACATCCACAAAATCAAAAAGTCCGATCTGCGCCGTTCGCTGGGCATCGTGCTGCAGGACACCCACCTGTTTACCGGTACGGTCATGGAGAACATCCGCTATGGCCGTCTGGATGCCAGCGATGAAGAGTGCATGGCCGCCGCCAAGCTGGCCAACGCGGATGGCTTCATCCAGCGTCTGCCGGATGGCTACAACACCATGCTGACCGGCGACGGTGCGAACCTGTCGCAGGGCCAGCGCCAGCTGCTGGCCATCGCCCGCGCCGCCGTTGCTGACCCGCCGGTGCTGATCCTCGATGAGGCAACTTCCTCCATCGACACCCGTACCGAGGCACTGGTGCAGCGCGGCATGGACGGCCTGATGTACGGCCGCAC
>ULRX01013941.1_pt1 | contig 22948 bp, 9 predicted proteins | sample 1955871 | NCBI WGS metagenome assembly ULRX01 (sample SAMEA4835695, study PRJEB28245) | human gut metagenome | biome: gut microbiome; material: fecal sample | place: Denmark | collected 2008 | reverse complement strand
AATTATGTGCCTTTATCTAAGCTTAAATGAAAGAGCCGTGGCAAAAGGACCACTTTTTACACACGATAGGCGGTAAAAGGCAGTGCGACTAGTCGTGTTTGGCAACGCCAGTAGTGCCGTTGGGCATCGTAAACAGTCATGAATAGGGTTGTTAGTACTCATGAATGGGCATCGTAACCCTGTTATATCCCTGTCGTAACTCAATGAGATAGCCCGGATAAGCTATAGGATATGAATTAGGATGAATTAAATTCGCTAGGATAAAAGGCTGTTTTTAACTAATGCCGTATAAGACAAATGATTGCTAATATTTTTTCTCGTATTTGGGGATAAGCTGTACGTTTGCCCGAAAAAAGTGATTCTCCGGCAGTTGAGTTTACAAATTGACAAAATGCCAAGGTGCTTTTTTTGTGAGCTTATAGGAAGGGCTAGATCCGAAAACAAACCTTGATTTTAGAGAATGGCATGGGATAAATTCCATGCTTGTACGTGCTTTATTCCTTCTTTGGAAGGAAGCGGCAAATCATCGAGCGAGACAACGATCTTCTCGTAATTATCCTCAATGGCCTCTAACGAGGCATATTCCCGTTCGATGGTTTCTTTGTCGATTAGTAAATAAGTGGATTGGAGATAGATAACCCTCTCTCCTTTGATAGCGACGAAATCCACCTCTTTGTTCTTTATGCTACCTACGTATATTTGATAGCCGGCCCTTAATAAATCTAGATAAATGAGGTTTTCTAGTTTATACCCAATGCCGTAGCCAAAGCCTTGATATAAATAATTGTTGAAACCTAGGTCATTGATGTAATACTTACAATTCCCGGCGATGGTCTCCTTTCCCTTGATTTGGTATTTCTCGACTTTATGTACCAAAAAAGTGTCCTCTATGTAACTAATGTAGGAGGCGATCGTATCATAGCTGGTCTTCCTTCCCGAGCTCTTGAAATAATTGGTGATATTCCGAATTGATATTAAATTAGATGCGTTATTTACCAGATAGACAAAAATGTCCTCAAGCAACTTAGCGTCTTTTATGTTTTGTCTTTGTATGATATCACGTAGTAATACGGTGTCTTTTAATGCGGATATATAATTTCTTTGTACTTCTGGTTGAGATAGATGGTATAATTCAGGCATACCACTACTTTGCATATATTCTAGGTAGTGTACCTTGTTGTTTTCTTTTTGGGTGATTCCAAGAAACTCTGTGTATGAAAAAGGATAGATGGCAAATTCCACATAACGTCCGGCTAATAACGTGGCGAGTTCTCCAGATAGCATTTTAGAGTTGGAACCACTGATGAATAACTCATATTCGGCGGTATAGTCTTGTGAGTATGAGTTGGCGAAGCGTTCCCATCCCTCTACATTTTGGATTTCGTCAATGAACAGATAGATACGACCTTGAGGATTTATTTGTTTTAAGTAGAGATTAAACAGGGAATCAAGATCTTCATTGGTTTTCAAAAAATAGAAGGCGGATAGCTCACAGTTAATGAAGAATATATTTCGGGGATTTACTCCACTATTGGCGAGATGGCTAGCTAACTGACGAAGGAGATAGCTTTTCCCTACACGTCGCTGTCCTACCAAGACTTTGATTAATCTGTTTCCGGTGTAGGATAATATCCTATCTAAATAATCTTGCCGTTTATAGCCTGTTGGAAAATCGTTTCCACCCCATAGGTTATACTTCTCTAATGTCTTAAATCTATCGTCCATACTCGAAACTTTTGCGTAAAAGTACAAAAGTTTCGAATGAACTCGAAACTTTTCCCGTTAAGAATGGGATATACCCTTAAAAAATAACGGCAACCGCCTTCCGCCGAAAGCCGAGTTGCCGTTCAAAGTTAGGAATAAGGTTTGGTTTGTTCCTTTGTAATGATTCTAACATTAATATGTAATGAGAGTTTTCTACATTTTATCGATACAAAAGTAAATGCCACTTGTTACGATTTGATTACGGGAGTGTTACATTTTTAGTAAAGGTCTCGCCAAATCGGTTGATAACCTTGATCTGTACGTCTTTGACTCCGGCAGAAGGGTGGCAACGGAATAAGTGCGATGTATGATATCCGGAAGGTTTTCCGTGCATGTCGATATAGTCTTGGTCTTCATCATCGAATTGCTCCATGCGACCTTTCTCTATGCCGTTTTCGCTCCATGTAACTTGGTAGGTCGGGTCCCAATCCCATACGTTCACCACTAGGTAATCCGCTTGCGATTTGAACTCATTCGGCCTATAAACCCTGAATTGATAATCCGAATCATGGCCGGTTGCCTTATAATACCAAGTAGCGGCATTCCCTTTCACCTCAACGACCAGATAACCGTTCGGGGCGCCGCACCGGTTTACATGGCCGGCCCACCAAGCTCCGCAAGCGGCTCCGATATTATGCTCGTACAGATTCGGTGTGACTTGGTTGTTCTCGAAGAAATGCGTATGTCCAGCGAAGATATGGACATTATAAGGGCCGACGATCTCTTTCAGGCTCTCAGCGTCCTCGGCGTTTCCTCCCCCTTTATCCGTCTGGTTGAATACCGGGGCATGTACGTTGATAAATACAAGTGTCCCGGGTTTAACGTAACTCAGGTCGTTTTTCAGCCATTCCAGTTGTTCCTTTCCGAAGCGTTCGTCATATTTCTTGTCTTTATAATAATCAATATCTTTTAAGGTGATGATATGTGCATCCCCGACATTGAACGAATAATTGTAAGGGCCGAAATGATCCTCGTAGATACGCTCCGCATAGCTCTCCTCGGTTACCTTTTGATTGGATAAGGCTGGGTAACGTAAGTCGTGGTCGTGATTGCCGATCACGGAGAACATCGGGAAGCCTAAGACCGAGACCGCTTCCTTATAAGGAGTGAATAAATCCATGCGATCCCAAGTAATGTCTCCCAGCGCCATACCGTAGACCTCTTTTCCTTGGTAGCGCTCTATAGTCTGCTTCAAGTCGGGGATGGTCTCTTCACGGAAACGTTTCATCTGCCGTTCGTCGATGGTCTGAGGATCGGAGATTGCCAAGTAGACAAACCCGTCGATTGGCTGTTTCCTAGGGGTGAGCGTAAAATCATGTTCATTGATCTCCTTACTTTTATCAAGTTGCTGATAGAAAAGATCCGGTATACCTTTTGTTTGCTCGATCTCATAGTCACCCGGTACGGAGAGGTAGACAAAGCGGCTTTTGTCCAGATTCGAATCTAGGCTATATTCTCCCCGCTCATTTGTTTGCGTGAAATTATAACCATCCGTAACGACTACGCCTTGTAGCGGTTTGCCTGCCGTATCGGATACAGTGCCTCTTACGGTAGCGGCTTGCGCTATCCAAGTGGATAACGCAAGTAAAAGCGTGAATGATAAGAATTGTTTCTTCATCGTAATTTTTTTTATGATTTGAATATAGAATATGTTAGTTAGAATTTATAACGTACGCCGATTTGAATCTGCCAAGGGTTTCCGTTCATATTGGATACACCCGTGTTTTTGTTTACGTTATATACGTATTGCTTCTTCTCCGCGTCAAAACTCTTGATGGAGTAGATATTCTGCTTGCCTAGATTATGTCCGGCACCCCAGTCCTTGTTCAGCATATTCAGGAAATTGAAAAAGTCTATCGAGGCCTCGATGGAATGAGTCTTATAGATCTTGAAGTTCTTGTTCAAGCGCAAATCGAAAGTACCGTAGAAGCCATTTACGCCACCGTTACGCTCGGCAACCTTCCCATAGTTTTTACGGATGTAATCTTTTACGCTCTTCTCCGCTTCCGGATTGTCCAAGATCGCTTGGATACCCTCACGAAGATATTGAGGCGTATTACTATCGTTCGGGTCATAGATATAAGCCAAGTCGTTGGATGATACGAAATCACCGTTCATATTACCACTAACCGCTAAAGAGTAGCGGGTTCCACCGATCCCGGAGAAACGCAAGCCTACGCTGATTCCCCAGAAAGAAGGAGCCGTACCGTAGAATACGACCTTATGGCGGAATTGGTTGTCCGAGTAAGTCATGGTACTCAAATCACGAGGATCATCTTTTACCATCAAGGCTAGAGTCGCTGTATTCGCTACGTTACCGTTGTAAGAGGTGTTATCCTTGGAATCGTTCCACGTATAGCTGAAAGAAAGCTCGCCATCCTTGAAATAACGCCAAGTTCCATCTACGACGAATGCGTATTGGTTGATTTTTCCATCGCTGATTAATTCCAGCACACGGCCTACCTTATCACTTTTACGTCCTTGCATCCAGTCGGTAGCTCCGTTCTTGGTATTGATACTCTCGGCGGGGACGAACACGCCACGATTCCCCTCGGCGGCGATACGGAAGTAAGGCTCATCCACCATATTACGGTCTACGTACATATAATTATGGCGTGCCCAGTTGGCGTAAGCACTGATACCTACCCGCAAGCAATCGGAGAAGAAATGCGTGTAGCTGGCGTTCAACTTATATACTACCGGTACACGGGCATCCTTACTATTCATATTGATCGTGCTGATCTTTTGGATATTCGGGTTGTTGAATAAATCAACGCCCGGAGCGGTAGAAGGATCTTTGCGGTATGCCGGGAAATTCGGTGTCGGAACCAAATTGCCTTGTATATCCACGGACGCTACCTTCGTACCGTCGAACAGCATATTGTTGATCATGGAATAGTTGTTTAAATCCGAACCGAAGATACCGGCGCCAAGGCGGATAATATCTTGATGTTTATCATTCACGTCCCACGTGAATTGAACGCGGGGTTGCAACTGGAAGGTGGAGATTACGTTGTCCGTACGTAAGCCTAGTTCGTCATAAACAGTCTGGTTAAAGTTCGCGTGGTTGAAATAACGGGTATAATCCGCACGGATACCGGCCATGACCTCGAATCCGGTGAAAAGCTTCGTTTGTAATTGTCCGTAGATAGCGGAGTTCAAGGTATTCATCTTTACGGTAGGATCATCTACCAAGGCGATTTCCCGGGCATAGCGGTAAGGAGTCATATGCTCGAAATTATCCAGTCCCGTGAAATAAAACCGTCCGTTCATCTCACTACCGTAGAGTGATTTCATATTGGTGTACATGAAGTCCGCTCCGAATGTATAGTTGATGCGGTCCGTATTATAATACATATTGTCTACCAATTGAAGTACATTATCCTTAAAATGTTCGGGAGCGTAGCGTTGACCTCCAAGTTGGATGGAAGTGTACATGCTCTTGTCACCAGAAATAGATTCCACGTTCTCTACGATTGCTCTCGGAATATTAGAACTAGGCAATTGCTTGTTCGGGGTCGTAGCCTCGTAAACCAAGAAATGTTGAAGCTTCAACTCATTAGTCAGTTTCGGGCTTAATACCGAGCGTAAGGTAGCGAGTAAACTGTTGTTATGCGATTTGCGATCGATCCAAACCTCGTAAAGATTGATGCTGGAGTTATCGCTCTCGCTCTGTTTATTATCCTCGTTGATGAAATTATTGCGAATGGTTAACAAGTTGGTAGCGTTCAACTGCCAGTCGATACGGGCGAAGACTGCGTTCGTCTGCTTCTTCTTGCCGAACTCCCCGAATTGAGGATCATTGGAGACTCCGTATTTAGTACGGGCGATATCCAGATAACGGTCTAGCGTAGATTGAGTGACATTATAGCGAGACTCGTCCGCCGCCGTCTTGATATCCGCTATATAAATCGGACGGGAATCCTGTTGGTGATCCCATACGACATAGAAGTGCGCACGGTCTTTCACGATCGGGCCTCCCAAAGAGAAACCATATTGATAGGTAGAGAAGTCGGAAGTCGATTTATTTCCCCGTATATCATAGGAGCTGGATAACCAATCGGCACGACCGAATCCGAATACACTTCCGGTGAAAGTATTGGTTCCTGATTTCGTGACAGCGCTCACGGTGCCGCCCCCGGAACGTCCGTTGGTCACGTCATATTGATTGGTTACCACCTCAAATTCGCGGACGGCTTCCATGGATATCGTATAAGCGCCGGAAGTCGTTCCGCTCGCTACGGTTCCTTTAGCCGTCATACCGTCGATGGTGTAATTTGTTGAGGATGATAATTGCCCGGCGATATTTCCTCCGCTACTCAATGGCGAGAGATCCATTAGGGATGTGAAGTTACGGCCGTTTACAGGAAGCTTCGTGATATTTTGAGCGGAGATAGATGTTGCCGCACCGATCTTCGGAACCATGTTCTTCAAGGAATTAGCGATTACCTCGACGGCTTGTATCTCCACCGATTCCTCCGCCAGCTTGAAATCCACTCGAAGCATATCCCCTTGGTTCAATGCGTATCCTGTCTTTTTCTGTTCTCCATAACCGATATAAGAAGCTGTAACGGTATAAGGAGAACCTAGCGGAAGCTGCTTGATGGTGTATTCTCCTTTATCGTTCGTGATAGAACCCGTGAAGAATCCGGTAGATTCATTCTTGACTTGGATCGTGGCTCCGATCACCGATTCCCCTTTATTATCCATGACCGTACCGGTGATAATCGCTTGCGTTCCTTGCGCAGACAAGAGAGCCGGCAAGCAATTAAAAAATAACAAACAGGCAAGCAGCCTGCATGTAAGTTTGTTAAACATCCTCATAATAATCTTTTTAAAATTAAACCTAAATATCTTTTACGGCGCAAAAGTAAGTGTCCGGTTTTGCAAAGAGATTACATCCGTGTGTAGGTTTAAATAAAGAAAAAAGCCTAATGAAGGATATCCATTAGGCTCAACGAGAAAATTATAAATGTGTCTATAAAAAAGAAGGTTAGTCCTCGTCCAAAGTCTTGATAATGGTAGATGCTATCTTGGATGAACTCTTGCGGCTGCTCTTTCTGAGTTTATCCGGGTTCTCAAGATTCATGCAGGTAAAGAAGTTATTCCCCCTATATACCTCATTTTTATCTTTGTCGAATAAGGTATAGCTGACGATATGGAAAAGCGTGCGCAAGGGTTGGTCTTGCCATTTAAGATAATGCTGGTTTAATACTAGCAGATAATCAGCGTCAGCATTATCCAATACCTTTTGTAACTCTTCGGTCGGCACGGCTGAAAGATCGGAATAGCAATCCTCGCTCTCCCCGTTAACCTTGATCTCATTCAGTACCTGTCCGGTCACTTGTGTAGCGTTTGCCGGAATAAACTTGCAATCTCCGTTCTTTACGGATGCGGCGATATTCTCGGCGATGATCGTATTATACGTTTGGTCGATACTATCCGCTTTCATACCGGTCTCTTCGGCGATCATCCCATTGTAGAAATAGTTTGATTTCACGTTATCGTGCAAACCTACGATGAGAATTTGCTTTGCATGATAATTGTCACCTTCCTTCTTACTTTCTTTAGCGTTCGCTGCTATAGAAGCTACGGCTAAAAAGAACATAACCGTAAAGATTCTGATTTTAAATAACCTTTCCATGATTCTTCTATTAAATTCTGTGTCTATTAATTTCGGAGGCAAAGATATTAGCGGGGTGTTGCAGGGATATTACGGTTGTATAAAGTAATAGTTACCGATAATCCCCCCTGTACCGGCTTGGATATTAAAATCGTGGATTCGTTGTAAAGTCTATTCTACCGTGTGGATGAGTTCAATCAAAAGGCGGTTACCAAGAAACTTTAAGGAGATATAGAAACAAGGGTTGTTTTTAAGGTTCAAAGAACGCTAAAAACAACCCCTGTTATTTTTACTTATTATTCTCGATCCACTTGCGAGCGTTCACGAACGCCTCGATCCATGGAGTGACCTCGTCGTTCTCCTTACGGTCGGCGGGGGAATAACCGCACTGCCAAGGGAAGATCGCACGTTCGGGGTGAGGCATCATAGCTAAATGGCGGCCGTCCTTTGAGCAAACACCGGCAACGGACCAAGGGGAACCGTTCGGGTTGGCGGGATAACCGTCGTAATTGTATTTAGCGATGATGTTGTATTCCTTCTCCTCGTACGGGAACTCGAACTTACCCTCACCGTGAGCTACCCATACACCCAACTTCGTGCCGCTCAAGGAGCCGAACATTACGGAGTTGTTTTTCGGGATCTCCAAGCTAACGAAGTTAGACTCGAACTTATGGGAATCATTGTGAACCATCTTATGCTTTTTCTCGTGCTCCGGATAAACCAAGCCTAACTCGGCCATCAACTGGCAACCGTTACAGATACCCATGCTCAACGTATCTTTACGTGCGTAATAGTTGTCGATCGCTTTCTTGGCTTTCTCGTTATACAAGAAACCGCCGGCCCAGCCCTTGGCGGAACCTAATACGTCGGAGTTGGAGAAACCACCGCAGAATACGATGAAGTTTACATCCTCCAAAGTCTCGCGTCCGCTAGCCAAGTCCGTCATATGGACATCCTTCACGTCGAAACCAGCCAGATACAAGGCGTAAGCGGTCTCACGCTCGCATTGCGTACCCTTCTCACGGATTACCGCAGCCTTGATGCCGTTCGGAGCGCGGCGTTCGGCTGAGAGTCCGTAAGAAGAAAGCTTTCCGGTAAAGTCCTTGTGGAACTTGTACTGTACGGGCTGCATCTTATAGTTCTCGAAACGGTTTCCGGCACAAACGCTTCCGCTCTGCTTTACATCCAGTTTATAAGAAGATTCGTACCATACGTCACGCATATAGTCGATGCCGAAGTGATATTGGATGCCGTCTTTCGATACCAATACATGGCGCTCGTCGGTCGGTTTGGCGATGATGGCGAAACCTACGCCAGCTTCTTCCATCAACTTTTCGAATGCCTTCTTGTCCTTTACCTGAACCAAGATACCCGGATTCTCGGCAAACAGGATCTTCACGATATCGCTCTCGGAGATCTTATCCAAGTTGACATCCAAACCACCCTCTACGTTGGCGAAGCACATCTCTAACAGGGCGGTGATCATACCTCCCGCTGAGATATCGTGTCCGGCAAGGATGAGCCTCTTCTCGATCGCATCTTGTACGGCGTTGAAAGCGTCACGGAAGTATTCCGGATCTTTCACGGTCGGAACCTCATTACCCAGCTTGTTCAAAGCTTGAGCGAAAGCGGAACCACCCAACTTCAAGGTATCGAAAGAGAAGTCTATATAATAAATGTATGTATTCTTGTCTTGAGCTACTACCGGGGAGACGATTTTCTTGATATCGCTAACCTCTGCACCTGCGGAGATAATCACCGTACCCGGGGCGATCACCTTATCGTCGCCATATTTCTGCGTCATGGATAAGGAGTCCTTACCAGTCGGGATATTGATGCCCAAGCTGCAAGCGAAATCGGAAGCGGCTTGTACGGCTGTGTATAGACGGGCGTCCTCACCTTCGTTGCGGCACGGCCACATCCAGTTGGCACTTAAGGATACGCTCTCCAACTTATCTGTCAGCGGAGCGAATACGATATTGGTCAATGACTCGGCGATTGCCATAACGGAACCGGCGGCCGGATCAATCATGGCTACCTGGGGAGCGTGACCGATAGAAGTAGCGATACCCGCTTTCCCGCGGTAATCCAACGCTACGGCACCTAAGTCGCTCAACGGCAATTGTAATTCACCTTGACATTGCTGGCGGGCGATCTTACCGGTTACGGAACGGTCTACTTTGTTTGTTAACCAATCCTTGCAGGCTACGGCCTCCAATTGAAGTACGTTCTCCAAATAATGGTGAAGTTCGGATTCTTTGTAAACAACCGGTTGATAAGATTCAGTGACCGTATGGTCTGTCATAACCGTTCTAGGCGGTTTACCGAACATATATTCCAGCTTGATATCGATAGGTTTTACGCCGTCCGCTTGTTCGAAGACAAACTTCATGTCGTTAGTAGTCTCGCCTACCACATACATCGGGGCACGTTCACGATCCGCGATACGTTTTACGCGGGCTACATCTTCTTCTTTCATCAATAAGCCCATGCGCTCTTGGCTCTCGTTTCCTACGATCTCCTTCGCTGAGAGAGTCGGGTCGCCAATCGGCAATTTGTTCATATCGATGTGTCCGCCGGTAGCCTCAACCAACTCAGACAAACAGTTGAGGTGTCCACCCGCGCCATGGTCATGGATAGAGACGATCGGGTTCTCGTCAGACTCGGCGATCGCACGGATCACGTTAGCCGCACGTTTCTGCATTTCCGGGTTGGCACGCTGTACGGCGTTCAACTCGATACCGCTTGTATATTGCCCCGTGTTTACGGAAGAGACGGCTCCACCACCCATACCGATACGGTAGTTATCGCCACCGATCACGACCACTTTCTCGCCCGGTTCCGGATCGCCCTTCAAGGCATCGCGCATATTTGCGAAACCTACACCACCGGCAAGCATGATTACTTTGTCGTAAGCGTATTTCTTATCGTTCTCCGTGTGCTCGAAAGTCAATAAAGAACCACAGATAAGTGGCTGGCCAAATTTATTACCGAAATCGGAAGCGCCATTGGAAGCCTTGATCAAGATCTGCTCCGGAGTCTGGTATAACCAAGGACGAGGGTCTAGGACTTTCTCCCATTCGCGAGCGCCTTCCGTACGAGGGTAAGAGGTCATATAGACCGCTGTTCCCGCTATCGGCAAGGATGCCTTACCACCGCCCAGACGGTCACGAATCTCACCACCTGTTCCGGTAGCGGCACCGTTGAACGGCTCAACGGTTGTCGGGAAGTTATGCGTCTCGGCTTTCAAGGAGATAACCGTCTTGATATCTTTTACGGCGAAGAAATCGGGTTTGTCACCGGATAGGGGAGCGAATTGCTCTACCGTCGGTCCTTCATTGAACGCTACGTTATCTTTATAAGCGGAAACCAATTTATTAGGGTTCTCGGCGGAAGTTTTCTTGATCAAGTTGAACAAGGAACTTTCTTTTTCCTCGCCGTCGATGATGAATACACCTCCGAATATTTTATGTCGGCAGTGTTCCGAGTTTACTTGGGAGAAACCGAACACCTCGCTATCGGTCAACTTACGTCCCAACTTCTGGCTTACCTCGTTCAAGTAAGCGATCTCCTCTTGGCTTAGAGCCAAGCCCTCTTGTTGGTTGTACACTTCCAAATCCTCAATGTAGACAATAGGATCCGGTTTTTTACTGATCGTGAAGATCTCCTGATTCAAGCCATTGTAGATACGTTGCAACATCGGATCGTGATCCGCATCGCCAGAAGAAACAGGAAAATATTCCTCAATACGGGAAATACCGGTCAGGCCCATGTTCTGGGTAATTTCAACGGCGTTCGTACTCCACGGGGTAATCATTTCCCGGCGTGGCCCTACGTACCAGCCTTCCAATGTTTCTGATTGAACAGGAGTCGCCTCGCTAAACAACCAAACCAGTTTTTGAGTGTCTTCAGGAGAGAAAGCGTGCGCGGCCTCTACAGCCAGCACCGTCTTTGTTGAAGATTGAAAGAATAGAATCATATCGTTGATTTATTAGTATTTATCACGAAATAACGAATAAGCCTCTTTTAGAGAGTGCAAAGATAATGATTTCCCGTGAATTATTATGTCAATACGTTTTAAAAGAAAAGAGGGCGGAACCTCCCGGTCTCGCCCTCTCATGTCCCCTGCATAGTAAAAAATAAGAGTGTGTCTATATTCTACCAGCCTGCGTTCTGTTGTGCGGCTAGCGTGGGGTTTCTTAATATATCATTCAATGGAATCGGCCAAATAAAGCGTTTATCCGTGTACGGGATGAACTGTTTGCTGTTGCCGAACCATTCAGCTTTCACTTCTCCACCAACAACGAATGCGCCTTGGTTCTTCACATTGTTATATTCGATTTTAGCGGGAATACCACCGGACGGCAGCAAGTCGTCAGCCGCTAAACGATGAATGTCTTCCCAACGGCGACCTTCACCTTGGAACTCAATGCGACGTTCCCAAAGGATAGCTTCTACCAGCGCTTTCGTGTTGGCGAAATCGCCAGCCTTATACGTTTGTGTAGCGGGGTCGGCCAAAGAACGGTCTCTTACTTGATTCAATTTCTCCAATGCGAGAGTCTTGTCTCCCGCACGTGCGGCAGCCTCGGCCTCGTTTAGCAATACCTCGGCATAGCGCAGGATCGGGGCGTACTCTTCACGTGTTTGGGGATTCTGGTATTTATCACAGAAGTAATAATCGTCAGACGCACGATAAAGGACGAGGTTACGACGCTTGTCATCCCCTTTCCAGAATTTGGAGTTGTAAAGGGTAGGGGATGTCGGGCACATCGCACGGCCACCTTCACGGGCAGACATCATAGCGGACATAGCTCCATTTACAGACCCGTTATCTTGAGAGTCATTCGGAATGGAGAATATAGATTCCTGATTGTCTTTGTAAGAAACGAAAGGAGTGGCTGGATTGGTTTCCAGAATGAAACGTCCGCCTTCCAGTTTCTTAGCTTCAGTAACTACATTGTTCCAATCACGCATATGCAAATATACGCGCGTTTTCAATGCTATGGCGGCACCTTTGCTTGCGCGTCCGATCTTATCGGCATCGATAATGTCCGGAAGCATGCTTTCCGCATTATTCAAGTCGCTTAATATCTGATCGTAAGTATCCTTAACGGTAGAACGGCCTATGCTTTGTTGCTCAGCGAGTTGGCTGGGATCATTTACGGCTTTCGTATAAATAGGCATACCGTAGTTATTGTTACCTTCTACGTTGTAGGGCAGGGCATAATGGATCATCAAGTTGTGATAGGTTAACGCACGTAAGAACAGGCATTCTCCTTTGTACTGATTCCCTTTCTCTTCGGTTATGACACCCGCAGCTACCGCACCTTCTATACCTGCGTATACCGTATTATAGCGGTTAATAGCCTCGAAAGAGGTTTCCCACATCGCCACGTTATTAGCGGTAGTCAAATTATAGGTCGCGGAATAGGTATAATCATAGAATTGGGCGGTTAGGTTCATATCTTCACCGCGCATTTCGCCTTGCAATATACTGGCCGCTCCAAAAGGATAACCGCGTGCCCACCCAAAGTCATTCGGATCTACGTACATACCACATTGTGCGGCATCGTAAGCTCCGACTACGGCTAACTCGCAACGTTCTTCTGTCCCGTATGCCGTAAGCTCGGAGAATTTGTCAACAGGTTCAAGGTCTACGACGTCGCTTTCGCAGGCGGTGAACACGGGTAGCGAGAACAGGGCTGTCCCTAACGCTACTACTGAAATGTTTTTATATAATTTCTTGTATAACATAATTGTAACTTTTCTTAGTTTGTGAAATTAGAATGTAATGTTCGCTCCAAAAGTGAATGAACGTTGCTGTGGCATACCGTTCCAATCTACACCTAAACGAGAGTTTGTCTCAGGATCCAATCCGGAATAACCTGTGATAGTGAGTAAGTTCTGTCCTTGAACATAGAAACGAATCTTTGTCATGTTCAGTTTGGATACGACCGCCTTCGGTAGTGTATAGCCTAAAGCTAACGTCGATAGTTTTAGGTAATTGCCGCTCTCAACGAAGTGTGAATCCGTATATCCATCATTGAATAAGGAAGAGGCGTCTCCATAACCGATTTTTGGAGTCATGCCGTCACCCGGTTGCTCTGGAGAAATCCAGCGGCCTAAGATTTCTGTTCCATTGTTGGAGAAATCCATATTGAACAATGCGCTTTGACGAGAAGCGTTCATGATCTTATTACCTCCGGAGAAGCGGAAGAATACATTTAAATCGAAATTCTTGTAAGAAACTGTATTATTCCAACCTCCGTACCAAGTAGGCATAGATGAACCTAATACCTTACGGTCGCTAGCGTCCAAGGAAGAAGCCTTGGAGACATCCGAAGGGTTGGAAGGATCATATTCCGCATAGTCGTAAGAGCCGAATGTGTCGAATTGCACTAATGAACCGTCCGCCTTACTCCAGATCGGATTACCGTTTGCGGCGTTTACGCCGTAATAATCATATCCATATAAAGATCTATATGACTTTCCTTCACGAATGATTGTGTAATTGTCTACGATGTCTGTTCCGCCGTATAAGCTCTTCACCGTGTTCTTAGCTGTGGAGAAGTTGAAATTAGTTTGCCAGTTCCAATCTTTGGTAGCGATGATTGTAGCGTTAACTGTCAATTCCATACCGGAGTTCTTGATCTTACCGATATTATCAAAATATGAGTTGTAAGGAATACCAGCGGTAGGTGCTGTAGGAACTTCCAACACCAAGTCTTTGGAGTTCTTTTGCCAATAAGCTAGCTCGAATGTCAGGCGGTTATTAAAGAAAGAGCCATCCAATCCGATATCGAAAGTCTCGGTTGTTTCCCATTTAAGCTGGCTGTTACCCATACGGTTCCAAGCGATAGCTGTATTCGATCCTGCTTTCTTCGCCCCGTAAGTTCCCAGATAAGGGAAATAATTCCCTAGGTCAGAGTTTCCGATTGTAGCGTAGCTGGCACGGATACGTAAGTCGTTAAACCAATCATTAATAGTTGATTCGCTCCAGAATTTTTCGCGAGAGATACGCCAAGCGGCTGATCCTCCCCAGAATGTACCCCAGCGGGTGTCTTTCGGAAGGCTGGATAAGCCGTCTGTGCGGACGGAGGCTCCGATATAATATTTACTATCATAGTTGTAATTCGCACGGAACATATAGGAGGCTAATCCCATAAACGTTTTACCTCCAGATACGAATCTCTCACCAAATGTGTTGGAAATGATATGGTCGGTGAAGAAAGCATCGGATATTTGTTGCACGGTTGCGTCCGTATATTCATATTCTTGATGGGTGTACTCTTGTACCGCTGTCGCCGTCAGATTATGTACATCATTGAATGTACGGTTAAAGTTGATTACGTTTTGCCAGTTCCAGTTCGTGTATGTGGTATTGATTTCTTCCAATAAGCCGCCATAGCCGTATCCGTCTCCTGATTCCGGGTTCCATACCATGAAATCTTTAACATTCGAGATGTCTAAGCCAGCTTGTGTCTTTAAAGTCAATCCGTCCATGAATGTGATTTCAGCCCATCCACCACCTAATACACGGGTATTGGTCGTACGGTTTACGTTATTGTCTAATGCCCAGACGATATTCTGGATACCATTATCAATATAGGAAAGGTTGCTTCCGCGACCTAATGTCTTACGGTTTTCAGCGTCGATATTGTAACCAGTAGGATCATCCGGATTGAATACAGATACGTTTGGAAGCATACGAGTGCCGGCGAAACCTACGCCACCCAATGAATTCTCGTCATTCATGACACCATTAACCCGGGTACGGGTCATCTGGCCATTTAATCCGATGCGTAACCATTTTGTCGCTTGTTGTGTCAAATCTGCCTTTAAGCTCAAACGGTTTAAGTCATTGGCGCGAATGATACCTTCTTGTTCCGTGAAACCTAATGATACATAATATTGGCTTTTATCCGTACCACCACTGGCGGATAAGCTATGATTGTGCTGGAAACCTGTACGGAAAATATAATCATTCCAGTTTGTGTCCGGTCCGTTCGGATCGTAAACAGCCTGTCCTTTCATTCCCCAGTTCTCGTATTTCTCGTTAGCGATAGTCACGAAATCTTTCGCTCCCAGAAGATCATGCAATTTAGCTGCGCTGGCTGCGCTTACATAGCCATCGTAAGTTACTTGAGTACGTCCCTTGGAGCCTTTTTTAGTTGTGATCAATACAACTCCATTTGCCGCACGGGAGCCATAGATAGCTGTAGCCGCACCGTCTTTCAATATTTCAATGGATTCGATGTCATTCGGGTTAATATCAGACATCGCATTGTAAGAAGCGTAAGCCATTCCTAAGCCGGTTTTTCCATCGGCGTTATCACCGGTGGCGATCGGCATGCCATCTACGATGAATAACGGCTGAGAGTTAGAACTGATCGTACTCATACCACGGATCTTGAATTGAGGACCGCTTCCCAATACGCCACTAGGAGTCGTAACCTGTACACCAGCGGCACGTCCAGCTAATTGAGAGTCGAAAGACGCTGTTGCCAAGTTGCTTAAGTCTTCACCTCCTACTTTAGATATGGCACTCGTCACATCCTTTTTTCTTTGAGTTCCGTAACCGACAACCACGACTTCATCCAAGTTCTGAGAGTCGGACTCCATCGTGACTTTAATGATTGGTTTTACTGCCACTTCCACAGATTTCATACCGATGTAGGAAACGATTAGCTTTTTCGCGTTAGAAGGAACATCCAAGGTGAACGCTCCGTTGTAATCCGTTACAGTACCGGTAGTAGTACCAGCTACTACGATAGAGGCTCCAATGATAGGTCCATCGTCTTCCGCCGAGATAACCGTACCGGTCACCTTCGTGGTCTGAGCCGTTGCGAACGCTATACTTGCGAACAAGCATAGTAATAGATAAGTCAACCTTTTCATAGACACATACTTTTTGTTTAATTTGTTAATAAATAGATCATTGTAATCAATTGTTGCCACTTAGTCGATTGACTTAGTTTCCGAAGAACTTCATGAGGGTAAGGTACTTTGGTGTTACTTCCTAGCATTGATGCGGGATTGAGTTAAAAATAATTTGCATATTAATACTATATATTAATACTAGAATGTATTAAATTAACATATAACTTAAAATAATCCGTATTGACAAAGTTCCGTGTAAGTTTATTTTTATTGTCAATATGTTTGTTTATTGCAAATATATCTTTATATTTGCCGTACAGCCATTAAAATAAAATGCTTGCTGTAAATAGTACAATTAGACATAACAGATGTTTACATAGGTTGCATGTTCTATAATTTATTAAGATATTTATAATAATTAATAAATATTGAACGGAAAAGTGATTTAGTTCTTCGGAGACTAAGGTGTTTCATAAATACTATCTAATGTATTTAAATAAAAAAAGAGTATCTAATAAAGATACTCTTTAGATATATGTGAATAGAGTGACCTATTTTGATTTTTATAGGCTTTTCGGAGGATATAATGCGTCCCACCACTCCGGTTGATCTTTCAACCACTTAGCGAACCATGCGTAAATTGTGTTATTCCACAAGATACGTTTCTCATAATCCAGTATATGGTGGTTCTCTCCTTCTACCTGGACAAACGCTGTAGGCTTACCCAATAATTTTAATGCGGTAAACATCTGGATGCTCTCTCCAATCGGAACATTCGTGTCTGCGGTTCCATGTAAGAACAAGATCGGGGTATTGATCTTGTCTGCGTTAAACAGCGGACTTTGTAAAGTGTACATATCCCGGGCATTCCATGGATAACTGTTAGCGCTAGCCAACGAGCTGTATGAATATCCCCAGTAACCTTCTCCCCAATAGCTGGTGATGTCGCTGATTCCCGCATGAGACATGGCCGCCGCGAATATATCTGTTTTTGTTTGTAGGTATTGAGTCATGAAACCTCCGTATGAAGCCCCCATGCAACCGATTTTCTTCGTGTTGACAAAAGGATGCTCCTCACAGAACTTTTTCGTGCCTTCGATGATCTCGTCAGCGGTAAGTTTACCCCATGCGTTGACATGGCGTGCGGAGAACTCTTGGCCGAATCCAGTCGCTCCACTGGGCTGTATGATGTAGACGATGTACCCTAAGCCGGCGTATACATGCGAAGGATAACGGCTTTCCATCACCCGGGCCGTAGGAGTTGTTCCTCCGTAATAATTCACGATCATCGGATATTTCTTAGTTGCGTCAAAATGAGGAGGGAGATAGAAGCGGCCGTAAATCGTATCCCCTTGGGCGGAAACGAAATTCCAATCTTGCACTTCTCCTAAAGTGACGTCTCTCAAGATCTCTTTGGAGAGATCGATCAAGCAGGAAGAGGCGTCGTTTTTCAGGTTATAGGTATAAAGCCTTTGGGAATTGGAAGCGCTTAATCCGAAATAAACCATTTCGAAAGCTTGATTGGCGATGGAGTAATCGGAGATGACATCTTCCTTGGCTTGAAGTTGCTTAATCTTTCCGTTGGACGGGTTTAGACTATACATGCGAACACGGTCCTTATCTTTCGCCGTGATATAGATTTGTTTATCGAGGGCGTTCCACTCGTAGGAATCGACAGAGGGGTCAAAATCTTTCGTAAGCGGCTTTATACTTTTATCTGCTATATTGTATAGGAATAATTGCCCGTCACTCGTATTCGATGTCTGTCCTTCTTTGATCTTTAATCCGATACCATCGAAAGCCTCTCCAGACGCGTCAACGAGTAATTGGGTGGCATCCGGGGAGAAAACGGCACGGCTTACGAATTTCTCACCTTTTATAAGGGTATCCACATGCATGGTTCGTAGATCCATCTTATATATATATGTACGTGAGAAAGGGCGCTCCGTTAAATTCGGTTCCCTGCGACTGAATAGCAGATAGTGGCCGTCTTGAGATACATCGTTGATGTAAGTAGAAGTATGTCCATAGGTGAGCCGTTGGAACAATCCGGTTCGCAGGTCATATTTATGGATAAACATACGGTTTCTCCATCCCGGTTGGCGATCATCCGGCACCAGTATCTCTTGGATCTCTTTTCGTTCTTGCGGTCCTTTCTCCCGTATGGAGAATAATAGATAGTCTTCGGTAGGCCCGAAGCTGAAAGAACCTTCAGGCAATTGGCTGGAAAGGATGTTCTCCTTTTTACTGGTAGGGTCTAAGGTCACCAATTCCGTGCCTTTCATCCCTTTCCGGGTGTAATAGGCCAGATTGCTTTTAGGCATCCAGCGTAAGCTCTGTCCGTTCTCAACTAATACGGAACCGGTAGCCTTGTCTAGTATCTGGGTAAATGAGGACTGCTTTCCGCCGGGATAGGTTTCTTGATAGGAGACGATAATGAATTTTCCATTCGGGGACAGGCTGGCGGATTGGATGCGTTTACCATCAAATACATCACTTAATGTATAACGTTTCTCCGGATTGACGGTCGCGGTTACCACCGCGTCTTTTTCCGGGTTGAATGAGGCTTTTAAGGCATTCTCTTTGTGGCTCTCAGATAAATATTTAATTACGATTTCATAGCGTCGCGGCTCCAAGGTCAACGAGGCTTCTCCTTGGGTTAGTTTTGTGAGTTGTCCATCCACGTAGACTTCTGAAATCTCAGGGCCATTGATCCTTAAGGTGCCTTTTGTATAGCGGTCACTATTCAGGTAGAAGGAAACCAAATGTAGCGCGTAGGAAGAGGCCGAGGTTGGCAAGGTCAGCTCTCCGGAAGACGCCGCGTCAAGGGTTTGTCCGCTTTGGGAAAGGTTGCAGAAAGGAACGGTCGTGTTCAATAGTTCCTTGTCTGAGAATCTCTTACTGTTTACATCCAGGCTATCTGCCAAGAAGGGTTTCTTCACCTCGTAAGGGCCGGCGTAATTATAATGTCGCACGACAACCTCATCCGCCCATAGTGAGCAACAGGAGCATAGGGCTGAAAGAATTAAGATGTTTTTGTTTATCATGATATTTGTTATTTAGTATAAGATAAGAAAGCGAGATGGCAGGTATCTCTCAGCCATCTCGCTGTATCATTATCTTATAAGATTTCTATCTCATCTACGAACAAGAATGCGGGACTTCCGGCGCCACCGTGCCATTTTGGTAGTTTGCTGCTGTTGATGATAACCTCGACATAGCGGGCCTTTACCGGGGCGAAGGATATCTCTTGGGGATATAATCCGTCCTTGTCGTTTTGGGTTAGCTCCGGGATTTTCTTGGAAGCTACTTCCTTGAAATTCTTGCCATCGTCGGATACCTTTACGGTTACGGCGGAGGCTCCCATGATCCAATCGCCTTTCACCACGTTTGTGTTGAAAGATACCTTTTGGATTTCGGTTGGTTCCTTTAGATCGATCGTGGCGTCAAGGTCTTTTCCTTGGAAACCCAGCCAATGGCCGGTCTTGTAATTACTACCTCCACGTAAGCCGTCTACCAATACCTGTGCCCCGTTGAAAACGTATCCTTTGCTGGGTTGCTCTTTCAAGGTGATGGGCTTCATCGTCGCTTTATTGAAGAAGATATCTTCTGAGAAGATGCGGCTCGTACCGTTCGGACGGACAACGATCGCCTTGAATTCGCAATCTTGGTTGATCTGTACCGGGCCTTCATACTTGATGCTGGCGATCGTAGGATCGCTACCGTCTACCGTATAATAGATATCTCCTTCACCCAACTTCGTCAAGGCTATGTCGAGTGTTCCGTTCTCCGTATTGGTGGTCAGGGAGGCGTTAATATCGAAGATATGCTTTCCGTAATTATATCCCAAGCGATCGTAAAGTTGTGTCATGCGGGCCACACGGGGCAGGAACGTCTGATAATCTTTCTTGGACGGATCGCTCCACTGGATATCGGCTACGGCATCGATACGGGGCATGATCATGTATTCTACCTGTGAGAAGGTCGGGATATATTCCGTCCAGAGGTTGGCTTGCGCCCCGATCACGTACTTCTGGTCTTCAGGAGAGATACCGGCTGTCGGCTCAAAAGAATATACTTTCTCTAACGGCAAGTAACCACCGATAGCTTCGGGCTCAAGATCCGTATCCGCTGATTGATAGTAATCCAGATATACATATGTATTCGGTGTCATGACTACGTTATGCTTTTGCTTGGCGGCCTCGATACCTCCATCCATGCCTCTCCAGCTCATTACCGTGGCATTCGGGGCCAAGCCTCCTTCTAGGATCTCGTCCCAGCCGATGATATGGCGTCCTTTGCTCTCCACGAATTTCTCCATGCGGGAGATCACGTAGCTTTGCAAATACTCCTCGGCGGAATGCTTCTTATCTCCCTTGATACCTTCCGCCTTGATGCGAGCTTGGCATTTTGGGCATTTCTCCCAACGTACCTTCGGGCACTCATCACCACCTACATGGATATATTCGGACGGGAAAAGATCGATGACCTCGCTCAATACGTCTTCTAGGAATTGCATGGATTTCTCGTTTCCGGCGCAGATCACGTCGTCGGCTACTCCCCATTGACCCCATACGTCATAAGGGCCCCCGGTGCATCCCAGTTCCGGGTAAGTAGCCAAGGCTGCCAATTGATGTCCCGGCATATCGATTTCCGGGATGATCGTGATATGGCGTTCAGCGGCATAGTTGATGACATCGCGAATCTGGTCTTGTGTATAGAAGCCCCCGTATTCTTTTCCGTCATATGTTCCGGAGTTATGGCCGATCACGGTTTCCTTACGTTTAGATCCGATCTGTGTCAATTCCGGATATTTCTTGATCTCGATACGCCAACCTTGGTCATCGGACAGATGCCAGTGGAACGTATTTTGGTTGTGCAAGGCAAGGATATCGAGATACGTTTTTACCGAATCCACCGGGAAGAAATGGCGGCTGACATCCAGCATCATGCCTCTATAGGCAAAACGGGGATAGTCGTTGATGGTAGCTGCCGGTAATTCTACGTTCATCCCTTGGGCCGTGGCCGGGATCGATTTACGTAATGTCTGGATACCATAAAATACGCCGGCATCCGTGCTTCCGGCGATCCGTATCCCGTTATCGCTAACGGTCAGTTGATATCCTTCCGGATTCTGGATGCTTTGGTCGATAACGAGGCTGATCCCCTTACCGGGCTGGCCGGTAGCGGTTGCTAATTCATAGCCCGTGATTTCCTTGATATAAGAAGCGAGGAACTCGGCGTTCTTCTTCATCTTATCATTGCCCTCCGGATAAAATATCTTCGTGGATGGACTTAGGACGAAAGGATTTCCGTTCGTCAATGTTACTTCTTGTGGCAAAGGCACTACTCCGTAATCTCCTTTTACGGCCTTACCACCGGAGCAAGCGATCATTCCCGTGCAAAATGTCAGGACGAGCGCTAGTTTGCTTAGGCTGTTCATGTGTTTAGAGTTTAGAATGTAAAACAATAATTGATTCAGTATCACCGCCCAAAGATAAATAGAATTAGCCGTTTTATCTAATGCTTTTACACTTTTGATGCGATAACCTTAGGGACTTTGTCTATATATAGAGACTATTTATCAACTGGTGCATGATCGTCCACCAGCTGTTGCATGATCATCCAACAGTTGGTGGACGATCATGCAACGGCTGGTGGATAATGAATACTTCTATAAGAAATGTCTAAGAAATATGGAAGAAACACCTAAGGTCTAAAGGGAAAAGGGCTAGGGACTAAGGGAAAAGAAACGTCTTCTTGAGAGGTATTTCCTTGTCTTTCTTATAATATGTATTCACACGTTTTACGGTTGTGCAGCGGATGTAAGCGTCATGGCAGTAGATGAGCGCTTGCCTTTTTTCGGCGGCTTCGGCAAGCATGCGCAGTTTCTCGTTGTATGACGTGACCGGATACGTGTCGTAAGCGGAGATCCATTCCGGGGATACGCTGGCTACAAGGGGGATAACATCTCCGGCAAAGACAAAAGTCCGATCTTCCGTATGGATATAGGGAACAATTTGCCCCGGAGTGTGCCCATCATACAAGCGTAGCTCTATCGTGGGGCAAATCGAAGTGTCGGCATCTAGCAGCCGTAAGGAATTAGCATCCGCGACGGCTTGCATATTCTCGATAAAATAGGAATCTTTCTCCAAGGCGTTCGGATGAAGGAAATTCTCCCATTGCTTGCGGCTAACCCAGTGGTTCGCATTTGGGAATGAGAGAAATAAATGTCCGGTAGATTCATCCTTTTGCGTGGTATAACCGCAATGATCGAAATGGAGATGGGTGAGGACAACATCCGTGATTTCCTCCGGTTGAATTCCCCGGTTTCGTAGTTCCGTGCCGAGGTCTACCAAGTTGAAGAAGCGGTAATAACTTAGTTGTTTTAAGTGTTTATTTCCCGCTCCGTTATCTACTAGGACGATGCGTCCGTCATCTGTTTTTATGACAAGGCTACGCATGGCTAGCACGCAACCATTTGTCTCGTCGCTCGGATAGCGACGGCTCCAAGCGCTTTTAGGAATGGCCCCGAACATGGCGCCTCCGTCGGCGTAGAAGTAGCCGGTATCGATGATTTGTAGTTTCATGGTTTCTGCATTCTTTCTTTGGGGGAGTAAAGGTATGGTTTTTATCATACTCAATAGTATAATAAATGTAAAAATGACTGGTTTAAACGTT
>ULRX01022180.1_pt1 | contig 23446 bp, 17 predicted proteins | sample 1955871 | NCBI WGS metagenome assembly ULRX01 (sample SAMEA4835695, study PRJEB28245) | human gut metagenome | biome: gut microbiome; material: fecal sample | place: Denmark | collected 2008 | reverse complement strand
GACCATCTCTCCGGCTGTATTGATCAAAAAGGTACCCGTCTGCGAATTGCTGCTGATATCCGCATACAGGATCCGCGTCAGTCCATCTGTAATCTGCACATTGCGCGCCACGTAGGATACCGTTCCGAACGAAAGCGAATGCACCTGTCCGGACGGACCGCCGATACCTACGAGGACATCGCCTGCCTTGACCGTATATGAATTGGCAAGTGAAAGCACCTGCACCTTTTTCCGCTCTTCTTCCGGCAGATTGCCGGACGGCACCGCCACAACTGCCATTCCGAGCACTTCGTCAATCTGGCGCACTGTACCAGCGATCTTCGTTCCATCCGAAAATCTCACATTGATCGAATCTGCTGCCCGCACCGCATCGGCGTAAGTAAAGATCAGAAATTCTCCATCACTCTCCGCGATGACTGCACCTGCATAATCACCCGTATTTTCCACCGGGTTTCCAAATATATCCGTATCCTGTTTGCCGGAGCTGACCGTCACGATCGACTTATCACCCTGTTCCCCGATTCCACGCAGCACCGACGTCATCGAATTGAAATTGTCTGCGGAAAACTGATAGCTGGAAAGCGCCTCGCTGACCGCCTCATCAATCTCCTGCTCCATTTGTTCCGGCTGCGCTGTCATATCTGCATCTGCACCGTCCGACGGCGAAACAGAGTCCGGATCGTCCTTGGAAAACTCGACTGAGGATGTCTCCTGCATCCCATTTTCCTGAAAACACCGATCCGCAAACGGCTTTACCGCCGCAAACGAAACCGCCGCGACTCCTCCAAATGCGGCTGACGCGCATACAAAGAGAGCCACCCGCTTCGCAATCTGTTTTCTGGTCAGCGGCGGCTTCACTATCGTTTCTCTCATGAATTCCCGTTTTTCCTTTTTTTCAAGTTCTTCTGAATCCGGCATTTCACTTTCCCCTTTGCATAACATATCCTAATTATACTTTCCTTCTTAAGGTTATGCAAGAAAAAAGTGCGAATGCTTGGCTAGACGGCGGGGAATGTGATATAATGTGAACACTTGACGAGGTCTTTTCGAGTCTAGTGAGAACTTATACCTGACCACTTAATGAGGTCTTTCACGAATTTAGTGGTCACGGTATCATGTGAACACCATTTAAATTAAGAGGATTACCACAACATGAATGAAAAAGCATTAAAAACTCTCGAATATACAAAGATCATCGACCAGCTCACGGAGTACGCCTCCACGGAGATGGGAAAACAGATGTGCCGGGAACTGCAGCCGTCCTGTGATCTGGGGACGATCCGGCAGAGCCAGACGGAGACGACCGATGCCCTGACGCGCGTCCGCATGAAGGGAAGTCTCTCCTTCGGCGGCGTGAAGGATGTGCGTGGTTCCATGAAACGTCTGGAAATCGGAAGTTCCCTGGGGATCCCGGAGCTTCTCGCTGTCAGCTCCCTGCTGACAGTCGCTGCCCGCGCGCAGAGCTACGGACGCCATGAGAAATCCGAAGAATTTCCAGATGATTCCCTCGATGAGCGCTTCCGCGCCCTGGATCCGCTGACGCCGGTCAACAATGAGATCAAGCGCTGCCTGCCATCCGAGGATGAGGTCAGCGATGACGCAAGTCCGGGACTTGCCAAAGTGCGCCGCTCCATGAAGATCGTGGGCGGACGCGTCCATACCCAGTTAAATTCTATTTTAAATTCCAGCCGGACCTATTTACAGGATGCCGTCATCACAATGCGCGACGGGCGCTACTGCCTGCCGGTCAAGGCTGAGTATAAATCCCAGGTCCCAGGCATGGTGCACGACCAGTCCTCGACCGGTTCGACTGTATTTATCGAGCCGCTCGCGATCGTCAAGCTGAACAACGAACTGCGCGAGCTGGAAATCCAGGAAAAACGGGAAATTGAGTTCGTTCTGGCAGCTCTTTCCAGCCAGCTTATGCCTTACACCGACGCGATCCTCTCGGATCTTTCGATTCTGGCAGAGCTCGATTTCATTTTCGCAAAGGCAGCTCTTTCCCGCCACTATAACTGCGTGGAACCGAAATTTAACAACAAACGGTATATCAATATCAAGGACGGACGCCATCCGCTCTTAAATCCGAAACAGGTCGTTCCGATCAACATCTGGGTTGGCGATTCGTTTGACCTTCTGATTGTGACGGGTCCAAACACGGGTGGTAAAACCGTTTCTTTAAAAACCGTCGGACTCTTTACCCTGATGGGGCAGTCAGGACTCCATATCCCGGCATTTGAGGGATCCGAGCTGGCTGTTTTTGACAATGTATTTGCCGACATTGGCGATGAGCAGAGCATCGAGCAGAATCTGAGTACATTCTCCGCCCATATGACGAATATCGTTTCGATTTTAAATGAGGCGGACGCCAATTCGCTCTGTCTCTTCGATGAGCTCTGTTCCGGTACCGACCCAACCGAGGGCGCGGCGCTGGCGATTGCAGTTTTAAATTTCCTGCACAACATGACCTGTCGGACGATCGCAACCACGCATTACAGCGAATTAAAAGTCTTTGCTCTGACCGCGCCAGGCGTTGAAAATGCCTGCTGCGAATTCAACGTCGAGACTCTCCGCCCGACCTACCGCCTGCTCATCGGTATTCCAGGAAAAAGTAATGCATTTGCCATTTCCCGCAAGCTGGGGCTGCCGGATTATATCATCGACGAGGCGAAAAACCAGATGGAGCAGAAGGACGAATCCTTCGAGGATCTGCTTGCCAATCTGGAAAACAGCCGCGTGACCATTGAAAAAGAGTGCGAAGAGATCGCCTCCTATAAACAGGAAATTGAAACGCTGAAGAACCGCCTCCAGCAGAAGGAAGAACGTTTCTCCGAGCAGAAGGAAAAAATGCTTTCCAAAGCCCGCGAGGAAGCTCAGAAGATCCTTCAGGATGCGAAGGACACCGCCGATCAGACGATCCGCAACATCAACAAGCTTGCCAAGTCTTCCGGCGTCAATAAAGAACTGGAAGCTGAGCGGACCAAGCTGCGCGGCAAGATCCAGGATGTAGACAAGAAACTGGCAGTTAAGAAAACCGCCGCACCGAAAAAAGCCGTTTCCGCGAAAAAGCTGCGTCTCGGCGATACCGTGCGCGTTCTCTCGATGAATTTAAAGGGAACCGTCAGCTCCCTGCCGAACGCCAAGGGCGATCTGTATGTACAGATGGGAATTCTGCGCTCCCTCGTCAATATCCGCGATCTGGAAATGGTCGAGGAAGCATCCATCACCGGACCGGGACTTTCCGGCACGCATACGGGCGGTTCCCGCGGCTCCGGAAGCGGAAGCAGCAAGATTAAGATGTCCAAGTCCTTCAGCGTATCGCCGGAGGTCAACCTGATTGGCATGACCGTCGATGAGGCGATCCCGGTACTCGACAAATACCTGGATGATGCCTACCTGGCGCATCTTCCGCAGGTCCGCGTCGTACATGGTCGTGGAACCGGCGCTTTGAAAGCGGGCGTACACCGCCACTTGAAGAAATTAAGCTATGTCAAGGAATACCGGCTTGGCGAATTTGGCGAAGGCGATACAGGCGTTACAATCGTGACATTTAAATAAGAAATATCCATAACTGTGAAGGTACTGAACAGTTACAAATATCCAAAAAAACAGGAGGAATCAACATGGCTGAAAAGCAGCGCATTCTCATCGTAGATGACGACTACAACATTGCTGAACTAATCTCACTTTACCTGACGAAAGAATGTTTTGAAACGAAAATTGTCGGAGACGGGGAAGAAGCTCTCCGGGTATTTCCCGAATTTCAGCCCAACCTGATTCTCCTTGATCTGATGCTTCCGGGCATCGACGGCTATCAGGTCTGCCGGGAACTGCGAAGTACCTCCCAGGTGCCAATCATCATGCTCTCCGCCAAGGGCGAAATCTTTGATAAGGTGCTGGGGCTGGAGCTGGGCGCCGATGACTACATGATCAAACCATTCGATTCGAAAGAGCTGGTTGCCAGAGTCAAAGCCGTTCTGCGGCGCTACCAGCTGCCGGTGCAGATGCCTGCATCGTCCGTGACCGAACAGCATGGCAATTTTGTCGAATATCCGGATCTCATCGTCAACCTGACGAACTACTCCGTCATTTACAACGGACACTCGATCGAGCTGCCGCCGAAGGAACTGGAACTGCTCTATTTCCTCGCGTCCTCACCAAACCAGGTATTCACAAGGGAGCAACTTCTCGACCATATCTGGGGATATGAATACATCGGCGACACGCGGACGGTAGATGTCCATATCAAGCGGCTCCGTGAAAAAATCAAAGGCAACGATAAGTGGGCGCTGACGACCGTCTGGGGGATTGGATATAAATTTGAGGTAAAACGGTAACTGTTAGTAAAGGAACTGAACTGTTACGTGAAGAGGTAACCGGAGGTTTACCATGAAATCAAACCACTACTCACATTCTCTTTATTATAAACTGCTGATCGGCTATCTCATCTTCGGTCTGCTTGGATTCATCACGATCGCGACCATCTCATCTGAGATGACCTACCACCATCTGGTGGAACGCGAATCGGAGGTTCTGTATGACGAGGCGACCATGATTGCCGATCGGTGCAGCAAAGCCTACGAGGGCAAAACCATCAATCTCGACTCGGCATACCCACAGCTCGAGGCGGTTTCCGCCTATCTGCAGTCGGATATCTGGATCCTGAACCATGAGGGCACCATCGTTGCGGACAGCAGCGACAGTCGTACCGGCATCGCAATCAACGATTTCGACCCGACCGCACAGGGCAACCGGCTCTATTCCATCGGACAGTATTACAACCTGTTTGACAGCAAGGTACTCTCCGTTTCCGCCCCGATCACAGGCAATATGAAGACCTACGGCTACATCGTGATTCATATGCCAATCCAGAACATTGAGGCGGAACAGAACGGATTTCTGAATATTATTTACATAACATCGATCATCCTGTTCTTCCTATCCCTGGTGGTGCTTCTTGTTTTTACAAAAGTGGTCTATTTCCCGCTCAAAAAGATTACGGTCGCAGCCAATGAATATGCAGCCGGAAACCTGGCACACAATATCCCGATTACCACCCACGACGAGATCGGCTATCTCGCCAGCACATTAAACTATATGTCCAGCGAGTTAAATGAAATGGAACAGTACCAGCACAATTTCATCGCGAATGTATCGCACGATTTCCGCTCGCCGCTGACCTCCATCAAGGGCTATCTCGAGGCGATTCTCGACGGCACAATTCCGCAGGAACTCTATCACAAATACCTGCACATCGTTATTTCCGAAACCGAACGCCTCAACAAGCTGACCCAAGGCATGCTAACACTCAACTCCCTGGACAGCAAAGGCTACTTAACCCGGACAAATTTCGATATCAACCGGACGATCAAGGATACCGCCGCAACCTTCGAGGGCACGTGCAGCGCAAAAGGCATCACGTTTGACCTGACCTTTGCGGATAGCATCCAGATGGTCTACGCCGATCTCGGAAAAATCCAGCAGGTTCTCTACAACCTGATCGACAACGCGATCAAATTCAGCCACGAGGATTCGATCATTTACATCCAGACCTCCATCCGGTATGAAAAAATCTTCATTTCCGTCAAAGACACCGGCATCGGCATCCCGAAGGACAGCCAGAAGAAAATCTTTGAACGTTTCTACAAGACCGACTTATCGCGCGGAAAAGATAAAAAGGGCACCGGGCTGGGGCTTGCGATTGTCAAAGAGATTATTCAGGCACATGGGGAAAATATCGACGTTGTCAGCACCGAGGGCGTGGGGACGGAATTTATTTTCAGTCTGCCGAAGGCGACGGCGCTATAGCAAATTGAAACTGTCCAATCCCTTCGCAATTACAGCAAATCTTCCATCTGGCATCCCAGTGACCGTGCAAGCGCACGCACGGTTTCTGCGGATGCTTTTTGAATCTTCTTTTTTCCCTGTTCATACTGCTGAATACTCCGCAGCGTAACCCCCGATTGCTCTGAAAGATCCTTTTGGGTATATCCCGCCATCTTCCGGATCCGCCGCAACGCGTTTTTCCCTTGCTCTTTTCTCCGAATGATTCTGTCTGCCGCCTCAACAAATTTATCCTCCGGAGCTTCATGAAGTGCCGGATACATTTCCACAACCTCCCGGACCGGAAGCCCTGCTTCAATTTCCTTAAATTTCTTCTCACTGTACCACTGATAATACGCCAGTATCCAGCCACTCCAATACTCTCTGGAACAGGTAAATTCTACCTGCGGTTCCGGCAGTTCGTCCTTTTTTCCCGCTTTTCGAAGCACTTCCTCCGCAAGCTCCGTTCCAGAAAAGCCGCTCACTACTCTTGGTACACCTTCCCCAAATTTTTCTGCATACCCGGTTGTAAGAAACAATTTCCAAAAATCTTCCAGATCCATCCCACAGGCATTGACCGCATAATCTGTCATTTCCCCCAGATTTCTCATCGCATCATCCAGATATTCAATCCCATAAGCGCTCATCCTCAGCCGACACCTCCCCTCGAATCAAATCCCGCATATAAATACCGTCGATATCATCCTCTTCCACCTTTTTCCGGTATGCATTTCTAGCTTGCTCATCCCTGGCTCTTCGTTTTACATAATATTCCACTGAATCTACTCCTTCATAAGAAAGAAAGTGTATCGCCTGAAATGCCTTCTGACTCTTTAATACATACTGCTCTCCCAATTTTCCCAACCGCATCGCATACGAAAGCTGCTCTAACGATATTTCATTATTTACAAACGCCCTTGCAAATGAAAAATACGAATCATCCGCCCGGTACCCAATCACCACATCATATCCGTCCACATCCGGGAGGAAATGTTCCAGCAGCCACTCTCTTCCCCGTTTCATGACCGCCGAAGAAAGGCGGATTTTCCGGTATTTCATCAAAATCGCCAGCCAATGAAGAACGCTGTAGTGCTTCTCCATCAAATTTAAAATCAAAAGACCGGTTTCATCCATTTCATACTGATTCACATAGCCGTCCTCCCGCTCGGCGCACGACCACTCCTTCGCCAGCTCCAGACTCTCCGTACAATAAAAGCCCTGTCCGTAGTCATTATAGACCTTTCCCTGACCATACATAGGAGTAGAAATAATTTCCAAGGAACCGTGATATAAAATTTTTCTCATTCTGAGGCAACCTCCTTATCTATTATGGGAGCAAGTAGAAACATGGGGTATATAAAAAATAGATTCGTTTTAATAAAAATAACTCTATAGAGATATTTTTATTAATATTATATCTCTATAGAGTTATTTAATCAATTTTTATTTCAGATCTTAAAAAGATATGCCACGTTACAGTACGCACCTTACACAAACTGTAACTGTCCTTTCACGATGTTTCGAATTACACCTACCGCGCCTCTTCCCCCGGAAAATGCGCGTCGGACCGCTTCAGAATCTCCCGAGCAGTCTTTGTCTTACCCAGACCGCCAAAGGTACAACGCAGTTCCAGCGGCAGTGACAGACCGATCTCATAGATTGCGCCTATTGTCTCATCCAGCGGGATCACCTTGTCATAACCTGCCAGAATCATATTGGCGCTGGCGAGCGCATTGCTTCCTCCCATGATATTTTTGCCGAGACATGGCCATTCAACACGGTTTCCGACCGGATCGCAGGCAAGCCCTGTGATATTCTGAAGCCCTACGGACGCCGCATCCAGCTCCATATTCAAAAGTCCGCTGGCAAATCCCATATCCGTTCCGTGTCCCGTGTGCGATGCCGCCAGCGCACCATTGACATCAAAATCAACAATCGCTTTTTTCACCGGTGCATCCAGAGATTGCCGGATCATGGAGGCGATCCGCGCCGCCCCCGCCACATGCGAACTGGAAGGTCCGCGCATCACCGGACCGAGTACATCATTGAAGATACTGCAGGGTAGTTTTTCCATGGTTTGTCCTCCTTTTTGTATCAATCATTCCATGTTTTTTATTCATCATTTTTGATTCGTGTTTTTGTAAAGGAAAAGGGAACGTCCAACTTCAACGTCCCCTCTCGTTTCTATCGTCCCATTAAAATAAATGGAATTCTGGATACTACCGGAACATTCGTAATAATCGCTAATGCTGCCAGCATCGCTACCAGGAATGGTATTGCATTTCGAACCGTATCTCCAAATTTACATCTTGCAATATTGGTTGCCGTGTATAAGCAGACACCTACCGGCGGAGTTGCCAGACCGATGGTCAGGTTCAGGCAGACAATCATACCAGTCTGAATTGGGTCAACGCCCAGGCTTGCCATCGCCGGTGCCAGAATCGGCGCTACCAGCATGATTGCCGGAGCACTATCCATAAACATACCAACAACCAGAAGAACCAGATTGACCAGTAACAGTTTCACTGCTAAAGAAGTATGAAGACCAACCAGCATATTCGTTACAGAAACTGCCCATCTCTCATTGGAGATAACCCATCCAAACAGATAGCAGCCGCCGACAATCAGCATAACCGTACCACTGTCGATCGCGCTGTCGATAATCGATTTCCAGAGCTCTTTCCAACCAACGGTTCGGTATACAAATACCGACAGAATCAGGGAATAAAGAACCGCTGCCGCCGCTGCCTCGGTCGGAGTAAAGAAACCACCCATGATACCGCCAACAACGATGATCGGAAGTCCGATACATGGAAGTGCCTGTCTGGTTGCTTCCCATTTTTCCTTCCAGCTTGTCTTAGGACCTGCTGAAAAATCACGTTTCACTGCAAATACATAGACAACCAGCATCATGATAATACCCATCAGGATACCCGGTACTACTCCGGCGATAAACATATCGCCAACGGATACCTTCGCTGCCGCACCGTAAATAACGAATGCCAGACTCGGTGGGATAATCGGGCAGCAGCAGGATGCACACGCGGTCAGACCTGCTGTAAACGCCGGATCATACTTTTCATCCTTCATTGCCGGAATCATCAGGCATCCAACTGCCGCCGTACCAGCTACCGCCGAGCCTGAAACTGTACCAAACATCATACATACCAGAATGTCTACCATCGCCAGACCACCCTTGATATGTCCAACGAATGCCTGTGCGAAACGAACCAGACGCATGGTAATACCGCCGTGATTCATAATATTTCCTGCCAGAGCGAAGAATGGAAGACAAAGCATGGTAAAACTATTAATACCATAGATAATTCGCTGCGGAACCAACGCCAGGTTGGCATCACCGGTACTTAAAAGCGCATAGGAGACCGTCGCTACGATCAATACAAAAGCAATCGGAACGCCTAATGCAAGAAACAAGAAAAAGCTTCCAAATAAAATTATACTGCTGAACATATTGACCTCCTACTCTTCATCCCCCGGAAGAGGAATCTTTTTCGCTTCCCCGTAACATATATTTTCAAGAAGCTGCACAAATGTATAATAAATCATAATGAGACCGCTGACCGGAAGGGCTGCATAAAAGAGCGCCAGCGAAACCTTGATCGTCGTTCCCAGATGTGGAATCTGTGCAACTGTATAGTTCCAACCTGAAATTGTAAATAAAACAAGTGCAAATAATAAAATCACATCCGCCAGAACCAGCATAAACTGACGTGTTTTTCCATGGCACAAGTTAATTACCATGTCAACACCAATATGAAGCAGATGACGGCTTGCTACGGCACTGCCAAGCATCGTGGTCCAAACGAAGATATAACAGGAGAACTCCGTTGCCCATGGCATCGTAGCTCCAAACCATCGCAAAATAAACTGGCCGATTACCGCGATACATAAAGCAATTGACGTAACCCCTAATGCAACTCTGGCAACCGTATTGATCACGTCGCCAATCTTGTGAAGTTTTTCAATCAATCCTGCCATTTTTCTCCCCTCTTTGTAAATGTACTCCCGAAAACAGGCTCCGGGAGTACATGATAGTTCAAAAATTATTGTACTTTATTTCGCTGCGCGAACCATCTCAACCAGACCTTCCCAGGTCGGATGTGCCGCGTACATTTTATCATATACCGGAGCAACTTTTTCTTTCCATGCATCAATATCAGTCGGACGTGTTACGGTATAACCTTTTTCTTCATACTCAGCAATCTTTGCCTCGTCATTTTCCAGGAACCAAGCTCTCTGCTCTTCGCCTGCTTTTATAGCTGACTCTTTCACGAGTTTCTGATCTTCTTCGCTTAAACCCTCATACCATTTTGAAGAAGCAACAATGATACCGCTGGAATAGTAATGATGAATATCGCAGATATTATTAACAACCTCAATATAACCATCTGCTACTGCATATAATGCACTATTGTCTGTTCCATCTACAACGCCATTCTGAAGTCCTGTGAACTGCTCACCAGATGCCAATGCAACCGGTGTAGCACCAAGTGCTTCGTAGGTTGCCACGCAAACTTCATTCTGCATGGTTCTCATACGAACGCCCTTCATATCATCTACGGTATTAATTGTCTTATCTTTAGTCAGGATATTTCTCCAGCCATCCTCATGGAAACCAAGTCCTGTAATTCCATCAACCGCGCTTAACTGCTCCAGAAGGGAATTGCCAAATTCTCCCTCCAGCGCTTTATTGACATTATCCTCATCCTCAAACAGGAATGGAAGCTCAAAAATACCTAAATCTGGTACAAATCCGCCCAGTGCACCAGTTCCTACCCAGCCGATTTCCAGGTTATTATTCTGAACCATCTCAACACACTCAACCTCGTCGGTTGTCATATCGCCTGCATAAACCTCTACTTTAATCCGTCCGTTGCTGCTCTCCTCGACCAGCTTTTTAAAAGCATTTGCACCGTAATCATACGGAGAACCGGTTCCACATACATGTGCTACACGGATCGTCATCTCCGCTCCGGAAGTATCTACGCTGGAACCACTATCTGCTGCTTCGGTTCCGGCTGCAGATGCGGATGAGGAAGAATTTCCGCCTGAACACCCCGCCATTGCCATCGCTCCGATTACCAATGCCATCGTACCGCAAAGCCATCTCTTTTTCATAAAGTATCCTCCTTTATACTGTTTTTATGTGAACTCCCGAGGTACTTCTTTCCCTCAGAAGTACCTCCCTGTACCTTTAAACTCTTATTTTGTTTCTATCAATTTAGCCTAATAAGAAACCTTCCGGGAATGGATCGTCCGGATCGAATAACCATGTACTCTCTCCCATCACAAACGCCCGTCCGCTGATCTCCGGTACTACTGCCGGAATTCCTGCCACCTCTGTCTCTTCAACGATATGGCAGTGGAATAAACTTCCAATCAGGCTCTCATGCACAAACGACTGTCCGACTGCCAGCTTTCCTTCCGCATGAAGAAGTGCCATCTTCGCTGATGTACCGGTTCCGCAAGGGCTTCGGTCAATCGCTGCCGGGGGAATGACAACTGCATTTTTTACATCCGAAACCCCTTCTGTACCCGGTTCGAAAAATTCCACATGCGTTACCTGGTTCATGATTTCCAGATACGGATGCTTGACTGTTACCTGCTCATTGATAAACTTTTTAAGATAATTTCCTTTTTCGACAATCTCTTTTGCATTTTCTTTATCCAGCTTTAAGCCCATTGCCGATGCCGGTACTAACGCAAATACATTTCCGCCGTATGCGATGTCTAACGGAATCTCACCATATCCAGGAACCTGTACCTTTACATCCCGATTCATCACAAATGCCGGGGCATTTTTAAAGGATACCCGCACCGCCTTGCCATCTTTCACCTCAATTTTCACTTTTACCAGTCCAGATGGTGTATCTAAGGTCGCATATGTATACGGTTCCTCCGCTTTTAAGAGTCCGCTTTCAATCAGTGCCGTTGAAACTCCGATCGTATCATGTCCGCACATCGGCATCCAGTTTCCAACCTCGTAATATAAAACACCAAAATCTGCCTCCTGATTGCACGGCTTGGTAACAATCGTTCCGGACATTACGTCATTTCCACGCGGTTCAAAACAAATTGCTTTTCTCATCCAGTCCTGTTCCTGCATCATATAGAGCATCTTTTCTTCCATCGTGTTCCCCGGAATTTCCGGAAATCCCGATAAAATGGTTCGGGTTGGCTCTCCCTCTGTATGTGTCTCGATACAGGTTACTGCCTTTCTCCCCTTAATCTCCTGCAAACAAAATTCATTCTTTTTTTCCATAGGCTCCTCCGTATTAAAAATTTTGTCCGTTCTCTTTCAGTTTTCTGAAATCTCGTTGTTAAAATCATATCATGATGAAAACTTTCAAAAAACATCATTTTTAATACAAAGTTTTTTGTGTTTTGGTTATTATGATGCATGACGTCAGTTAACGGTAGATACTTTCGGTTCTATCATAGTATACTTTTGGATACTTTTTCTATTTTCAAAGTTTTTCCACTTGCAATAATCATAACAACATTTTATTATGCTTTATATATTATCAGTCTATTAAAAATAGTTTAAAACAATAGTTGGACTATAGTCTAGTATTGATTCCATTTTGTTTTCACTAATTGAATACTCACGGGAAAGGAGGCATCTTCATGAGTGCTGAAAATCTTTTTACAACATCACGAATTGAAAACGTCAATCAGATCATTGCTGAACTTTACGACGATTCAATTCTTCTTGAAAAACGGATGGAGAGTTTTTTCCTGAACCTGAACAATATTGTTTTCTTTGAAAAAGCAAATTTTTTGTTTTACCAAAAGCAGGGACAGAATTACAAAACCCATTCCATCTACACCATCAACTGGAATGATGAACAGAAACGGCGATATCAGGAAGAATACTGCCATATGGATGATGTTCTGTCGATTCTGGACTCCGACAGCAATGTAACTTTCCTGACTAACCAGCTGTTCAATCAGGAGGTTCGAAAAAATTCTCTTTATTTTCAGGAATTTCTACTTCCCATGGGGCTGCATGATTCCATTGAAACGAATTTTTCGATTCGGAACCGGGATCTGCGGGGTGTGTTTTCCATCCACCGATCCAACGATAAAAAAAATTTCCTGCCAGATGAATTAAGCCTTGTCCGGTTATTCCAGCCGCATTTCTGCAACGTATTTAAAAATTACGGGCGGGAGCTCAACATCGGACGGGCATTTCATGTACTGGAAAATTACAACTGCATCGGAATCGGCTGTTTTGACGATAAACTGAATTTTATCGGGTGCAACACAACCTACCATACATACATGGAGAATCATGGATTTGCAGATTTATCCAACAATCCCATTTCCAACTGTTTTCGCTCTCTTTGCCGTCAGCTGCTCCGTTCCGGAAGCATTACCGGACAAAATATCGAATACAAGATGGAAAACAGCCCTTTGTTTCTGGAGGTAAGCCGCTCCCATCTTAAGGAGGGACCAGACAACGACTGCTTTGTATGTCTGTTCTTCGATTTATCCTATGTGATGGATCGTACTCTTTCCCAGATCAGCCGGGATTTTTCCCTGACGAACCGAGAAGTAAATGTTTTAAGCCTTTTACTGCGCGGCTATTCCAACGATCAGATATCTTCCACCCTCTTCGTCAGCATCCCTACTGTCAAAAAGCATCTGGCTTCCATTTATTCCAAAATGGAAATCAAAAGCCAGAAGCAAATTCTGGAACGCCTTCATTTCTACGACAAATATTTTTCGCATTAATCTTGTTTAACCACGAAAAAAGGGAGTCCGCTCATCCTGCAGACTCCCTTTTTCGTGCCCCTTTTTACTCTAGCTTTCCTCCTTGCTCTTCCTGGGTTTCTCTTTTTTCGTTCTTGATCTCCCAATGAATCAAAAATGTAAGCATTGCCCGAAGGACAATGATGGCTCCCAAAATTCCAAGTTCCGACCATTCCCGTACCACAACCGTCCTGAGTACCTCGCCGCCCATCTTAAATTCCAACGCCAGCGCAATTCCCTGTGCCAGATTCAGGCGGATCAGCTGACGCTTGTTTCGTATCCACTGAACAAAGCAGGATACCGCTGTCGAAACCAGCACAATGATTCCAAACAATTCTAGCACGACCGTGCATATCTGTACCAAATTCTCTAACAACCAGTCTAATACTTTAATTACTTCTCCCATTACCCCTTCCTTTCCAGGTATTCTTCCCTTCTCGCTTGTGCTAATTTTATCCATTTCCTGTAGCTCAGTAAATGCGTAAACCTACTGAACCGCTACAATTTTCTTTACTATACACGCCCCATTTCAAATATGCAACTTGATTTTTATTCTGTTTTCATCTTGACAATGAAACGTGAAACTGCTACAATCCAGCTATACAAACCACTTTTGATTTGTGATAAATCTATTTTTAGTATATATGTTTTATTTCATTCATAAATATTCAGGAGGTTTTGATATGTTATTTCTCAGCGAACAAGAAATGTGGCAGTCCGTCACCTTAGAGGATGTCATGGACGCAATCGAAGATGCGTATGCGATTCACAAAAGCGGCAATTATAAGATGCCGGATCGTTTTATCGCACAGCGTGATAAAAATATGATGCTCTATATGCCGTGTTTTCTGGATTCCGTCATCGGTACAAAGATGTTATCCGAATTTCCGGACAATCCCTCTCTGGGAATTCCGTATCTGAACGGACTTATGATTTTAAATAACGCAAAGACCGGTCTGCCGAAGGCGATTATGAACGGAAGTGTCCTGACCGCAATGCGGACCGGTGCGGTCGGCGGTGTCGCACTGCGCTATCTGGCTCCAGAGGATGCTGCCTCAGTTGGTCTGGTTGGCTGCGGTATGCAGGGACTGCACCAGCTTCTCTATGCCTGCGAGGTGCGCCCGATCACAGATATTTATCTGTATGACGCATACGCTAAGGATCTTTCCGGCTTTATCGAGCGCTTATCGGCGCGTCTGGCATCGTTTGGAAAAAACGACATCCAGATTCATACCTGCGCGGATACCCGTGAACTGGCTGAGCACAGCCGCGTCCTGATCTCCGCCACCCAGGCGGTCGATCCGGTCTACCCGGATGATGAAGAGCTGCTTCGCGGCAAATGCTTTGTTGCCATCGGCTCCTGGCGTCCAGAACGGCGCGAACTGCCGGATGCGGTGTGGAAACTCGTCAAGAACGCGTACACCGAGCTTCCGTATGCCTGCGAGGAGAGCGGCGATCTGAAAATTCCGCTGGAAAAGGGCGTTCTGACACAGGAGCGCGTCCACTTTATCGAGGATCTGATCGAAGATACCAAGCAGGGACATCCGCATGAGCAGAACGAGACCCGCTGCTTTAAATCAGTCGGCATGGGACTCTTTGATGTGCGGACGGCACAGCTTATCTATGAAAAAGCATTGGAAAAAGGAATTGGACAAAAACTTAATTTCTAGGAAAAATGGTTGGAATAGAAAAGGCTGTATCACCTACCGCACGCTTCCATGCGGCAGGCAATACAGCCTTTTTCTTATTGTTATATGTGCATTCATTTTCCAGCATTTTTCTGAATCTATAGACTGGCAAATTTTTCGCTCCATATTCTTCTCTACTTATTTATATAACGGATACTTCTCACACAGCTTCGTCACTTCCGCACGGATGTAATCTGCCTTGTTCTCGAAGTCGGTAGCTGCCAGCCAAATGCACTCTGCGATGACTTCCATGTCTTCTTCTTTGAGTCCACGGGTGGTAACAGCCGGAGTACCGATGCGGACACCAGAAGTAACAAACGGGCTTCTCGGGTCGTTCGGAACGGTGTTTTTGTTCAGGGTAATGTATACTTCATCGCAGCGGTTCTGCAGCTCTTTACCGGAAATATCCATGCCGCGCAGATCAACTAACATCAGGTGGTTATCGGTTCCGCCGGTCAGAATCTTGAATCCCTGCTTCTGAAGTGCGGCTGCCAGCGCTGCTGCATTCTTCTTTACCTGAAGCTGATACTCTTTAAATTCTGGTTTCAGCGCCTCGCCGAAGCAGACTGCCTTGCCAGCGATGATGTGCTCTAACGGACCGCCCTGGGTTCCCGGGAAAATCGCCTTGTTGAAGTTGAACTTCTCAGCTGCTTCCTTATTTGCCAGAATCAGACCGCCTCTCGGTCCGCGCAGTGTCTTATGAGTGGTTGTCGTAACAACATCTGCATACGGAATCGGGCTCTGGTGAAGACCGGCTGCTACCAGACCAGCGATATGAGCCATATCGACCATCAGGTATGCGCCTACTTTGTCTGCAATTTCACGGAAACGTTTGAAATCAATCTCTCTTGCATAGGCACTTGCACCTGCAATGATCAGCTTCGGTTTTGCTTCCAGTGCAATGCGCTCTACCTCTTCGTAATCAATCACGCCATTGTCATCGACACCATACGGCACAATGTTGAAATATAAACCGGAGAAATTGACAGGGCTTCCGTGTGTCAGATGTCCGCCGTGATCCAGGTTCATGCCCATAACAGTATCACCCGGTTTCAGCATTGCGATAAATACCGCCATGTTTGCCTGCGCGCCGGAATGCGGCTGTACGTTTGCATAATCACAGCCAAACAGTTTTTTCGCTCTCTCGATCGCGATGGACTCTACAACATCGACACACTGGCATCCGCCGTAGTAACGTTTTCCCGGATATCCCTCCGCATATTTGTTGGTTAATACCGATCCCATCGCCATCATAACCGGCTCCGATACAATATTCTCCGACGCGATCAGCTCCAGGTTTCTTCTCTGACGGGCTGCCTCTGCTTCAATGGCTTCTCCCACTTCCGGGTCTGCCTCTGTAATGAACTTCATTACCTCATCTACCATGTCTGTTTCTCCTATTCTTTTCTGTCATCCATACAAAATCATCAAGTGGATTTTTCATATATAAATATAAAACCACACTTTTGTCTCTCCGGATTTTTTATTTAAAAAAGCCTTTTTCAAGTCTCATTAAATACGCTCACTATTTCGCAATTTTTTGAATTTCTCTGCTCATTTACTTCGCCATCTGCCAAAAGCAAACAAGCTCATTCTGTCACCAGACGCTTCTTATGCCCGCAGCGCTTCCGCCATCTGCTCCAGCGACGGAATATCGCTCTCCTTGAGCGCCCCGCGAACCGTAACGACCGGTTCAACCACCGTGATCTCCTTCATCGCATCCAGCATTCCCTTCATCGTGCGCGCTGCACTCGGCGCCCAGGAACCGTTTTCAATCAGGGCAACGGTGCGTTTCTGGTAATTCTTGCTCTGTAAGTGGTGCAGGAAATCTGCCATAACCGGCATCACACCCGCGTCATAGGACGGTGCTGCCAATACAATTTTTCCATACCGGAATGCATCTTCCAGCGCCTCCGCCATATCACCGCGCGCCAGATCCGCGATTGCCACCTTCGGGCATCCCTTTTTCTCAAGAATTTCTTTGCATTTTTTCGCCGCATCCTCGGTGTTGCCATGCAGGGACGCATATGCGATAAATACACCCTCAGACTCGACGCCGTAGCTGCTCCAAATCTGGTATTTTTCAAGCACATGACCGATCGTCTCTTTCAGAACCGGTCCATGCAGCGGGCAGATGATCTGGATCTCAAGACCGGCTGCTTTCTTAAGAAGTGCCTGCACCTGCATTCCATATTTTCCTACAATATTGAAATAATACCGTCTCGCCTCGCAATCCCAGTCCTCATCCACATCAAGCGCACCGAACTTACCGAAACCGTCGGCGCTGAACAGCACCTTGTCGCAGGAATCATAGCTTACCATAACTTCCGGCCAGTGTACCATCGGTGCCATGACGAACGTCAGCTCATGGCGCCCCAGTTTCAGGGTATCGCCCTCCTTGACCGTCAGCGCACGGCTGGTATCAAGATCAAAGTACAGTTTCAGCATCGGAAATGTCTTCGCATTGCCTACCAGTGTGATTTCCGGGTACCGTTCTACGACTGCCTGGATACTTGATGCATGATCCGGCTCCATGTGGCTGATTACCAGATAATCCGGGGTTCTTCCAGCCAGTGCGGTTTCCAGATTTCCCAGAAATTCCGTCTGTTTGCGCTTGTCTACCGTATCCATGATCGCGATCTTTTCATCCATAATCACGTATGAGTTATATGAAATACCATTTGGCACCTGATGCTGCCCCTCAAACAAGTCAATGTCATGGTCGTTTACACCGATGTAGCGAATATCTTCTGTGATCATTTCCTGCTTCCTCCTGTTCTTTTCGCAGCTGCTCCATCTCTTTACAGCTGCCTCTTTTTGTTCTCACAGGCATCCCGCATCCTGCTGTCAGCCTGCCTTATGATTTCATCCGTTACCTCTGACTCTGAATCAGTCTTTCTCCTCAATCGCCATAATCATATCCACGCGTCTCTGATGGCGTCCGCCCTCAAATTCTGCGTTGATCCACTCGTCAACGATCATCTTCGCAAGCTCACTTCCCACCACGCGGGCGCCGAAGCAGAGTACATTGGCATCGTTGTGGCGGCGGGACATCACCGCTGTGTACGGCTCGCTGCATACGCAGGCGCGCACGCCTTTTACCTTGTTAGCTGCCAGTGAAATACCAAGACCGGTACCGCAGATTGCGATACCCAGATCGGCTTCGCCGGAAACAACTGCACGGCCTACCTTCTCTCCGTAAACTGGATAATCACAGCTCTCGCTGCTGTCTGTACCCAGATTTAACACTTCGATTCCTTTTTCTTTCAGGAAATCCACAATAATGTTCTTCAGTTCTACCGCCGAATGGTCATTTCCAATCGCAATTTTCATCTCATCTTCTCCTCATCTGACTGACTTCCGGAACAAATGATATAGTCCGGTCATTATGGAATCATTTTAGTAAAGTTGCCGGGCAATGTCAAGACTGTGAAAATCTCAGAAATACATAAAAAGAGCGCAGAGGAAGCTCTTTCGCACTTCTCCGCGCCCTATTGTTTCTTCTATATAATAGTTATAAATCCGCCGTAAGACGTTTTCCGCTTACGCGCTATGGACAGCCGAAGCCGTCAGCTTGCCATCCGAAAGCCCGATCTCTATCGTATCGCCCGCACGGACGCCGCCCGCCAGAATCAGCTTCGCTGCCAGTGTCTCAACGTTCTTCTGCAGGTACCGTTTCAGCGGTCTTGCACCGTAAACCGGATCGTAGCCATTTTCAATGATGAAATCCTTTGCCTCGTCCGTCAGGGCAATCTTTAACTCCTTATCCGCCAGACGTTTGTTGACATCTGCAATCAGAAGCTCAATGATGCCTCCGATGTTGCCTTTCGTCAGCGGCTTAAAGAGAATAATCTCATCCAGACGGTTCAGGAACTCAGGACGGAAGTGAGCTCTCAAGTCATGCATAACGGAGCTTTCCGCCTCCGGCTTGATCTGTCCCTTTTCATCGATGCCGTCCAGCAGATACTGGGAACCGATGTTGGAGGTCATAATCAGGATCGTATTCTTGAAATCGACAGTTTTGCCGGTCGAATCCGTGATACGTCCATCATCCAGAACCTGCAGCAGGACGTTAAATACATCCGGGTGCGCTTTCTCAACCTCATCGAAGAGGACAACAGAATACGGTTTACGCCGTACTGCCTCGGTCAGCTGACCGCCCTCGTCATATCCGACATATCCTGGCGGCGCTCCGATCAGACGGGAAACGGAATGTTTCTCCATGTATTCACTCATATCGATACGAACCATGTTGTTCTCATCGTCAAACAATGCCTCCGCCAGCGCTTTTGCAAGCTCTGTCTTGCCGACACCGGTCGGACCTAGGAACAGGAACGAACCGATTGGTTTCGTCGGATCCTTGATGCCCGCTTTGGAACGGATAATCGCCTCCGTTACCTTGGTAACGCCCTCATCCTGTCCGATGACACGTTTATGCAGCAGTTCGTCCATATGCAGGGTCTTGCTGCGCTCGCTCTCGGTCAGTTTGGCAACCGGAATACCGGTCCACTTCGAAATAATCCGGGCAATCTCATCCTCGGTGACACTCTCATGTACCAGACTGAGATCCTGATTTTTCACTTTCTCTTCCTCTTCCGCCAACTGTTTCTGCAGTTCCGGCAGCTTGCCGTACTGGAGTTCAGCCGCTTTGTTTAGGTCATATGCCTGCTGCGCTGCCTGAATCTCGCCATTTACATGCTCAATCTCTTCACGCAGTTTGGACAGCTTATCAACGGAAGATTTTTCATTCTCCCACTGGGCTTTCTGGGTCGAAAAGCTGCTCTTAAGCTCTGCCAGTTCTTTCTGCAGTTCTGCCAGGCGATCCTGACTTAAGCGGTCAGTCTCTTTCTTAAGCGCAGCCTCTTCAATCTGCAGCTGCATGATACGTCTCGACAGTTCATCCAGCTCCGCCGGCATTGAATCCATCTCTGTCTTGATCATCGCGCACGCTTCATCAACCAGGTCGATCGCCTTATCCGGAAGGAAACGATCCGTGATATAACGATCCGAGAGGATTGCCGCCGATACAAGCGCAGAGTCGGTAATCTTGACCCCGTGGTAAACCTCATATCTCTCTTTCAGACCACGCAGAATGGAAATCGTATCTTCCACGGTCGGCTCATCAACGTGAACCGGCTGGAAACGACGTTCCAGAGCTGCGTCTTTTTCGATGTATTTACGGTACTCATCCAGGGTCGTCGCACCGATACAGTGCAGTTCACCTCTAGCCAGCATAGGCTTCAGCATATTCCCGGCGTCCATCGCGCCCTCGGATTTGCCCGCGCCGACGATCGTATGCAGCTCATCGATAAACAGAATAATCTGTCCCTCGCTCTTCTTGACCTCGTCAAGCACCGCTTTCAGTCTCTCTTCGAACTCGCCGCGGTACTTCGCGCCCGCCATCAGAGCGCCCATATCCAGGGCAAACAATTTCTTGTCCTTCAAGCCCTCCGGGACATCGCCGCGCACGATACGCTGTGCCAGTCCTTCGACAACGGCTGTCTTACCGACGCCAGGTTCACCAATCAGAACCGGGTTGTTTTTCGTCTTTCTGGAGAGAATCATAACCACGTTACGGATCTCACCGTCACGGCCGATGACCGGATCGAGCTTCTGATCTCTCGCACGTTCCACCAGATCGTAACCGTATTTATTTAAAGTGTCATACGTTGCCTCCGGATTATCGCTGACAACACGCTGGTTGCCGCGCACTGTCGAAAGCGCCTGCAAAAAGCTCTCTTTCGTAATGCCGTAGAGACGGAACAGTTCCTTGACCGCCTTATTCGGCTGTTTTAACATCGCCAGAAATAAGTGCTCGACGGAAACATACTCGTCCCCCATCGCCTTGGCTTCGTCCTCCGCGTTCACCAGCACCTTGTTGGCATCGTTGGAGAAATACACCTGACCGCCGGATACCTTCGGCAGCTTTCCAATCGCCTGCTGCACCTCATCACGAAACTGGTCGCCCGAGATTCCCATCTTTGTTATTAATTTAAAAATCAAGCTGTCTTCCACAGTCAAAAGACTGTACAGCAAATGTTCCTGATCAATCTGCTGGTTTCCATATTCATACGCCAGCTTTTCCGTATTTTGAACGGCTTCCAGAGACTTCTGGGTAAATTTACTGATATTCATAAACCTGCCTCCTTTCGAACAATCTGTGAAAACCTTTTGGTCTCCTTTTGTTCTAGCAGTAATATAACACTTGTTGTTAGCACTGTCAATAGTAGAGTGCTAATTTTCTGTGAAGAATTTGTGAAAACTTTTTTTTTTAAATTTTCATGTAAGCATATCTTTCTTGCTGATTTACCTGTTTTATGTTACATTTATTATCAACAACTCGATCTGTTTTTTAACTATAAACCCTGCATTTACATGAAAGTTGAATCTAACTTATGAATCATCCATCCAACGAAAATATCCCATCAAGAAGCTTTTCTTATCATGCCTTTAACTTTACCTTTTTGCTTCTTCTGGCAGTATTTTTCATTTCCTTATACACCGTTGCACTGCTGAAAAGCAACAGCCGCATCACCCTGAGCGCCGCCGTAGAACGGAATATTTCCTGTTCGGACGCGGTTCACCGGGCGATATCGAGCCGGCTGACGCGGGCAGATTTTGAACAGATCAATACAAAATCCGATATGAACTCCGCGCAGTATCGAAGCCTGCAGTCTTATTTAAATGAGCTTCGCAGCCTCAATTCGACGCGCTACTTATACACTGCCAAGCGTGGACCGGGCGGAAAACCTATCTACCTGATCGATGGCCTGGATCTGGAAGCACCTGATTTTGCTTATCCGGGCACCTACCTGGAAGAGGAAATGGTTCCGTATCTGGAAGCTGCCCTCTCCGGCAAAACGATCCACTCACAAAAGATCATTGATACCACATGGGGGCATATTTTTACCGCCTGCTATCCGGTCATTGCCTCCGACGGAACCAATGACATTCTCGGTGCCCTCTGTATCGAGATTGATATGGAAGACACTTACCGATCGATTGAGGCGATCAACCGTTCCTCCTTTGGAATCGCCGCTGCCGCGAGCATGATAGCACTTCTGCTAATTGTTATTTCCTATTTTTATACAAAGAAACAGAAGTCCAGAGAACTCACCCAGCAGCAGCTTCTTAAACAGACCGCAAAAGCAGCAGAGGCAGCCAACAAGGCGAAATCGACCTTCCTGTTCAATATGTCGCATGATATCCGGACACCGATGAATGCGATCCTCGGTTACGCAGAACTTGCCAGAAACCATCTGCAGGAACCGGAAAAAATCGGTGAATATATGGACAAGATCCATATTTCCGGTGAAAAGATGCTCTCGATCATCAACAATATTCTTCAGTTTTCACAGATTGAGAATAACCAGATACACATTGAAGAAACCTCCGTCCAGACTGAGAAAAGTTTTGATTCCTGTATCGTCATGGTTCAGACTGCCCTGGAAGAAAAACAGCAGCATTTTCATGTGACCAAGGACATTTCGTACCCATATATCTACATTGACACGACGTATATGTCCGAAATTGTATTGAATATTTTGAGCAATGCGATCAAATATACCGCCAAGGGCGGGACGATCTCCTGTGCCCTCCGCCAGGAGCCTGGTGAAACGGACGGCTGGTGTATCACAGAAATCGCAATCACCGATACCGGCATCGGCATTTCCGAGGAATTCCAGTCGCATATTTTTGAATCATTTTCACGGGAGCGTTCTTCCACCGTCAGCGGCATTGAAGGCACCGGGCTTGGCATGGGAATCGTGAAAAATCTGGTGGATCTGATGCATGGAACGATCGAGGTAAAGAGCAAGCTCGGAGAAGGTTCAACGTTTACCGTCCGGATCCCATGCCGGATTTCCTCGCGGGAGGAAACAGAGCCTATCGCATCCGATGAAACAGCTGCCCAGACTCTATCCGGCTGCCGGATTCTTCTTGCGGAGGATAATGATCTGAACGCCGAAATTTCCATCGAACTTTTGACCCGCGAGGGGCTTTTGGTCGAACGGGCAAATGACGGGGTTGCCTGCCTGGAAATGCTGCAAAAAGCGCCGGAAGATTATTATGATTTGATTCTGATGGATATCCAGATGCCGATCATGGACGGCTACAAGGCAACGCGGGCGATCCGGCGGTTTTCGGATAAGAAGAAGGCT
>ULRX01003193.1_pt1 | contig 24422 bp, 29 predicted proteins | sample 1955871 | NCBI WGS metagenome assembly ULRX01 (sample SAMEA4835695, study PRJEB28245) | human gut metagenome | biome: gut microbiome; material: fecal sample | place: Denmark | collected 2008 | reverse complement strand
GTCCCTTTCAAAAATGATGATTACCTTGCTTCCGGGACTTCAAGTTTCCGAAAGGCATGTAAATCAGTCATCAGAGATAACAAAATCTAGAAATCACGAAAAACGAAAATGCGGCAAGGCAATTACTATAGTTCTCTGATGACAGAAATCGCTCTTTGGTGGCTGCAAAATGCTATAAAGTCATTGACATAATAAGTAATATGTGGTTGTGCAATAACTTCCAGTAGGGGAAGTTGGAGTAACTTATAATTGTATCAATACAGCATCAACATCATCCCACAACTGCTGCCACTGACTTGCACTCAGCCAAATAAAAAACTTCATAAAACACTTCCAATACGGATAGTCTTTATCACCTTGCAGCATTTCCACCATCTGCATCATTTCATCATAACGCGTAGCAAACTCTGTTGCATTTCCGGTTCGACGTTTCCACATCGTATAGTGAAACCGCAACGAACATAATGCTGACAAAGAACGACCTTTCTCCTGTCCGATCAATGCTGCATCATCACGCCATGCATCATTCTGTCCCAAAAAGCGTACACACTCCTCAAACCAAGCATCCAACATTGTTGTCATTTCATCTTCTCCATCTTCAAACACTATAACTGCTTATATCCAGTTATAGTCTCCACCTGTCAACGCAAGGCTCAATAACTGATCATACTTTTCAATCTCTTCCTCGCCCTCCAGCATTTTGACCAGCTTGGCATCTTCTGAAATCACTGGCATTTCCTCATCCGGTCCAATTTCCATATCCGGCTCTTCCCCACAATACGGACATACAAGACTTGGACCTACCTTAATATCCAAAAATCGACTGCCACATTTTTCACAAGTATATAATCCACAACGGTGTGTTCCATCCGGTACATAAAACATTTCTGTCACTCCTGTCTATAATCTTATCATTGCAATCTTCCCAGTGATCACCTCACTTATAGGTTGATTGTTACTGTTAATGATAAACCGAAGTAGTGTAAAATGCAAATTTTTCCCGTGCTGCTAGATTTTTCGATTTCATTTTAATATGAACCTTATTGTCATCTATTATCACATATGCTATACTTTTACTAAATTATAAGGAGATGTCTATTATGCCTCAAGCTCAAACATATTATTTAGTTGATTTTGAAAATGTAAAAGACGCAGGTCTTGCCTGTAATCGTTCCCTGACCGTTTCGGAACACATTCATGTCTTTTCCACTAAAAATGCTCCAAAAATTAATCTCGAAACATTATCTGCATTCAATAATGTGGATTTCAATTCACATATTGTGCCTGCTGGCAACGAATCACTGGACATGCATCTCATTGCATATTTGGGCTATATTATCGGAACAGATACCGAAAAGAATGCTAAGAACAAATATGTCATAGTCAGCAAAGATACCGACTACGATAACACGATTAAATTTTTGAAACAGCTCTCCAATGTCAACATCGTTCGTCAGTCGGCATTGACCCCTAATAATAAATCTTCAAAATCTACTGCCATAAAGGCTGCTACTACGACAAATAGCACAAAGCAAAATGATACATCTACAGCCAAACAGCAAAAAAACAAAAACATCCAAAAAGTGTTGAGCAAAGCCTCTTGCAGCAATGAAGTAATTTCCTATACTGCCTCACTGGTATGTAAACACCATGAATCCACAAATGCAAAAGAAACTATACACCAAGCATTATGTGACAAATTTGGCGATGGCCGTGGTTTAAATATTTATAATCATATCAAAAAATATATATAAAATTTAATATACAAAAACAACTGCTTGCAGGTTTCCCTGTCAAGCAGTCTTTTTCTACTCAAATATACTTAGCATCACATTTCCTGTGGTTTGTATGCAGAATATTGTTTAACCGCAGAATACTCTGTCGGCTGACTGCTGCCATTTCCTCCACCGGCTTCTCCCTGACCTTTCGTTTGATCAGAAATCGCCAACGATACAATATACGAATTCTTGGCAGTAAATTCTACGAAATCACCTTCTGATAATTTTTTCAATGTGATTGTATTTCCATCCTTGTCCATTAATTTGGACGCATCATTTAGCTTATAAACAGTTTCCTCCTGTTGCGGCATTTGCGCATTGCTGTCTCCATCCGGTTTGGATGGTGGCTGGTTCCCTGACGGCATCGTTGCAATCGTAATTTGTTTCTTATCTACATCAACACTTTTTATCATTCCTTGTAACGTGCCTGAATCCGCCTTCTTGGAACTCGTGCTTTTTTTACTTGATGTTTTATTGCAACCTGACAAACTAAAAGCAACCAATGCGAGGCATAATAAAACACTTAAAATTCTTCTCTTTTTCATAAGCGACCTCCTAACTTTGTGCTACCTTGTTTGTGATAGCATTCAATTTACCAGCCACTTGTGTTCGATTCATGTATGCATTGTGAATTATATGTGTTCATATGCAGATCGCCACTATTTTGGTGTGGATGTTTCTTGCAAAATAGGTTGATAATTATAAAAAAGCAAAGCCAGCGCTTTGCTTTGCAAGAATTGCTAAAGCAATTCTTGGTGGCTTCCCTCTAGGTTACGAGCATTTTCCTATATCGTAAAAAAGATTACGCAGAGTAATCAAAAAGTAATTTGAAATATACCACAAGGTTTTATATCATAAATACAGTGCAAAGGAGTGAAATAAAAATGGGAATGAGCTTAGGTCAATTCATTTCAATTCGTCGAAAAAGGATGTTGATGACGCAAGAAGAATTGGCAAAGAAAACTAATGTCTCCAAGTCAGCAATTGCCAAATGGGAAACAGACGGGGGGATTCCAGATCGTGACAATCTGTATAAACTTGCTAATATACTGGGAGTAACTGTCAATGACATGCATCAAATTATACGAAGCATGAAATATAAAGATATTGATCTTACGGTAAATATCACCCCGGATATTATTGAAATTCTCGAATCATATGGATATAAAGTAATTCGTCCAAACGAGCGAGAAGAGTGATTATTCCATTGTCATTCTAATGATATTATACAGCAACAATATATATGTAACACAATACACGGAGGCATGAAATGCAAGAAACACAATTACAGCAAAAAGAGATACTAGCAGAAAAAAAGGAGAACATTTCGAAAAAAAGTATGCACAAAAAAATAAGATTGATATCCTTCATTTCAATCCTAGGCATTTTCTTGCTAATCGTCGGGTTCTATGTTGGAAGTAAATACAGTCTTCGCGACAGCTCCGATCCTGTCAAGCTTTCCTTCGAAAACATTGGAAAATTAGCAACGCAATCTGCCCACGAAACCATGATTAATGAAATCAATGATTCCCGTAAATTTTGGGGTACCAATATACAGATACCCTTCACACAAAATAAATACATCTATACATATAATGTCGCTGTAGATGCCGGCTATGATTTTAGAAAAATTAAAGCTCCGAAGTATGTAGGTGAAAAAATAATTATAGAACTACCTAAAGCGGAAATATTAAAGGCCGAAGTCGACCATTCTTCATTAAAAGTATATGAAGAAGACAAAAATTGTTTTACACCTCTTACTTTGGACAAAATAAATGCACAAGAGAAAAAAATGCAAGAAAATGCCAAACAAAATGCTATTGATAATGGTATATATGATCTTGCATATGCTAATGCCAAAAAAGTAATCACTAATTTTGTACATTCTTTTAAGGAATATAAAGATTGTAATATTGAAGTAAGGGAGGCGAACTGATGTTTGATACTATCAAAACAATTATTGGAATTGTACTTGTGATCATTATTATTGCTGTTATTCTTTTCTATCTTGGTCTCTTTGTTACTGCCTGACAGAACACTCTGATTTTATCGTACTTACAGAGCCTGGTGCATTCCGTTACTTAAAACAGAATGCACCAATTGCCAACTATTGAATCAACCATCCGCAGACAATTTAAGCAGCCCATTTTTTACAAGCATATCATCAATATCACCCAGATCATATTTGCGATTATTAATTGCCACAATAATGCATGCATCCCGTTTATCCTTGGCATATAACGGTTTCATCCCATACAATTTAAGTGCAGTATTTATTTCATTCAATTGAAATCGTCCCGCCACACAAAATCGAATGATCAAATCTCGATTTTTCGTATGCTTCTCCATATTGAGTATTTTTTCTCCATACGACTCTGACACTCCTGCAAAGGAATAAATATCTTTATAATATAATTTGGAATGACAAAATGCGAGATTTTTCTTATCAATAACATCTTTCATATAATATGTAAACGCCTTCGAAGTTTCTGCAATATAATATCGATTTTCTTTATAATATTTATCCATGCAATCTGGCGTGGTATTTCTTAGCTGAGCATCCAGTTCGTCCGTCGACTTTTCCTGCATAACAGTTTCACACTCCTTTTTCCAAATATGTATTAAGCACACTCAATAATTCTTCATCGCTATATCGTTCTTCCGGATCCAGCTTGATGCATCGATCAACAATCACCCAAACCTCCCCTTTCGCTTTTTCTTCTTTGGGTAATTTCCCGGTAATTAAAACATTTAATAATACGCCGAGCGCATATATATCTGTTTTAGGCGTCGACGCTCCATGTCCAAAGCCAACCTGCTCCGGAGCTGCATAATATAATGTCCCCAATAATTTTGTATCTTCAAGTTGATCAGGTACATATTTTTTGGCTACATTGACATCCAACAAAAACACCTCGTCATTATTACCAAGCATTACGTTAGATGGTTTAATATCTCTGTGAATAATAGGTACATCCCGTGTATGCAGGTCGATTAATATCCTAAGTAAATCCCTCGCGATCCGCACTGCCGTATATACTGACATTCTTTCCTGTTGCAGACAATCAGCAAGAGTCATTCCTTCGATATACTCTTCGACAACAACCAAATATCTTGACCCCTGATATATCCCATAGATTTGTGGCATATGTGCTATTGGATGCTCCCGTAAGCTCTCATATACGTTTGCATCAAATATCGTGAGCTGTTTTTTTATATACATCTTACCCGTTCGATCACATATCAAAATAACATCTTGATTCCCACCAACAGATTCTATTTCTTCATAGCAAAGCAGTGATAATACATCCTCGTCCTTCATCCCCTTATATGGATTCTGCAGAGACATCCGATATTCATCTTCTGATAAATATATGGTCCGCTCTTCTAGTGCGTTAGCAAAGCCACACTTTGTGCACTCCCATTCTCCGCAATCTTCCTGAAATCCTTTCTGCACATTTAGCATTGCACCACACTCATCACAAAGCCATACAATATTTGTCTCTGTGTCAATATTTGGATTGATCAACATCTCGCCACAACCCTTGCACTCCCAGTAGGGAAGGTCATTTCGGTATCCCCTCTGCAATGTCAGATTCGCATCACAACGCGGGCAAAACTCGACAGCATATTCACACTGACTGCGGCGAAAAAGAAAACTCAGCAATTTATTCATACTAATCACTTATCCCTAGCTAATTTACTATTTTTCTTCCACGACCGCCATCTTAGTACCCTTTTTTCCCGGCTTCGTAAATTTGCTGACATCAATATTTATCCCTAAGAACACTTTCATCAGCCAAAAGAAAAACAGCACAACCAACAATGGGAAAATGCAGGATGTGATGACCATTACAGCGGTCGCTTCAATAAAATTATTTAGCGTTTTTTCCGCTTTGTTCGTCAATTCCTCAATTTTCTTAGAACCAAACGACGTGATATCCGAAACAATATCCTGCGCCGATTGTTTCGTGTCATCAAGCACTTCTTTTCCACCATTTACGATCGAATTCCAAATAGATTGATTCTTCTGCTCACTGTTCTTCTGTGTTTGTCCATCTTTGTTATTCTGATCATCTGCAGCTTTCTTGGAATCGTCTGTTTGCGTTTCTTGTTTGATCGTTTCATTTGTCTGCTCAGCATCTTTCATTGTGGCATCCAATGTAACCTGATATGTTTTTTCGATCAAATCGGATACAAATACACTTGCCGGCACAGTTGCAAACAAGAACAATCCAAACAGTCCTAATTTAAGTGCCAATTTAACCAAAATATCTTTTGGCCAATAAATTCTTATTATCACAAGCAATAGTGCTATCGGTATCAGGATTTTAAATGCTGCATAGCCTGTTATCGTTAGCAAATATTTTTCCAAAAAAATCGTGCATAAGATCAGCAAAAACCATGAAGTAAGATCCGCCAGCTTCGTCGCGATAGGCGTTGCCGTATCTCCCGGTATCATAGTGATTGCTGTCGATGACGCCGTCGACAACGCGGTTAATTTCAAAACATTTGCTTTCTTCTGGTCCAGATATTTAATCGCCTTTTGATGATTCTGGGGATTCGATGCTATATTTCCCACAACAAAAAACGAGCATAGTATCATGCAGACCAGTGTTATCGTAATAATTATTTTTTTCTTCATAGTATGTCCTTTCATGGGGTGTAAGGTTATCATGCAATTATCAAATTACACGATAATAATATAACATATTATCAAAATAACTGCATCGTGTCCCGTAAATTTTCATTCTAATTGTTGGATTTCAAACGAACCGATTTAAAATTCCTAAATTCAATATTGACATTTTCACATCTCATGCGTAAATATGAATTCTTATTAATTACTATCCTATTAGCATTTACATTACATTTTAACATTAACAAATTCGTTTGATTTAAATCGAGAACTGCGTAGGTACTTCCTTTTATCTGAACAATACCAAATCTATTATGTTCCTTCGCCAACTGATGTCCCATAAAATATATTGCCGCATATAGCGTCAAAATCAAGAATAATCCATACACTCCGCGTAATCCATTAGTTAATATATCTGTCTTGAATGGTTTTTGTGACTCCGTTTTAGGCATATAAAATGGCAACACTATCATGCCACCCAAAATTGCCATTCCAATCCATTGAAAAATCACAAATAAAATGCACGCTAATACCAATGTCCAACTAAAACCATATTGAAATAATCCTTCTTCATAAAAAAATACTATGCTAATAATAATCGGAACAACAATTATCATTATGAATTTATTTTTTAAATGTCCTTTTATTAATAATGCTTGAAATGCAAGTATCGCATAACACCAAAATAGTATCACTAATATTCCCTGTACCAAACCTTGGTATAATCCCATATTGTTCACTGGAAGCATATATTTAGCATCAACCCCGAAGTAATTGAAATACGATATAGTATACGTATATACAAAGCTATTTACCCCTACTGTGAAAACCGCTGCACAAAATGAAATAATAGGAACTAATACCGCATTATTCTTTATGAAAGCGAGTAACGTTTTAATGCGTTCATTTTTTGTTATTATAATATTATTTTTATCAATCATATTTTCTCCCTCTTCATAATGTATTCTTAACCATCATTCTGTTTCATCATCTTCTATCTGTCCGGATGAACCCTGCCCTACATCATCTGTGTTGTTTATCATATTATTTATGTGAGAAGAATCATCAATATACATATATACTTTATTCCCATTTCCGGTATTCTGAGCCTCTTGCCATGCATCATGAATGCAATCTTCCACCAATCCCAAAAGAACTACGGACAAAAAAGCAATAATAATCCTAGCTATCACAGGATGATCCGCTGCCAGTTCCCTTAAAAATGCATACAACCTTTTCTCATAATCTGATTCTTTCATAATAATATTCTTCAGGTTGTCCCATATCGAGACCACTTGCTCATCCGGCATATTTTCAGACTCCATGTTCCCCTGTTCTACACATTTATCGTAAAATTCCATAAATTCCTGCTCATCATCAATAGCAGAATTGCTGAAATACTCACAATATCTTCGTAAACGATCCGATACTTTTGAAGCCTCATTACTATATGTTTCGATCAAATCCTCCACATCGTCACAAGAAGCAAGCTTGTAATAATAGTCTGTTATTTGGTTACGAACCTCCTCATCCATTCCGTTCTCCTTCTCTCGTAATACTTCTTCCTAGAAATAATAATTTTACTATTAATTTCAAGGCACTATGCAATTAATTATGTGCGTCTTATAAATGATATATTATCGTGTATCGTTTCATATGTCAACATTTTACAAAACATCAACTGCTATAAAAATTTCCACCTGTTTGATCAATACATTGGCATTCTTTCTTTACCTTTAGTATTAACTCATATAAAATAAGTGGACTATACTTATTATCCACGCTCCCCCCTGTATAACACTCTGCAGTTTTCATTTTATATATTTGTATGATAATATCACATATTATAACAAAATTCAGCCGCTTTTTTCGACACAATAATTCTCCCTTTTTCAAATTTATTTACCCATAATTCGCATTCTTCAGTATTATATTCTTTCTCATAGTAACAAAAGATCTATAATTAATACAATTCAAAATATAATAGAAAATCGTAAAGGCTATCTGCCGTATCAAATAATCTATACTAATCCAATGCCTGGTCATCCCGAATTTGTTGAATAATCGCAGCTATATTACTTGTCAGGTTTCCCATCGCTTTATGAATATCCTGATTAATCTGCTTCTCCTGCTTTGTAGCAATATCAATATTTGCTGCAAGATCTCCAACCGCAGGATTTTCCTTTGGATTTATTCCGCTTTTATCAGTAAACAACGCTGCCATGTACCTTCGTTTCCCTGTTTTCTTATTACGCAATATCTCTTCCTCATTTGGCTTAATAAGCTCCTCATAAGAATTTTCATAATGCAATAATAAAAACAGTTCAAAACTTGGATTTGTAACTGCCAAAAGATTGCCGTCTCCAAGTTTTATAATCTCATTATACTTTGTCAAATCTCCCTTATAAATATCTACGTCAAAAACAATAACCATTTTGTCATGCTTTTGATCGAATTTATTTTCTGTGATCCCCTTTTGTTTTTCTGCAAACTTTATCAATGCTTTCGGATTGGACACCGTCTTATCTTCTTCCGTCTTTTCCATTAACCGGATATCGATCAGAGGATGAATTCTTAACTGCTTCCTTAAATCAATCAGCTTCTTAAAATACCACACTTCGGTATTGGAACCTTCGCAGATAAAGAAATATTTTCGATATGGTTCTATCTGATCTTCCTGATCAGACGGACGTTTATTCCAATCTGTATATGTACGGATAGGAGCCATAGCTATACCCCCTCCCTAAACCGAAATTTTTTAAATGCCGGTATTGCACCATACCGCCCCTCCAAATATGCTTTGCTAAGCACTTTGTCATAACGCTCCTTAAATCGATCCAAAGAATAAAGCCTACTGTTTCCCTGTTCCCCCCGTTCGATAAACCATATCTCATCTCTCCGGAATAGTCGTTGATCCATAATAGAGGCTTCATGGGTAGTAAAAATCAACTGCATCTTGCGTTCACTATGCAGCTCACTAAATAATTCCAAAAAATGTTCTGTCAACTTTGGATGCAGACTTCTTTCCAATTCATCTACTACAAACACAACATCTTCCCTTTTCAAAAGTAACATATCCATCAGATCAAATAACCTTCTGGTTCCATCCGATTCGTCTGAAAATTCAAAATCATATATCGACTTACCGTGCGTAAGCTTGATCGTAGTAATCTTTGGATCATTATTCCCATTTGCCTCTATATTAAAGAAACACTTGTCTGATCGACCAGACATTCTAAAATGAGGATTTCTTGAATGAGCAATACTATTTCTTACCTTTTCTAAAACATCTTCAAATATCTGTTTCGGAAGCATCTTAGATAATTCGTTAATATCAATTTCCTGTATGCGTACATTTGATATTCCTGTATCAAACGTAGTGATCAGATCATTGATCAAGGACAGGGATTCTTCCTCATAATAATACTGAAAATTTGTCATACCGGAATCTGGGGTAATAATGACAACGCTATTTCTCAGCCATCTGAAAATTTTTTGGAATATCTGCAGCTTTGATGTTTCTGCATACTTTTTTCCACGGTTCATCTCTGTCAAAAACAGGTCCGTTGTATTATCCTCAAAATCATCCGCATACGTGGCAAATCGATTCTGCTCCTCCGAAGTCAATTTAATTGAAGCATCTAATACCGGCTTTGCAGATTTTTCCCGCTCATATATGCATTTTGCAGACCCATTTTGATATAATTCATATAACCATTCTCCAGTAATCATCCGTCGGAATAATATTGCTGAAAATCCGTAAGCGTAAAACTTACCGTCAATCTCCATTTGAATTTCAAACACACTGTCTCGTCCCTCATTTTCTGGATTGATTCTACAAAAACACCTCGTTCCCCATAAAGGAATCCCTCCATCCAAGGTTGCCTTAAAAAAACGAAAAAAATCCACCAGATTACTCTTGCCCGAAGCATTAGCTCCGTATATAATGGCATGCTTTAATAATCTGGTTTTACTTCCTACCTGTACCCGGTGATCCACCTTCGTGCGAATCTTTGACGATGAGATCATGGTCATCTCAACTGCCTGATCAAAGGACTTAAAGTTTTCAACTGAAATCTTTGATATCATATCATTTTGTCCTCCTCTCTTTGCATTTTATAATAATATTATATGATGATTTTATATATACGTCAATCAAATTTCTTCATTTGACGTTTTTTTCTCTAAATACATCTCTTCCCATCTCCATTTCTTCATTTATTTGTATATATCATTTCCATTTTTTTCAATATTACACCTATTACACATTTACAATCGTAAACATCTAATTGCATGATACAGATAATGTTCGTTTAATCTTTTCAATCAATGAAATATCCGCTGGCAACCACTCCACAGAATACAGTTCCTCTTCTGTCAGCCATCTCGCAGCCTCATGCTCCTTCAGCACAAGATCTCCTTTTATAATTTTTGCAAAGAAACACTCCATAGAAAGATGAAAGGTAGGATAGTCATATTCTATTGTATCGATGTGTTCTAAAACTTCAATTTCAGTTTCGAGCTCCTCTATAATTTCTCTTTTCAACGCTTCTTCCGGTGTTTCTCCCTTTTCAATTTTACCTCCAGGAAACTCCCAACCATCTTTCATCTCCCCGTATCCTCTTTGGGTAGCAAAGATCATAGGTTTTCCTTCGACATTTTCTGCCTGTATTACAGCAGCTACAACCCGAATTGTTTTCATAGCAACCTCGTTTCTGTGTTTACGTACATACAAAATATTGATAAATATCTTCTCTTACACTATGCTCCAGTTTCAACCGAAAGTTCATAATTGGAAGAGCAATACCCTTATCATTATATATTTCTTTTTGTTCCCACGCAATAGGATGAACACGTCCCATATAATAAAAATCAGTTCCTTCTCCATCGCTCTTTTTGACAAAAAGAAGTATCTTAAGTCCTGAGTCTGAAGATGCGATTAACTTTCTAGACTCTATACTATCTGCAGAAACCCGACTTCGCGTCATCCAACTAAACACTTGATTGTTTATAAACTCATCTTCGTATTTTGTACTGCTGGCAATGTCATCCTTTTTTTCATATGTGACAAAAATAGGACAGGTATTATACTTAATCTTGTAACCGTAAATTGTAGAACTCTCATCCTGTTCCCAATTCAAAATACGACAAACATCTTTACGCGAATATTTTTGATAAATGGATAACCCCAATTCATCTTGCAGTGGCAAGTATAAATCCGTATATCGTTTCACGCCAAGTTCTATTAAATCATTAAGCTGGTCCAAAAAATCGGACTTCTTTATGCCGGAATATAACGATAACATTCGCGAAAATGCCCCCGTATTATTCATTACTAATATATCTAATTTCTCATATTTCTTCTTCTCCGTCTGTGTGTTAAAAAAATGTCCTTGAAGAACACTTATTGCTGATTCGTATGATTGATCTGATAACTTTACGCAATATTCACGTTGTAAATATTCCGTCAGCTTCTCCTTATCAATCCTTCCATCCTGCATCAATTGACGCAACAATAACAGCTCGTAGATACGCTTTCCATTTACTATATTTTGTGACACGAACTCTAATGTCATATGCTCTTTATCGCTTAAATTCAAAGCACAGTTTTTCTCTGCCATTTGCAAAAATTTCGGATAGGAACCGGCATACTGAATAAACAAAAGCGGATCCACCTCACCTTGTACATAAAAATCTACTATACTTGGAACCTTTCCCAAACGTTCTTTTAGCAGAGTATATTTTTCAATTAACATTTTTTTCGGCGTACTTAGCTTATCTATTGCCTCATAAATTCTTTTTTTACTGATTTCGTCAAAGTGAATGCTGGAACTACCCGGAATAACACGAGCCCCTTCCATCACATATCTTCGGATCGTATCCTTATTGTAGGTTCGATCACCTGATAACGCAATTGGAATCATAAAGTTATTCTTGTAATTGCCAATAAAATCAAGGATCACAACGTATTCTTTTTCGGAATGTTTTCTGAGTCCGCGTCCTAATTGTTGGACAAACACGATCGGCGATTGCGTTGGACGCAGCATAATCACTTGATTTACCTCAACAATATCTGTTCCCTCAGAAAAAATATCGACTGTGATCAAGTAGTCCAAATAATCATCTTCCTCTGATGTAACATCCATGACAAGACGCTCGATCGCCTCTGCCCTAGCTTCTTCCGAGTCAGCACCACTAAGCACAAGCGTGCGCCATCCCCGCTCATTAAACTTTCTCGACAATTCACGTGCCTCATCTATGCGGCTGCAAAAAATAAGCCCTTTCACACGATCCCCTGAATATCCAAAATAGTTGGCCTGTTTCATAACATAATTTACGCGGTCATCACATGTCAAATACCGAAAATGCTCTAATTGCTCTTCATGCGATTTTCCAGCATCAGAAACCGTTTGCAAATCTGTTATTCCAAAATAATGAAACGGACATAACAAATCTTCCTCCATCGCCTGCTGCAAACGAATTTCGTATGCAATATTGTGATGAAAGATTTCATATATGTTCCGCCCTTCCATATTATCATCTCTCTTGTCAGGCGTAGCAGTCATACCCAATGTGAATTGCGGTGTAAAATAGTCCATTACCTTTTTATAACTATTTGCGCTAGTATGGTGTGCCTCATCATAAATACACGCATCAAAATAATCTTTTGAAAAATGCTGCAAATGCTCATCCTTACTTAATGTCTGTACCGTTGCAAAGACAAACTCTGCATCATAATCATGATAAGCCCCTGAAACCAATCCTGTCTTTATTCTACTACCAAATACATTTTCAAATGATTTTTTAGCCTGTTTTGCAATTTGATTTCTATGTACCAAAAATAGGACACGTTTAAAACCAAGCTCTCGCATTGCAAATGCTGATGCATATGTTTTTCCCGTACCTGTCGCCGAGATTAATAACGCTTTGTCGATTCCTTGTTTTCTTAAATTGCGCAAATTATATACAAAGGATTTCTGCATTGTATTCGGCTGCATTGAATAGGATTGAATAGACGGAATAACCTCATTTTTCGCAATCCTTTTCTGCTCGGCAACCATTTTCTGAAATAACTGTTTCTCTTCATATTGCCTTTGATATTCGTCAATAAAATCCTCATAAGACTTCGTATATTCCTTAGCATTCCATAGTTTATCAAATTCGCCCATCACAGATTTTATCATCTCACCCTGATCAGTAGAAATAAGTTTGGTATTCCATTCCATGTTGCGCGTCAAGGCATCCTGTGTCAAGTTGGAGCTGCCAATAATAAAACGATATTCCTCCTGTTCCTGAAAAATATACCCTTTTGTATGAAATCCATTCCCCGCTTTCTCGGTTTGATACATCCGAAGCTCTATATTCGTCAATCCCGCAAGTGTAGTCAATGCGACCGGATCGCTAAAGCAAAGATAATCCGTTGTCAATATTCTACCCGGCACACCTCTACGCTCCAGTTCTTGGAGTGTCTGTAAAAGTGGTGTGACACCGCCTCTCGTTATAAACGCAACACTAATCGCAAAGCGATCACAATGCAGCAATTCATCTTCTATTGTCGAAAAAACTTTCTGTCCATTTTTGTTGTCATTATATACAAACTCTGGTTTATATGCCAGGTTAGAATCATATGATGCATCAATAAATGCGGTTTGGAAACCCTTTTGCATCTCTAATAGTTTCTTTGCCATAGCGGTACTCCTTTCACCTGCTAAACTGGAATTTTTTACCCGCTTCTATTGCTTATAGTTTGCTTCAAGCCATCTAGCAACACCATCTTCGTCATTCGACAAAATCACCTCTGTGGCATATTGTTTTAAATCATTGTGTGCATTTGCAACAGCATAACTTTTATCAGCTATTTGAAACATGTCTATATCATTTTTTCCATCACCAAACACAATTAGATTTTCACAATTCAACATGCTTTGTAATTGCCTTATAGCATTTGATTTTGATGCGTCTAATGGCATAATTTCTAACCACTGTTCATTTGTATAAATATCCGTCTGATATACGCAATGATATTTCTCCTTATATTTATCATACAAAGGCATAAGTTTTTTCGGTGTATCAATACAGGTAATATAAAAAATATTACCCTCTTTCAACTCAGACAATGAATTCACCTCATTTGTTCGAACATCGCCTTTACGGCTTTCGAGAAACCTATTCATACCCTCTGTACACATTTTTCGCACAAACGAGAATTTTTCCACCCCATTAATGTATGCGTAAACAATAGGATACACGTTATTGCTAAACAAATCTTCTAGCACGGAATGTACCGAATCATCAAAATAATTAGCAATTAATATTTTTTCTGTAATATGATCAATCACAAAGGCTCCATTGTACACAATCAACGGAATTTTTGCATTTATTCCTTCGGTCACTTTTTTAGCTGTAACTAAAGAACGAGCTGTAGCATAGGAAAAAATCATCCCTTCTTCAACCAATGAATTGATTACTTGATTTGTGTATTTAGAGGTTACTTCGTTACTTCTCAATAATGTTCCATCTAAATCTGAAACATACAAATCACTCATGCATTTTCCTCCGTCAACTTCAAATTTTTCCTTTCTCATTGTACCATGCACAATTTCAATATTCTACTTATATTTTTTGAAGATTTAAATTTCAATAAGATTTTTCTTTAGTACCTCAATCGTATCTTGATTCTTTCTCAAAAGCTCTAATTGCCTATATGCTTTTTCTCTTAATATTTTTAATCTTTCAATTTTAGGCACTTCCTGTCTTATCAGGTCTGCATTCGTATCTTCCAGATTGATAAGCACAACCAATTCTTCTGCTGAAGCAAAATCTCTGATATTAGGAGTTTTCCCTTTTATTCCTTTTTCATTTCTCCATTGTGCTGCTGTTTTCCCAAACAAAGCCATATTTAGAATATCTGCTTCTGACGCATATGTATATGCCATTTCCTGCGGAGATAATATGGGAGTTATCAAAAATTCTTTTACTGCATCTGTGTGGATACGATAGTTTATTTTTGAAAGTTCTCTCTTTACATCCCATCCAATCGCTAACCGATCTGCTTCATCTTTCTTTAAACGCTGATAATCTTTGATGATATAAAGCTTAAATTCCGGTGAAATCCATGAAGCAAACTCAAAAGCTATATCTGTATGGGCATATGTACCGCCATATCGTCCCGATTTTGATACGATACCGATTGCGTCCGTTGCTTTTATCCATTGTTGCGGTGTCAACGTAAAAGCATTATCTCCAGATTCCGCTTTAAACCTATCGAATTCGATAGGTTTAAAATTGGGATTATGAATTTGTTCCCACAAACCCAAAAATGAAATTGTAGAATGATTACGCATCCAGTTTGCCACAACGATGAAGGCATTATCTGGATTTTTATATTTTGCAATATCAGTGAGTGAAATATAAGCATCTTCATTTACAACATCGCCCATCACTCTGATTTCTGTTCCATTGGCATCTATTTTCATGTTTTTCATATACTTTTCCTTTTCCTTTTTAGTAATAATTTAGAGAATATCTCAAATATTTTAATGATTCATCTTTCTTATCATCTAAACTCGAACATAGTAATAGATTGTAACTTCTGCCTCTTCTGGAAACCAAGCATCTTTAGCAAATTGAGACTTCTCATTGATTATTATTTTCGCTACACATTCTTCTTTTTCACCCCATCCAATTTTAGACATTGCCATTTCTTTAATCACAAAATTTGTAAAACCTAAACCTTTTAATTCTTCTTTCACTTCTTCATGATTTCTTCCCAAGAAATGTTTCTGACTCTCACCAATCTTAATTTCTCCCGGATGTTCCAACGCAATTTCCTCCTCTGTCTTAGCTTCAAAGTATTCAATCAGTACTTCAGAACTACGTTTATACCAACCATCTTCTGTAGAACCATTTACCCTAATAGAAATAACATTTCCCTCTTTAACTTTTATCGCTTCTGTATTTCTCACAGTTTCAATGTTCACAAAACCCATAGTTAAAAGTTTTGCTTCAATATCGGTGACATTCTTTCCAAGCATTTTTTTTACAATCACTTCAACTGGAAGATTTTTCTCAGCCTCAGAGGATTTGGAAGTTACATATTCAAGAATATTCTGATACCTCTCACTCTGCTCCCATTCCTTTCCCTCATATGCTCGAACTGCATTTAACGGATGATCATAGTTTTGGAAAAGAATAAATTCTAATGTTTTATTCCATGCATTATTATTTACCAAACTTTTATATTCAAGGGCCTGTTCCATAAAAGTCTCAACATTTGCTTCTGCCATAATATCTTTATCATATCCAGCAAAGCGCATCATTACTTCTGTATTTTTCTCAGCTGTTCCATCACAAATAATAGCCGCTCTATCTGCTGAAAACTCACTACATCTCATCCAATACGCAAAGGCAAGCTGAATAGGATACATTGCTATATTACCTAATCCAGAGACAAATGATGATGTCCCATTCAAAATAGCTCGTCCCATAGTAGTGTATAACGTATGGTGGCATGCAATATGACCGCACTCATGTGCCAATACTGTCGGAATCAATTCATCCGGTAACGTCTCAAATAATCCGGAAGTAATTACAATAAATGGTTTTGTATCTCCATATGTATATGCATTAGGATTCACATCCAATTCTACAAAAAGCTCAGGAACATCAATCCCTAATTTTTCACAAATAGGTGGTAACATATTGTAGCACTTCGCCATCTGATTATTATTTAAATGTAGGTTTGTCGACATATTGATAAGCCTAAATTGCTGCTCACTCCAAATTTTCATAAATGCTTTCATTACCTGTGAAAAACCTGGTATTGCTTTCAACGCTGCCATTGCAGCCTTATCTGAGTCATGTAAATACAACTTATAATCTAACGTCATCTCCATCTTCTCCTTTGTTCCCTGCTAATCACGCCTTCAGTATTTGTCATACCAACAATCTCTGAAACAAGTTCTTTCTCGTTAAGACAGTCAATATCACTTTGAAATTCAATTATAATCGTTTCTTTTTTGGTATCATTCTCATCGTCCATACCTACAATGACAATCCTATCACTTTCTGTGCGTTTTTGCAACGCAACAAACGCACGCGTGCATTTATGCGTGCGTTTATTTACAAAAAGAAATTGTATAAAAATCTTTTATTCTTGGCTTTTTCTTTCAATTCATCTATTATATTTTTAAGGTGATACCTCCTCATCACGTCGTAATTTTGTCTTTGCGTTAGAAGCAATTTCTGCCTTTTTACGCAAATCAGCTTTGCTCATTTCTTTATCTACTAATAATTTCCATAATCGCTTATATGATACTGCCATAATATCATCTCCCATTTCATTTCCCATTTCGTTATCCTACCAACTTGTCCAACATCTCTATAATCTTTTCTCTTTCACCGCTGCCATTTGTTTTAAATCTCAGCAATGGAATTTCATACAGCTCCATTATATGATTTTTCAAGAAATCTCTTGAAGCCTGTACAGTATTTTCTTTATGATATTCATATCCGTCAACTTCAATCGCCAGCACAGGCTTTTTACCAATTCTGTTATAAATCAGAAAATCCAAATGTGTTGCCATATTCATTGCATACTGGTATTCTGCTTCGTTTAATAATTCTGGATTCTTAATCAACCTATTCAACGGAAAATGGCAAACAACATCCAAGCTTGTATATTTGTTGTCAGCGATTATTTCCTCGATCAAAGAATACATCAAATTCTCCGAATCATATTCTGATATCTTTTTATGCTTCTTTAAATATGCTATTCTTTCCTCAGTATACTGCTTGTAAAGGTAATCAAAAATAGAATATATTTTACTCTCTGCCACCTCAAAATTGTTGTATTGAATGTAATCTATCAAATCTGTTATATTTCGCTCTTTTGATTGCTCATTTCCAGTTACAACCAACATCAATTTCTTCCTCGCTCTTGACACGGCAACATTGATTAAGTACGGATCATCTGCAAAATCAGATATCTCATCATCCACAGTAGATATAATAATATTCTCTTTTTCCCTGCCTTGGAACTTATGCACTGTAGCCGCATCAATATCTGTTATCTCCTTGCTTAACGCTTCTACCTGGTTTTTGTACGGCGCAATAATTCCAGTCTCTTCCGGATTGAAAACATATTTTGGTATAATCTCATTTTTAATTACATCTATCTGACGTTGACTGTAATGATTGCGCTCATGATTTCCTGCGACTGTTTTTACCACAGATAATACATCTTCTTCGCCCCTATCTGTTGTCATTATAATCAATTCACCACGATAGAATTTCTGGTTGCAGAAATTAATTATCTTAGGGTGGCATCTATAATGCTCCCGCAATAATGTTTGTGTTACATTTGGCATAACATCCAAAATGGATTGTAGAAAGCTCTTCGTATACTGATATCCTTCATTCACATTAAATGTATCAAATATAGTCTTTGCTTTGGCCTTTACATCATCTGTAACAACATTAGGGAGCTGCTTGGTATCTCCTACAATAACAACATTTCTTGCGCAAGAAAGTGCCAATGCGCCAGTTGCAACATCTACTTGTGATGCCTCATCCATTATAAGATAATCGAACACTACATCTGAATTCAGGCTATTTCTTGATGAAAATGTTGTACTTAAAATAACAGGATATTCATCAAGAACGTCATATGGTTCTTTCCACAAATTATCTTCGCTAAACATCTTTCTACTGCTCTTACCTTCATATTTTCTTGCCAGTTTGTCTTTCAGTGCAACCATTGACTGATTGCATAAATCATCAAGCAAATTCTTATTAACACTGTTCAGCTGCCTCTCAATAGTTACAATCTCTTCAGTCAACTCTGACCTCTTTTCACCATAATACATAGCTTGAAATGTCGTAATTATCTTTGAAATGTCCTGCTTATAGAAATTCCAATCGGTTACTCCATACTTAAAAAACCCCTTTATCTTAAACCAGAATCCTATATCATTTTTCTCTTCTGAAATCAACTGGCACTCCTGCCATAATTCCATCCACTGCTTTGATAATAGTTTTTTCCTAAACTTTATATTATCTGTGTTAACATCTGACTCTTCAACATATTGATTAAAATATTCCTGTTCTGTAACCAGTTGTGAAAGTTCCTGCCTTAAACATGCCAGTTTCTCCTGCTTGTCAAAAACCGTTTTCAACCGAATGGATTGTTCTGCTATTTTTCTCTGCAAATCATCAGGATTATCATTTATTTTCCAATGCGAAAAATCTGGATAATCTGTATCCTGATTCTCAATAAATCTTTTCTTATTCTTAGAACTTCCTAAGGTTGCAGCTATAAAACCCAATTTATACTTAGACGAAGACAATTTTTCATATACATTTCCCATTGCTGAATTATTGTTGGATACTATCTGTACCGTTTTTCCTTGCATCAATATATTGGCAATAATATTTAATATCGTCTGTGTCTTGCCTGTTCCCGGGGGACCCTGTATAACACTTATCTGATTCTTCATAGCATTTTTCACAGCCTTGTACTGACTGTTATTGCACCCAAATGGGAAAATCGGAATGTATTCCCGTCCTATTCTTTTCTCTTGCAATAATGATGGGTTCAAATACTTTGCTAAAGCCACATCACTATCCACAAAAGAAATCTTAGCCAACCTATTATACAATAGTTTTTCACCAGTCTCTTCATTCCTAATATTACTCAAATCTGCAATTTGTTTTATATATTCAAATACATTGGATGACGGGCCTTGATTAAGACAGGACTCTATAATATGCAAGTCGCTCCTATGATAATCTCTTTCACTACCATCGCCAAAACAAATATGCCAATAAGACTCGTATTTGCTTCTAAATACATATATTGATTTAATAGCAAAGAACTCCCGTCCATCTCTGCTAATACGATACATGTTAGGATTTAAAACATCTGGTTTAGTTAATTTTTTCACATTCGAATATGCATAAGAGTATGTTTTTCCAGTATTGAATTTTACATCCCATTCTTGGGTATTTCTATTGTACACACATGACATTATTTCGGATGTCTTTATTTCCCCTTTAATAATGACCATATAATATCTTGTATTCATCTATACCTCTCTACTTCTTATCTGCACTCTGTTTTCCATTAAATTCCTTCTCCACATGACAATGTTCCTGTTTGCCAACCAACTTATCGCCTTCAAAATCTCATTCAGTGCCCCTATGTTACATTTTTGCACCATAGCAATTCGCCGGAATTCCTGTTCCAATAGCAGCTGAAGCTTCCGGTCAATATCCTAAAGCTGTGACTGCTGTACAAGAAACAGTTGAACAAGCGTAGCCTTATCAAAGTTATTCAGTTGTTCTTCTGGATATTCCATCGCCATAAAAACCTCTTTTCTACCAAGGTTAATTATAGCAGAAATGTGCGAAAATAGCGAATATCACTTATTTCAAAGTTCGTCATATTGCCTATACGTACAAGCTTCTATTTTACGTTTTCAGGCACTGTAAATATGCCCCTTTTGAAATGATGGATATAAATTATAACTGCATAAAACCAACGTAACGCGCTCACAATGCTTGGTAATGGCCTTACAGGTGATGAATGCCACACTGTTTTTAATGGCAAAATCACCGTTGAAAATTCTACGTATTGCACAATCATGATGCCATGTGAGTGGGTGGATCAACCTCTTGAACGGTCTTCTTAGGAGTGATCGTCAATCCTTCCATGAACCAGCGAAACTACTGACCAGTGATTGCCTGCACCTCAGATTCATTCCTTGGCCATACGAACTTACCTTGTTCCAGACGTTTGTATAAAAGAAGAAATCCATCTTTTTCCCAAACCAAGCCTTTGATTCCATAAAATACTGCGTGCTGACACGCCCTTTTATTGTCACAAATCCTTCAGTCTCAAGTTCTGCATTCAGTCGCCGTATCAGCTTATATGCATAGGATAGTGATACGTCCAACATTTCCATGACATCCTGCGCTGTTAAAAATCGTTTGTTCTCCATAAGCAAATGACTCCTCTCTTTTGTTTATTTATTCAGTTCATTTCCGAACGGTTTTGATGTGTTTTATATTAAAAGTTCATTTTTGTTCTGTCAATACTTTTTAGCAAAAAACATTTCATTTTTGTTCTGTTGATGTTATAATCTCTGTATATGTATGATTTGTGCCTCGTGTTTTCATACAAGCTACAACATGCATTACACTTATAAGGAGCAGTTAAAATGGGCGAAAAATTCACCAGCCGGGTAGGCTTTTTAATTAGAAATTTCAGAATTACAGCAGAAATGACACAAAAGGAATTGGCAGATAAGTGTGGACTAAACGAATCCACAATCCGAAATTACGAGCTTGGAAACAGATATCCTGACGAGACGACTTTACTCAATATCGCCAACAATCTGGGCGTCAGTTTCTATGCATTATCAGACCCAGATGTTGCCAATACCTTCAGTGCGCTCCATGTGCTGTTTGATATAGAATGGGCATATGGACTACGCCCCACAATCAAAGATGGCGAAGTATGCTTCAAATTTGAAGAACGGCTTCCAAGTGCCGGTCCCCGCCCACAGAAGGATCTTGATAACTTCAAGAAGATGGTTGAGTATTGGGCACGCCTACGAGATAATCTGGAGGATGGTGAAATAACCGAAACGGAATATTATCTCAAAGAGATAAAGTTTCCGATGAATCCGATAGCCCCAGATAAGGAATATTCTGTTTCGCTGAATCTTGATGATGACGACCAACTACTTGTTCAAAATATGGATGAGGATGAAAAGGCAGGAGAAACTGCTGAGTTGCTAAAAGACTTATTTCCGGATTTCTCGTATGTGAAGAGGAAGCGGAAACCGAAGAAGGAGTAAATTACCAATTACAATATGAAGGTGAAATAATATGTCAACAGATAATTTTAGAAAATACCAAATTTTCATTAGTTCAACATATACTGATTTGATAGATGAAAGAAGATTAATAATTGAAGCATTACTAAAAATGGATTTTATTCCAGCAGGAATGGAAATGTTTGTTGCTTCGGATACCGAACAATTTAAAGTAATAACCAAGGTCATCGACCTATGTGATTATTACCTACTCATTATAGGTAAATGTTACGGAACTATTAACGAAGAAACTCAAATAAGTTATACAGAAATGGAATACAACTATGCATTGTCCAAAGGAATTCCTATTCTCGTATTTGCTTTAGATGAAAACAGTTCGGTTTCTGAAGATAAAAAGGATACTGATTCCTTTAAGCAATCAAAACTGAAAGCATTTAGAGAGAAAGCAATGAAAACTCGTCTTGCGACAATTTGGAAGAATCAAACCGAATTAGCACTTAACGTACCAATTGCACTCAGTAAACTTGTAAAAGATTTTCCATCTCCTGGTTGGGTAAGAGTCGATTCAATTGAAAATTACCAATCTCAAATTATTGATACCTTGCAGGATAAAATAGCAAAAACAAGCGAAAGTAGTAATCTAACAGAATTTCCTAAAGATATGCTTAAAAATGCATATCCCGATTTACAAAATATTGATTTAGCCATTCTAGAAGTAATACATAATCCAGAAAATATTAATATGACTTATTCTAAAGTTGCCGATGTTTTAGGATTTTCTATTGCTTCCATAAAGCATCACATAGGGAAATTAATTAAAATGAATTTAGTACGCTTGGAAGGTACGGGCAAACACTCATCTTTACATACTAATTTTTGCTCAATTATTTCTAAATTCTCATTTGATTATTCAAATAACAATGGCGAATTCACTATTGGTTCGGGAATTTATACCTTTTCTACAAAATGGAGCAAAGCAAGCGATACTTCCATTCATGCATATTCTGATTGTAATAATATAACATCTATCGGCAGAATAAAGCAAGTAAACAATATTAAAAACATCTCCCTCTCTAATATAAATGAAACTGATTTTTCATCAAGATTTCGAACAGCCAATATAAATGATGTTATAGTTTGGATAAATGAAAACGGAAAAATTGCTCTTACTAAAGTAATTGGAATTAAAGATGATTCCCGAAATGCTTCTTCTGATCAAGTTGAATGTGAATACAAAATATTTTTTGAGTAATTTCTAAAATATATTGTCATTTGATTGTCACTATGCAAAAAACGAACACCGTACATTATCTTTCAAAAATTGCTTGACTTTACTATCTCTTGTACTTTTATACGCATTCCCTTGACTGTCTACAATCTCTTTACGTTGTTTATCTTGCATATCTTCATCCTTCCCGTAAAACCTAAATTTAATTAATATTATAATACAGAATACACTTTATTCTTTGTCTTACCATCGCCTTTAAAAATCTCTAGCTTTTCTGCTTTTGACAACAAACAACCTGCATTCTGGCTCTTTCCAATTCGGACATTGATTCGGACATTGATTCAGACATTGCCACTTTCTTTTCAAATCCATCCCTAATTTTCAACCTGTATAAAATTTTCAATGTTCTTCAATTTATCCTTGACTTTTTATTTGCAGGCTAATATAAATAATCGTATTCAAATAGGTTCTGTCTTCATCCATCTCAAATTCCGGCTCTGGTGAACCATTTTGTCTTAATTCTCTTAATATCGTTGGAATACCCGTGCCTTTCTTTTCAGACAAACTCTATTTTCTTTATATCAGACAAAATAACCTGTCCTTTTTCCGGTAATAAATCTACCCCTACTGTAACGCACATCGTGGCATAGCATGTCCGAAATTCACATTATAAACAATCGGAAGTTTCTCATTTTCTATCACTCTAATAAGAATATCTTTATACTCCTGATAATAAGCTTCATCCTGTGGTTTTCCAACTAATACACCATTTACCACGTCGAATACTCCCTTTTCCATAGATAAAACACTATTACTATTTATCTGCACGCTACTTACCCTTAAATTCCTTCTCTATATAACAATGTTCCTGTTTGGCAATCAACTTAAAACTGTAAATCGGACATTCAGATTCCATTTCGTTACAGCTGCTTTCAAAG
>ULRX01014816.1_pt1 | contig 24537 bp, 32 predicted proteins | sample 1955871 | NCBI WGS metagenome assembly ULRX01 (sample SAMEA4835695, study PRJEB28245) | human gut metagenome | biome: gut microbiome; material: fecal sample | place: Denmark | collected 2008 | reverse complement strand
AAGCGAATGGTAAATCGGCTCTTGCTTCTGTATTGGAAGGAGATATCGCTTTTGAACAGAAAAATGCAGGTCTGGCATCTCAGAAATATGAAGAGGCTATTTATTTCGATCCGCATTGCACGGAAGCATATCTGAAATATGCAGATACTTATAAATCTGCAAATGCAGACCTTGCTATCGAGAAACTGAATCAGTTGAAAGCACAGGAACCGTCCAACATAGCCGTAGATAAAAAACTAGCCGAAATTTATTACTTAAAGAATGATTTTAGTAAAGCTGTCGAAGCTTATTCGAATTTTGCAATGGGACCGACAGCTACAGAAGAGGATTTGGTGAAGTATGCATTCGCTCTCTTCCTGAATCATGACTTTGAGAAGTCGCTTGAAGTGGCGAATATGGGATTGAAAAAGAATGCTCGTCATGCAGCGTTCAATCGTTTGGCAATGTATAACTATACAGACCTGAAACGCTTTGATGAAGCAATAAAGGCGGCAGACGCTTTCTTTACCCAGTCAGACAAAGCTGATTATTCTTATCTGGACTATATGTATTACGGTCATTTGCTTGATGCTCTGAAGAGATATGACGAAGCTGTAGGCCAATATGAGAAAGCTATACAATTAGATCCGACAAAGACGGACTTATACAAGAATATTTCTACTGCTTACGAGCAGAAGAACGATTATAAAAAGGCAATCAGTGCTTACCAGAAATATTATTCATCCCTTGATAAGGAACACCAGACTCCGGATTTGCAATTCCAGTTTGGCAGACTTTATTACGGTGCAGGTACGCAGACTGATTCGCTGACAATCAATGCTGAAGAGCGCAAACAGGCGCTGATGGCTGCTGATTCTGTTTTTCATACTATTGCAGAAGCAGCACCGGAGAGCTATCTGGGCAATTTTTGGAGAGCACGTGCCAATTCTGCACTTGACCCCGAAACGACTCTTGGATTAGCGAAACCTTTCTATGAGGAAGTTGCTGCTTTGCTGGAAAGCAAGAATGATCCTCATTACAATTCAGCTTTGATTGAGTGCTACAGTTATCTTGGATATTACTATTTGTTGGCTATTGAAAATCCGACACTGAAAGCGGAAGCGATGGCTAATAAGGAAAAATCCAAAGAATATTGGAGCAAAATTCTGGCTATAGACTCCACTAATGCTACTGCTAAAAGGGCATTGGATGGCATCAAATAGTGAATAATTTTAGTTGTTTGTCGTGACAGGAGGAGTGGAGAGTGATCTTAGCTCCTCCTTTTTTATAGTCACGTTTTACATGATGGGGCTGTTACATTGCTTTGGCTAGTGTGAAGCAGTCGATATCCGGTGCCCAGTTGTAGCTGTTACCCATACGGATATGATTATAACCGGCTTTCAGATCTACAGGAATTGTGATCTGGTTGTGTTTGTCGTCTTCTCCCAGTGAATCCACTTTGGTAACAATGCCATTGACATCTATTTCCAGTTGGCGTCCTTTGCCGAATGAGTAATGAATGGTCATCTCGTAACGTCCGCCGTCTGCGCTATATACTTCCGGCCATTCTGCATAGTTTTCCGGGTGTCCGCCCAAAAATCCTACCTTCATTTTTCCGGAAGCTTCCTGATCGGCAGCATATAGGATGCCTTTCGGGTTTTTGCCGAGATCATTGAACATGGGGAGATAAGCCCATTCCGCTTCATACAATGTCGGTTCCAGACGTGTTTCTCCTTCCATGCGGAGGAACATAGCACTGTGTGCGGGGAGTGTCTGCTCAAAGACATTGGAGAAACTTCCCAGATCACTGCGTTTTGCCAGATCGCGTACTTTCACATTTCCGCTAAATTCAAGTGCCGAGAAAGGTACGGAGAAGCTGCACACGGTGTCCGATGGATTATAAAGTGCGACAGCACGTACGTTACCACGTTTTTGTTCGATGTCTTTTACCAGTACATAGCCTTCGTTTTCATGCTGCACTACGTATGCCTGCAAGCCCAGCGGGTCTTGATTAAGAGCGATTAATTCTTTGTTGGTCAGCAGTTGAAGGGAAGATTCGGGCAGGCTTTCCAGATTACATCCGATCAACAGAGGCGAACTCATGATACACCACAGGCCGAAGTGGGCTTCTTCTTCTGTCGGGGTAAGTCCGTTTCCGCCTACTTTGCTGTTATTACGGAAACCGATGACCATCATATCCATATCATTATAATGTCCGTCTTTGGCGTAAGCGGACAGATATAGGTTTTTGCCGACTACATATTTCAATGAGCCCCAATGCGCATTGATGTCACCGCTGATACGCCATGAAGTTGCTACATCTTTAGCCCACGTACCGGGGAAAGCCCAGCGGCAGATATTGACAGAGACGTCCTTGTTTACTTTGTCGATACTGTTTCGGATAGAAGTATAGCGTTCTTCTTCATCCAAGCCCAGCAGGTCTCCGCCACAATAGTCTATCTTGATGAAGTCGAATCCCCATTCGTCGAAATAGAGTTGGGCATCCTGTTGTTCATGTCCATGAATGCCGGCTCCTACTCCTGCGTGATCGTTGTCCGCGATAGAGCCGCAGGTGTTGTTACCCGCATCTGTATAAATACCGGCTTTCATGCCAAGGCTATGTATATGGTCGGCGACAGGTTTCATACCGTTCGGAAAGCGACTCTTGTTGGCCTGCATTTTTCCATTGCCGTCCCGTTCGCCAAAATATCCGTCGTCAATGTTGATATAGCGGTATCCCACGTCTTTCAGACCTTTTTTGACCATAAGGTCAGCCTGATTTTTAATAATATCTTCACTGATATCTACCCGGAAAGCATTCCATGAGCTCCAACCCATAATAGGAGGGTTGACCGCTTCTTTACTACCGGACTGGGAAACCTGAGTTTCTGCACAACTAACACATAATAGGGAAACTATCGCTGTGGTTAAGAGGTGGAATCTGTTTTTCATGATGTAATTAGGTTGATGAATAAATGAGATTAAATAAATTTTTGGTAACAAAGATATAAATGAATCTATTGGCGTGCAAATAAATTGAACAAAAATGGCTGGGTATCGAATGAAAAAGAAATATAACTTCTTGAATTACCCACTGGATTATCAACGTATTATAAAGGCGTATAAAGCAAAAAGCGACAAATGATAAAATCATTTGTCGCTTTTGTCGGAATGAGGCGACTCGAACGCCCGACCCCTACGTCCCGAACGTAGTGCGCTACCAACTGCGCTACATTCCGCTCTCGAAAGTGGTGCCACCAGCAACCGAAAATAGGTTTGTATAGCACTATTTCTCAATAAGTTAAATCTTTATTACGATGTTAGTCCCTTGAATAAGGTTTTCACATTTTTGCACCGTTCAACACAATTTTGTGTCTTAGGTTCGATTTCTGCGTGCAAAGGTAGGCATTTATTTGGTATTGCCAACCTTTTTGAGAAATATTTTTTTGGTTTCAGCAAAAAACTTATCCTTTTGATATTCCAAGTATTCTTATCATTATAGGACGAAAGTTGTTTCCCCATTGTTCCAGCATTGCAATAATAGGAATAAGACTTTTACCGTCTTCTGTTATGGAATATTCTGTATGAGGTGGAAGTTCTGCAAATATTTTCTTTTTTATCATACCATGTATTTCCAGTTCTTTAAGTTGTTGATTAATGACACGAGGGCTGGCATCATTGAACAAACGATGTAGTTCACTTGGGCGTTTAGCACCTTTATTTAATTCTTGGATAATACAAGATTTCCATTTGCCCCCTATAACTTCCATAGCTATTTTTATCCCACATTCAATGTCAAATGGCATTTTTTTCTCGTACATAATTAGAATATTTTTTAAGTGTAACATTCATATAGGTACAAATCTACAAAAAAATAGAGTAAGCCTTGCTTATATATATAGGGAAAAATTTATCAGTATATGAATAATTTACCCGTACTTGTTGTTTTGTAGTCAGTATTTTACCTTTGCAAACAAAAAGATTTATATCAATCAGTATGAAAAAGTTGCTACTTATTGCTCTATCGTGTGGAATATTATTTCCATGTATGGCACAAAAAAATGTTATTCTTAAAAATGAAAATCAAAGTATGAAAACAATTCGTTTAATTTATCCTCAATGGCAAGGTGCAATAATTACCCATTTGGTACCTGAACTAAAAGACAATCCGGCAGACGCTTCAAGGGGATATTATTTAGGAGCACAGTTACTCAATTATCTTGCACCTAATACAAGCCAAGAAACATTAACAGTTCCGGTATCTGTGAAAATGACAGACAGAAAAATAACGGACGGGGTTACGGACCGTGATGTATTGTTAGAGCAGACAAAAGCTGCATTGGAAATACTCAACTCTACTAATCCGGATAGGATTGTAACACTCGGTGGAGAATGCTCTGTAAGTGTTGTTCCTTTCACTTTTCTTGCAAACAAATACAAAAATGATATAGCCATGATTTGGATAGATGCTCATCCTGATATTACATTGCCCGGGGATGTTTATTCAGGCTATCATGCTATGGCAGTTACAGCATGCATGGGATATGGAGAGAAACAAATCACCTCTACTTTACCAGCCAAGATAGAAGCATCCAAAATTTTGTTTGTCGGATTACGAAATTGGGAACGTGATGAAATTAAAGTTCGTCAAAAGCAATATGGAATTAAAAATATTCCCAGAGAAGAAGTTGCAGAAAATAGTAATGCTATTCTAAATTGGTTAAAATCTTGTGATGCATCGAAAGTGGTTATTCATTTTGATATGGATGTATTAGACCCTGCTGAAATCGTTGCCGCAGTTGGCACAGACCCTGACGGTATGAGAATAGCACAAGTAATACGCATAATCAATGATATTGCAAAGGAGAAAGAACTTGTTGGTCTAACTGTTGCAGAAGCAATGCCACGAACTGCTATCAGAATAAAAAACATGTTGGAACAGTTACCCTTATTGAAGTAAGTAAACTGAATCTAAACAAAAATTAAGTGTTGCAATTATATATTGTGATACCTAATTTGTGTAATTGGAAAAATGAAACAAATATTACAACAGAGATTTTTCCGGCTATTGTCGGAATACTCACAACGTGAAGTTTCTGTAGATGATTTAACAGAAGCTATCAATGAATTGGCTACCCACGTAGCCAATTTTAACATCAACGAGCAGGATTATAGCGTGTTACTGCGTTATTTCTCCTTTGGCTTGCATCGTCTTAAATCGTACCGAGTGCGGTTTGAGCAAGAAAAAAATGCCCTATTTGCACTTAATTGATGAAGCGATAGGAATTTTAAACACCGAAATTCGCCTTATCGAATGGCGTATCAAGTACCCGGAACAGCTACAGCAACGTACCAACAAACAAGCCCTTTCCCCTCTCTTTCTCGCAGACAAGACAACCCTTATCAACATCATGGAAATGGTAAGTGGTCTGTTTCTCTCCAAAGACATCGTATATCAGAACGGAAAGCCCGCCTATTTGGTGGACTTATCCAAAGCCTTTGAATGGCTGTTCAATATCAAGATAGGCGACTGTTACCAAAAGCATGAGGACGTGATAAAACGAAAGCCGGGCAAACTGACCGGATTTCTTAATGGACTGGCAGAACTTATCAAAAAGGAACATGACAAGAAAGGGTATAGATAATCAGTGACTTATGATTTATTTATGGGGGATTCCATTAGTTCCCCCATAATTTCTTTGCGTCCGTTTTCTGAACTTTGCTTCATCAATCGATTGACAGACTATAATGTATAATCAGAAAAATGAAGCAATCATGTATATAGACAATGACGATTTCAGCGTATGGATGCAGAAGCTGTACGCCAAACTGGAAGAACTATGCAAGGATGTACGGGTACTGCGCAATGCCGACAGGGTACTGCCCGAAGATGACAACCTGCTGGATAATCAGGACTTGTGCCTGTTGTTCAAAGTTAGTATCAAGACCCTGCAACGTTACCGGGCTATCGGTGCGCTGCCATACTTCACTATCAGTGGAAAAGTGTATTACAAGGCTTCCGATGTCCGGGAGTTCATCAAGGAAAGGTTCAGCGTCACCACGCTACGCCAGTTCGAGAAAGAACACTGCACGAAGAAAAAGAAGTGAATTTGAAAGCCGGGGCGGTTCTGCTCCGGCTTCGCTTTTGTTTTATGGCTTGCCTAATTTGTCGGCTTTCTCCCTTAGCTGCTCGGCTTGCTCGTTTAACAGCCTTGCCCGTTCCAACGCTTCCGCCTGCTTCCTGCTGCGGTATTCAAAGCCTTTCACAGAATCGGTCAGGCTTCGGATGAAAGCGTTGTCCCGTTCCCTGCTGAACTTCGTTTCCAGCAAATCAAGGCTGCTGCCGTCTGCCTTTCCTTTCATCAGGATATAGCGGTATTTTATATCATTGTCCTGTAACCGTTGCATCCGTTCCGTAAAACGAATATTCAAGATTAGCGAAGTGATACAGATAATAAAACCTGCTGAAAGAAGAAAGAACTTGGGTTTCAAGTAGGGAGTTACCCGGTATGTCAGTTTGCCGTACCATGAAACGGGCGTTATTTCCCCGGTCGGTGTATCATCAGCCGGAAACAACCCCTTTAACTGCTCCTTGAAATATCGGTGCGAGGTCACGATAAGCCCCTTTATATCTTCAAGGTCTTGTTTTTGGTTCTCGGACTGCCCTTTTCCGATACTGCCGATTTGGTTTAGAATCTCCTGCACCATGTTTTCAGTAATGCCGGATTTACCTTGCATTTCCGAAATGCGCTGTTCGATAACGTCCAGTCGGTTAATCGTTTCCTCCCGGCTGGCTGGCGTTACCTGCTTCTCCTGCCGTTCTTTCAGTTCCGTAACCATGGAGAGAAGTCCCTCCAAAATTAAGTTATTTTCCATGTCCCTATAATTTTAAGTGTCGTTTCTTTTTCTTCTTTTTTCTTTCACCGGGATTGTCGGGCGTTTCATCAGCCGGAGAGGACGAGGCGGAGAACAGACCGCCCAAGCCTGCCAGTAACGGACTGTCGGCTTTGCCCGGTGTCTGCGATAGCTCCTGAACAGGTGCGGAAACCGTCTGTCGGTTGCTTCCGGCAGTGTTCAGCCCCGTATCCCCGAAGCATTTATCCAGCTTGGAGAAACTGAAACTGCGGTCTATCTCCGAACCCTTGAACGTATATTCGCCTTTGGAAAAGGATATGCCCTGCACTTCGCCAGTCTGTCCCCTGTACTTGAAATGAATCCCGTAATACCCTTTTCTGCCAGCCGGGTTTGTAACTGCCGCCAGTTCCTTGATTTCCCGATTTCATCCTTTACGGCATTGTAAATCTCGTATTTGGATTTGTCCGGTTCTCTCAAACGGTGCTGCTTTACATGCTCCTTGCCTTTAGCGAAATAAAGCCCGTGTTTGGTTTTCAGCTTCTTGCATACCTGTTCGTTGCGGTACATGTCGTTCCTGTCCGAAATGGTCTTGCCGTTGTTGTCTATGCGGTTGAACACGATATGCACGTGCGGGTGTTCCCGGTCTTGGTGTCGCACGATGATGTATTGCGTATCGGTGATTTTCATTTCACGCATGTACTCCTGTGCAAGCTGTACCATTTTCTCGTCTGTCAGCTTGGGTGCGTCCACCGGGGAATAGCTTAGCGCAATATGTCCGACTGGCTTTTTCAGGTCGGGATTCATCCCGGCTTGCAGTATGAAACTGCGTATGATGTCCCGGTTGCTTTCGGCTAACACTCCCTCCGCATGAAGCAAAGCTGCCTGTTCCTTGCCCAGCACGTAATTTACACAGCCCTTAAATCCGCTTCCCTTTTTTATTTTTCCAATCATCCGACAGTTGGTTTATGATTTCGACAATCCTGTTCTTGAGTTTCACCAGTTCCACCGCCACCAGTGCGAATCCTCCGGCATTCGCCCGGTGCGCCAGTTGGTTGATGTTGTTGGCTTCGCCCGCCAGCTTGCGGATAGTGTCCGCATCCTGCCTGTTCAGCCGGGGCGTTACCTCTGCCGAAACGACCGCCTGCCGGACGTACTCGCTGACGTGCAGCCCGGCTTCCCCGGCTCGCTTCCTGATTGCGTAGAACTGTAACTCGGTCAGCTTCGTGCTGACTACCCGGTTCTGCTTGTCTATCCGGCTTTTTGCCGGGCGACCTCCCGGTTTGTTCCTTATTCCTGTCATGTGTTTTTGCTTTTAGGTGGTATCTTAAAAATTGCGACCAACGGGAGAAATTTTCTTTGCTGTCAAGCAAAGCAAGGTGTTTCGGTTTACCGAAACATAACCTTGCTCTCCCTAATCACACAGCCTGCCGTCGGTTCATGCCGCCAGTCTTGCAGGTCACATCCTTAGCCCTCTCTTTCTTTTTTCACCCGGATTTTGTCTGTTATCATGCTCCGGCTGGGGCTTGTCGGTAACTGTCAAATCTTGGGATTGCTTCACTTTAAGGCTACGCAGATAGTCGTTCAGGTCATTGTGACCGCTGTACAGGTGTGATGCGTCACGTACACGCCATTTGTATTCCTGCCTTATGGCTTCAACCGCTTTTCTGCCTGCCTCGTCATTGTCAAGCATACAGTGTATATGCCCGTAATCAGCCAGCGGATATAAGGCTTTATCTACGTTGGCGGTGGAGTTCAGGATAACGTAATCCTGCCAGTCGGTACAGGGCATACCCGGGCTTTCCCGCTGCCGGATAGTGAGGAATGAGAGGAAATCCAAAAAGCCCTCGAACACGAAACAGGTGTCTTTTGGCTCTCCCTTTTGTCTTATATGGGTGATGTCTTTCGATGTGCTGCCCTTGAAACGGGGATTGCGAAGCTCGTAACCTCCTGAATCATTCCTGAACGCCAGCGCAAAATAAGGCTTCCCACCGATGCGGTAATACATTTCCTGCACGTATGGGGCTGCCGTTCCGGGGGAAATCCCCCTTTCCTGCAAGTAGCGCATGAGTGCCGGATTCTGTAACGGCTGTATTCTGCGTATCTCTATCGGGCTGGTAGCCTGTCTTTTCGTGTCCCTTTCGGGCAGGTCTTTCCCGTAAAAGGAAAAAGAGGTAATGTCGCCCTGCTCCAGTCGACAGATAGCACCGTAGGCGTTGCACCCGTTCTGCTTCATCACAAGGTCGATGAGCGTACCGCCCTCGCCAGTTCCGTAGTCACACCATAGATTGGCGTTATAATCCACCTTGAAACTTGGCGTGTTGTCCTCCCGTAAGGGGCTGCGGTACATCCCATAGCTTCCCTTTTCCGTAACGGGTTGGATTCCCAAAGAGTTCAGGTAATCCTTGATACTGATATTGTTGGCTTCCTTGTAGGTCATAATCTTTATTTTTTGATGTTGATAAATTGCAGTAGCACAGTAAGAAGTCAGTAAGAAGAAAAGTTACTATGTTTCTGCACATAATTCTTTTTCTTTCAGCGGGTTATCTCTTATGCAGTAAGATAAGTAAGTTATTTCTTCAAAAGAAGATAGAAATATAACCCTGATAATTCCTGCATTTTTTCTTTTTCCAAACTTTTCCAAAAGTTTGCGGTTTTATCTTACTGCTTACTGCGCTATTATTAAATATTTGATATACAGGCTATAAAATAAAAATATATCTTACTATGGCAGTTACTGCGTTACAGTAATACCCAATCGTAAAATGACCGTGCTAACCGTAATCGCTGTTTGTACAGGATGTTGGAACAGGCTTTATCCTATACCCATATACCGAATAGGTCTGTTTGTCGATACGTTTCTGTACCCGTTTAAACCCGGCTTTGCGTAGCGCTTCTCCCAGCCGTTTTTCAGATAGTTGCATGGGGCATATATCCCGTAAGCGTGCCAGTATCTGTGCCGTTGTCATAAAAAACAGGGTTTCTTCCCCCTCTGTCGGCTTCTCAAAGTATTGTGTCAGCATCTCGAACTCGACCGTCTGCACCTCAAATTCTGCATTTGTCAGGTGTAGTTCCCCAATCTCCGCATCATTGAACCAATAGCGTACGCCCTGACGGTACAGGTACATGATTTCGGAATAGACGTTATCCATGCGGATGCTTTCTGCCGTGGGCTTGTCTATGCGCAGCACCTCGAACGGCAAAAAACGCCTGCTGCCTGTCGGGTCGGTCAGGAACTCGTTGCCGTTTACCGAAGCCATGAAGCTGGCGAGGTGGGGGTATTCCTCTATGTAAACATCATACGGTCTGCGGTACTTCACCGCCGGGGTGGTGATAAGGTTCTTCAATGCGTTCTCGTTCTGCTTGTTGAGTTCCTTTAGCTGGTCGTCAATGTTGATGAACAGGTATTCGGCTATCAGTGTCAGGATGTCTTTGCCCTGCGGGTCTATCTTCCCGGTAAACAGGTAGTTCTTAAGCGGTGTCGGGCAAAGGTTGTCCAGCCACCACGATTTGAACTGTCCCTGCCTGTCCCCGGTCAGCACCAAACAAGTATGGTTCTGACACCCCGTGTCGTTCATCGCGTTGGCTACCACACCGACAAGCCATTTCGTGAAATATTCCTCCCATTTGCCGGGATTGGCTACCTGTACCGTGTTCAGAAGCCTGCCGATATGCCCGTGTTCGGCAGGATTAAGAAGCGGCAGGGCGTTGAAGTATTCCCGTATGGGATGTACCTTTCTTGCGAAATCGCTTTCCAGTATGGTACGGATGTTCTCGGCAGAGGTGACGATACCAGCGGTCGCATCCAGCCTGCGCCTGAATGAGTTCAGAACGAATTTTGTAACGGGCTGGTACAAGCCCGAAGAACTTGCAACCCGGTATTCCGTCCGGCTCTTTACGATGTTGAACCGGAAATCGTACAGGACGTTCAACAGGCTTTCGATGCGCTCGTTCTTGGACTGCCAGCCCTCGATATGCCGTGCATCATCACTTCTTTTCTTTTTCATCGGGAAGTCTGTTAGAAGTCGGGACATACTGCTGCTGCATCCACTTTCTGAGTTCCTCCATGTCGAAACGCAGGGTACGCCCACGCTTGACACACGGTATCAGTCCCTTGCTGGCTAAGTGGTACAGGTAATTGACCGAATACCCGGTTATGCCACTGGCAACGGATATTTTGACTAACACAGGCTCTTTTCCGTCCTGCCGTTCTTCGGGCTGTACGCCCGTGACCGGGGTAATCATCTTTTCGATGTTCTCCAGCCGCTTGAAAATTTCTTCGAAAGGATTGTTCATGAGTGCTTAAATTTTGAATTAGCACCACAAATAAAATAAGAAAAATCGGTAAAAAACAAAGCGTCAGCCGTTTGGAATCGCTTTGCTTCGCTCTGCGCCAAATTAATGTCGGCAAATAGAAAACGGCTTTGTGTTCATTACCTTACTTATTTAGGGAGAGGGGAAAAGCCGGAGTTCTTGTTATCGGTTCGTTTCTTTCATGTTGCTTTTGGGTTGGCGGTGGACATTTTCGGACACGCAAGGTCATTTACGGACAGAGATAAACAACCTGTCATTCAGCCTTATATATTTGCACCAGTGAAGAAAAACGGAGTATTGACAAGAATAAATATATCGGTTATGGAAATAGTGACGATTGAAAAGAAAACATTTGAACTATGGAAACAGAGGTTTGAAAATTTTGTGGGTCGTGTGGATGCGCTCTGCGTGCCTTTACGCAGGAAGCGTGACAAGTGGCTGGATAACTGCGAGACTTGCCGTTTGCTGAACGTTTCAGCCCGGACGATGCAGACTTACCGTGATACGGGAAAACTGCCTTATTCGCAGATTAACAATAAGATTTACTACAAGGCTTCGGACGTGGAAGCCTTTCTGCTCGACCAAGTAAGGGACAATTCTAAAAAGTAGGCGTATGGATTTGATAACGAAAGATTCCGAAACCACGCTGGTACTGTTTTCCTCCCTCGACAGGGTGCTGGAAAACGTGGAGTACGTGGTAATGAACTATCGCCCGGTATTGAACGGTGAACACTACCTGACGGGTGATGAGGTGTGCAGGCGGCTTTGCATCAGCAAACGGACGTTGCAGGATTACAGGGACACGGGGCTGCTGGGCTACGTGCAGCTTCCGGGAAAAATCATCTACCGTGAAAGCGAGATTTTAGACCTGCTGGAAAGACATTACAGAAAATGAAATCTTGAAAACATGAAATCTTGTTTTATTGATGTCTTGCTTTCTTGAAATATTGAAGTATTGAAATATAGCTGTCTTGTTTTCTATATTGTTTGATTGAAAGCCAGCAATCACGTTTTCTTGAAAACCGTGTTGCTGGCTTCTTCGTGGTTATACGGATAGCTGTTTCTCAACGGCTTGCATATCCCTTAGTATCGTTTGGTCTAACACCTTTGCATAGTGCTGCGTCATTCGGGTGGATGAATGCCCCAGCATTTTAGCCACGTTCGGCAGTGACACGTTGTTAGCCAGTGCGATAACCGAAGCGAAACTGTGCCGGGCTGTGTGCGTGGTCAGGTTCTTTTTAATACCGCACAGGTCGGCAATCTCTTTCAGGTAGCTGTTCATCTTCTGATTGCAGGGAACGGGCAACAAAGTTCCTTTATCCATGCAGTAAGGGTTATCCTTATACTTTTCAAGTATCTGTTTGGGAATGCTCAAAAGCGGGATGTTACAGAGGTTGTTTGTCTTTTCACGGGGTTTCACTATCCACAGGTTGCCGTTGCTGTCCTCTGAAATGTGTTCGGGGCTTAAGTTATACACGTCTATGAATGCCAGCCCGGTATATACGCAGAAGATAAAGACATCCCGTACCAGTTCCAGCCGTTCAATCCTGAACTCTTTCTGCCATATCCGGTTTATCTCGGCTTGGCTTAGGAACTGTTTGTTTACCTCCACCTCGTGAAACTTGATTCCTGCAAACGGGTTCTTTGTCAGCCACTCGTTGGCAATGGCAAGGTTTATCACTTTCTTAAAACATTTCATGTACCGGATAACGGTATTCTGTGCGCAATGCTTCTCCGTCTTTAGGTATAAATCGAATTTGCGTACCAGTTCCCCGTTTACCTCACGCAACAGCATATCATCTACCTTGTAATCCCGTTTAACCAGTTCCATGAGGTATTTAAGGCAATTGTCGTAACGTCTTACGGTGATGTCGGCATAGTCCGTCCCGATTAGCTTCCGGCAGTTGTCGTTATGTTCTTTGAATACATTATACAATGTCTTGAAAGTCTCGTCCTTTCCCTGATAGCGGTTCACTATGGCACGTGCGGAGATAATCTTTCCCTCCAGTTCCAAGTCTTGGTAAATCTGATAGAATTTCACACGCAGGGCGTCAATGTAATGGTTAAGTTCCACGGAATTTCGGTCTTTGCCTGTCGATTTCTCTTTTTCCTGCGACCAAAGTGGGACTTTTACGCTCCGCTTTAGTTGAAGTTCCACGTATAGGCGGTCATAAGTGACACGCACACGCACGGGTGCTTCCCCGTTTTTTAACAGTTTGCTACGCTTGATGAAGAACAACACGCTGAATCTTTTTCTTTCCATACGGCTCAATTTTTAATGATACAAAGTTAGGAAATCGAACCGAGAACCCTATTATGTAAAATCGTGCAACGTGCTGTAAAAGAATGAAGTAAATACCTCGTAGTGGAACATTTCGGGCTTTTAAAAACAGTCCCTTGAATAAGGACGTATAGTTTGCTCTAATCCCACTGATTTTGCCTATTCTTGGAAATGAAAAATCCCCGAACTTCTTTGAAATTCAGGGATTTACATCGTTTTTCTTTCTTAAAAAGTGGTGCCACCAGGAATCGAACCTTTTGCTTTGGTTTATTCTAACTCCTTGAGTGACTGTACCTTTTTGCTTTATCTTTTATGAAAACCATTGAATTGGCCTTACGCTAAATTCATTGCTTTTCTTTACTAATCTGACAAAATTTGTCTCTTTGACACTGCAAATATAATACACAGGTTCGATTTCTGCAAATATTTTCATTCCTTTTAATTATAGTTTTCAACAAGAGAAAAAAATAAAAACATGTGCTTAATTAAATGCATTAAGAATTTATTTATTGTTTGGGGTGTTGACTTTAAAGTTGGAAATTTTGCTTCGCAAATCATTAGAAAGATATACCCCTTGAATCTTTATTTTGCATGAATAAACCAAAAGCACTAAAAGAGCAAAAATACAAATGACGACTATTTCACTAGGCGCCAAAAAGTTTGGAACTGACTTGGGCATGAAGGCACCTGCAAAGAGATCTACTAAACATAAGATTATAGCTCCCACCTTTCCTAAAGCACTCTTTACCTTTCTTGATTTTTGTATCTCTATATCGCTTACAATTTGTGCAATCACAGTATTATTGGTTTTCATTGCATATTCTTTCAACGTAAATATCGAAACTTCTTCATTATTAAATAGAAAAATATATTTCCCAATTAAGGGTACTGCTAGTGTACATAATGCAAAGAGGATACAAGTAAAAAATTTCACAGTCCAAATACAGACAATACCTAATATTACGAATGGAATCAGGTTTATTAGAGTTAAATCCTGAAACGTAATTCCAGGTTCTTTTTGGGGACAACACACACCTAAATACAAATCTGTAAACACCAATAGAATAAGGACATTTGTCCATATATCCGTATCATAAATCTTGTGGTTGTCAAATAACGCAATCAAATCTTTCATGTTGTTCATAAATACTTTTTTAAATTAATAGTTTATAGTAAAGCGGCAGTCAACAGTTTTTAAATTTCCATTGTATTAAAATATAGAGTTTATACAGAAAAGAAACAGGGCTATTGGTTATCAATATCCTAAAACCTTATTCGATATAATGTCTACAGATTATACCATTCAAATATATTATGTGTTATTGGATTCTACAAATATACAGATACTATTCAGAATGTCATAACTTCTCCATAAATATTATTTTGTACAGTTTTGTTTTACTTATAATTCATGCCTTTATCATACTTTGCGGCATTGTTGCATGAAGGAGGTGTGCATGCCAAAACAGAAAAGTTTTTTTGAGCCATTCATGTAAAAAGGATATACAGGATGTCATCTGATGACTTTTAATGACATCTGATGACATTGCTTTTTATGTTTCGGGTATAAAGCGGTTCTTTGTCGTGTATTAATAGTGAACTAACCCTTGAAAATGAGATGCCATGAACATACAAGAAGCAAAGAACATCAGGCTTGTTGATTTTTTAGCCGGATTCGGATACGAACCGGTAATACAGCGTGGGAACAGCGTATGGTACAAATCGCCCTTCAGGACGGAAAAGGAAGCCTCTTTCAAGGTTGACCTCCATAAGGAACTGTGGTATGATTTCGGTCTGGGGAAGGGAGGGGATATTATAACGTTGGCCAAGGAGATTTATCGGACACAAGATATAGGTTATGTATTACAGTGTATTGAGAATAAAAGAGCCGTACTGAAACCGGTTACTGTTTCCTGTCCGTTTGAAAAAGCATATCCCGCCTTTCAAGATCTGAAAATCATTCCTCTTGCCAACCGGATACTGCTTACTTATCTGAAGGAACGGTGCATCGATCTGGAAACTGCCCGAAAAATATGCAGGGAAGCCCATTTTAAACGGAATGGGAAGAATTATTTTGCCATCGCTTTCCCTAATATTTCCGGAGGGTACGAAATCAGGAACAGGTATTTCAAGGCTTGTATTGCTCCCAAGGACATCAGTCGCATCATTAGCACGCCGGAAAGCAGGATTTGCTATATTTTTGAGGGGTTTATGGATTTTCTGTCTTTCAGACCGGCTTTTCCATCTTTGGAAGAGGGGGATTATATAGTGTTGAATTCTGTCAGTAACTTACAGAAGGCTTTTTCTTTCCTTTCACAATATGACGGCATCCGTTGCTGTCTGGATAATGATGCCGCCGGGAAAAATGCGGTGCAGGCATTAAAGGACAAATACGGAATCCGTATATGCAATTTTTCGCATGAATATTCCGGATATAAGGATCTGAATGAATATTTGTGCGGGAAGAACAATCTGCTCCATATCTAATAGATGTATTGAAAAGACTGCCTGATGATATACTCTTGTTTCTTTCCTGTTATATGTGGCAGGAGGAAACAAGGGTGATTTTTCATGTGGTGATACTATGTTAATAGTAGAATGTGGTCAGATGCGTTTTATGGTCTTTTACAATCTTTACTTCATGCATCTGTCCGTATATCTCACGCATGGATACCGGACAATCCATCTTTTCCCATTCTTCCGGGGAAATCCTCATGTCGGAATGCCTGAAACACAGCATGACCATTTCCTGAGAATCCTCTTCTGCGAATATGGTACCTTCATGGTCGTTGACAAACTGTTTGAGTCCATCCTCATCCTTACAGGATATTTCTCCGACGTACATATCCTCGCCCGGCCGGGTGTTTTTGCGGATATGGATTTTGAACCATTCCCGGCTTTCCGGCTGTTCAGGTGCGCCACACTCCCACAGGGCTATTTTCGCATCGTAGTAAACCTCCCCGTTTTCACATGCCCCGTAATGCCCCCAATGCTTGAAACGGCCGGTAGTCCATGCCTTGAACCTTACATCGCCTGCCTTTACCAACAGACACTCACCGCCATGCATATCGCATTTGATACCCTCTTTGTCACGGGACACGAATGGAACACGGGAAAAATCCCGGAGTATAATGTTATCTCCATATACGGCATCTATAAAGAACAGCCGGGAACGCTCACCATAACCGGAAACAAAGAACAGGTTGTCTCCTGTTCGTGGATACTGGCCGGAGCGTGTCTTTTCGATGTGTTCCACCATGGTATTCACTCTATCTATATCTTCCTGTACAAGTCCGTGTATCCGATCATACCAGTAGTTCAGGCGGATGAAAGTTTCTTTGCTATACTTGTTTGTTGTCTGAATCATAATTTTCTTATTTTGTGATTAAACATTTCCGGCTTTGGCAAAGCCGGTATTTCTATCTCTTACATGTCAGACATTTGTCTTTTGCTCTGATAGTGCAAGGCTTGGCGAAAAAATACCGCAGCGAAGTGAGGATGATTTTTTCAGCCAACCAGTCCGAAGGACCGCCTTGCGCATCAGAAGCAAAAGGCTACCTTTACATGTAAGAAATAGAAATGCTGACCGATATATGATTCCAAAATAAAAAAACTTATAATCTGCCGGTTCTGTAATAAGAAAGAAAGCCATGAAACCCTCTCTTTTTATCGTTTCCATGACTTTCTTATGTTTATGTCGTGATACTTGGAAACGGGTATTACCAATGATCAAATGTTTCCACCCTGTTTTTTTCCAACAGAACAAGAATGTCCTTTTCCTTATATAATAATTTGCCTCCTACTTTGTAATAGGGCAGCCTGCCGTTCATTCTGTAATCAGCCAGCGTCCTTCGTGTCAGCTTCAATTTCTCCGCCAACTCGCTGTCGGTAATGTAACGCTCTCCGTTCAGGACCGGACGAAGGTTTTTCTCCTGATCATCCAGCATTTTGGACAGGGTGCTTATGTTCCGAAAAAAACGTATAATCTCAGGGCTTTCTTTAGTCAGTATGAATTGAGTCATAAGGATTCGGGGGTTACATGGTGAATACTGTTTTCCAAATAACGTATAATATCCTGACGCCTGTAATATACCTTGCGGTCTATATGGCTGTAAGGGATAATCCTGCTTCTCCGAAGTTGCAACAGCTTTCGGGGCGAGACATTCATAAGCATACACGCTTCTTGGTTATCAATCCAGTCATCCATACTACAGATGCCTCCTCCGCATGTTTCACGCATTTTCTTTTCAACGGCTTCCAAAGCCTCATTCATTTCCATGAATGCCTTAGCTTCGATACATACAAACTCCATAAACTCTGCTTTTTTTGTCCGGCACGAAAATACGGGAAGTAAAAGTCGTGGGCAAAAGGATGTCATCAAACGGCATCAGATGTCATCAGATGTCAGAGACCGCTCTGTTTGGGGAAGCAAAGTAAAAGAATGGCTAAAAGTCTGTTTCTTTACCGGAAAAACAGTATTTTTATCCCGGACAATCTGTCCGAAAATAAAAAAACAGGAAATATGGAACTGATAATCAATGCAACATTATTACTAGCGGCTATCGTTCTCTGGATATACGGACAATACTGGAGGAAAAAGTGCGGCAAGGTGCTATGCCAATATGCAGCAGCCTACGATGAGCGGGAAGACAGGGAGAAACCGCTACGTCAAGCCATCATAGCAGGAAATCCTCATGCACCGCTGTTATATGCGCTGACTTGTCCTGAGCTGTTTGATAAAGTCCGTCCGTTGCGATTGTTCTCATTCGGGAGCATTCGCTGCGTGTTTGCCGGCTATTATTTTCCCAAACGCTTTGAAAGCTGGCTTTGTGATGACCAGTTGGCATTCGTGCAAAAAGTATATGATTTCAAGGATGGAAAAGACAGCTGTACGGAATATTTTTCACAAGCATTCCTGCTTCTTTCCACTGATGAGGATATTACTGCCATGTTTATGCCGTGTAGCACATCAGACCGCTATTACAGACGTTTCTCAGGTATTGCCAGTTTTCTGGAAACGCATGGCTATGTCCGTTCAGGACTGGATTTAATATGCATTACGGAAAGCAGGGAGTGTAAACACGCCTCAGAAAAACGCTCTGAAATAAATACCGCCAACTATATGATGTCAAACGATCTGTACGGAAAGCGCGTGGTGATTGTCGATGATTTGCTGACCAGCGGATCCAGCCTGATGGAATACGCCCATAATCTGGAAAGGGCCGGTGCCAAAGTGGAAGGTGCTGTATTTCTTGCCCGTACCTTTCAGATGCCTTCGCCGGCAAAAGTAAAACGCCTGGTATGGAAACGCCATCTATCAGTCTTGATCTGGAGAAGGTCTGACGACCTGTAAATTGTAAAGTTTACATTCGGATTTTACAATTTTACACTTCGAATTTTTACATTTCAATTTCCCCTATACTATTTTTATATCTGTATTTTATTGATTTGCAGCATTATATAATTCACCGTCCAATATAAACGGATAATGTGGCATACATTTTTCACTGAACATGGCATATACTCTTGAAAGTGCGCACAAGAAAAGGGTATTCCAGTAATAACCTTTAAAAAGACAGGAGAAAATTGCCATGATGTATATAGACAATGAAGTGCTTGAAAAAATGATAATGACCATAGTGGAAGGTTTTGACCGTATAGAAAAGAAACTGGACAGGATGGGACGCGTGAAGGACTGCCTGAACGGAGACGAGCTTTTGGACAACTATGACATTGCCAAACTGCTAAACGTGTCATTGCGGACAGTCGCCCGTTACAGGGAAAAAGGGCTGATTCGTTATTACCAGACGGACGATAACGGGAAAAACTTCTACAGAAGCTCGGAAATACAGGAGTTTTTACAGAAACGTGGGAAAAAAGATAAGGGCGGGAATACCAACATGGGAAAGTTATGCTAACTTTGTTTCATAAACAGTTGTTATGAAGACAAATGCCAATTCAAGATATACCGTTGCAGTCCTTATTGACGGGGATAACGCATCCTTTGAGAGGATGGAAGATATAATGGGCTTTGTTTCCCGTTACGGGGATGCCGTTGTGAGACGAATTTATGGAGACTGGACGAGGAAAGCGCTTTCCGCATGGAAGGAAAGTGCCAGGGAGCATGGATTCAGGCTTGTACAAGCTTCCTCCCATGTTCCCGGAAAGAACACGACGGACATTGCACTGGTCATAGATGCGATGGATATTCTTCGGGACGGGCAGGCGGACTGTTTCTGCCTGGTGGCCAGTGACGGTGATTACAGCCTGCTTGCCCAACGGATACGGGAAGCCGGGGTGAAAGTGCTGGGATATGGGGAAGGAAAGACCCCGGTGTCATTGGTACGGTCCTGTTCCGTATTCCTGTATGCCGACCGGAAGGAAAGCAAGGCAGAGGAGAACACTCCCGAATTCTTTATCCGAAGGGATATGGAGTATTTCGACAAGGCTTTTGAGCAGGCGGCTGACGGCAAAGAAGAGGTTTCCCTTTCACTGATCGGCGGTGCATTGAAAAAAATGATGCCCAAATTCAAGGTCAGGAGATATGGATGCAAGACATTGGGCAAACTTTATGAAAAGTTGGACCGGTATGAGCTGGTCATGACGGAAAAGGGAGTGGCAAATGCCGTACGGCTGAAATATTAAACCGCATGGCAGGAGTGTTCCAAAACGTCAGTTTCTCCTATACATCGTTTTATGTATCAGGAGAAACTGACGTTTGTGTTCTATACCGGGATGGGGTTTACCCGTAACGTGTCAAGATTGAGATAGGCTCCCCGGTAGAACGTTCTTCCTTCCCTGAGCATGCGCCACAGGACGTCGCATCCGATTTGTGCCAACATGGAATTGATGAAGAGATCCTGCTTTTGCAATGCCTCCGTCAGCGAGCAGCTCGGTCCCGAATCCTTTTCCCTGATGGTGGAATAAGGAACTTCCTCCGTTATGACGTTCATCTTGGGTATAGGCAGGTATTCAGTAGAGGAGGGCTGCGGTATCTTGCTTTTGACATTTCCTATCAGTACTTGTCCGGTGGTCTGGGCATTGCCGAAATCCATCCAGTATATCGGTGATTTCTCGTCATCGTATGAACGTTCCCTATGCTTTTTCAAAAAACGCCACAGACCGGTCCGTGAACGGGTGGTGTCCGTGCAGGTGATGATGATATTCGCCAAAACGGAATCTGATGTTCCTGACGGATAGCATTGCCTTTTTGCCTCCCATGAAAAGCCGAAAAAGCGGTTGATACGGGTTACAAGTGCCACCGCCTTGTTCAGTCCGAGCTCGGATTCGCTGAACAACTGGCGTCCGATGTTCGCTTCCGTGACAGTATCGGGATCAAAAACCGTCACGTGCAGGCCCGGATGTCCGAGTGCCTGCAATGCGATACTCATTCTTGCCAGATTGGTGGCCACCTGCGATCCGGTTCCGCCCGCACCGATTACGAAAACGGTTACGGGATGGTGGGGATTGAGCAGGTATCTGTCTGTATAATGAATCTTTTTCATATCAATAAGTCTTTAAGTTGTCTGTCCATAGGTTTCAATTCGTTATAGTCAAACGGATTGGTCCGTGCCTTTTCCGTCACCGAAACCAGATTGCTTTCGGTGGGGTTCCTACTTCCTCCCAAATGGGAAAATTCACTGAGCCAGAAGCGTTTTTCCCAATGCTCAAGGAGTTTTGAGAAAGTCATGTTTTCCGGAGGAGTCAACGAGGCATTTCCCAGACAGACACTGCTTCCCGTTACATTGAAAAACGGGGCAAGGAAAAGCGGGCTGTCTTCTGCCGGTGCTTCTCCCTTATAGGCAAAAATTTCCAGTCTGTCACCGGAAACCCTGTAAATGACACCGGGTACATGGAATGTCCCGTCCGGAATATTCAGCCTTTCGGAAAAGAACATCTGCCGTTTTCCCGGAGGATTGTACCAGATGTACCTCTCGTGTCCCTTGCGTGTATCGCACCACAGCATATTGGCGGGGATTTTCCCATGCGGTACATCCTGCCGGTTATCCGTATAGTATTCCACAAGGGAGTCCATAAATTCATACGTAACGGGGACGGCAGCCTCCATCCGGCCTCTGTCGTTGATCGGATGCAGTTCGAGATAATATGTCCCGTGTCCATAGCGGCCATCACTGTATTCGTAAGCAATCAGTGCCGCTTTGGGAACCATCACCTGTTGAAGTTTCTTAGTCAGTTCATTCATTTCATTCGTTTTAAAAGTTGTCATCAATATAGTCTGTAAAACGCACCAACCATCTGGAAAGCCTTTCCGGATAGTCATCCATCTGAAAAAGACAGTCCGTTTCCGGTGTCAGTAGCTTGTAAGTGACCGGAGTAAGGGCATAGACCTCCCGGTAGTCCGAATTCATATATTCCTTGACACACTCCGTCAGTGTATCACCAGTAGAATAGACCAGCATGACCTGGCTTTCCATTCCCACCGGGGGAAAATCGCATTCCTCTTCATAAGCCCAATCGTACTGGTAGCCTGTCAGGACCGGGCTTTCCGGAGTAATCAATGCCATGCCGTCCTCTATCAGTTCCAACAGCTTCAGCTCTTTTTCCTTTTTTGTCCGGTAATTCCGCACAGCCTCCTCCAAAGACTTGCAGAACGGTTTGCCCGACATCCGTCTGAGTGCTTTCATCCGTTTTCCAGACTGATAAGAATCCGCCAGCCGTCTGTTCGCCCTGATTTCCTTCGGGGAAGCATCGGAATCCCGGTTTCCCCAGTCTTCCAGCTCTTCTATGGCAAAGTCATAATAAAATGTCTCGGTAACATCGTACAGCCCGTGATGCCGGACAAATTGCCGGATGAACTCCCTGACAATGTCCTTCAATGGTACCGGAAGCCGTTCCGTAAAATCAACCGGAATCCAGAACAAAGCAGGTTCCGGCCAGTCGTGATGGCGGAACAGACAGAAATGCAGCCTTCCGCTTTTCTTTTCCAGATTGATACACTCCGGTACACACTCTTCCATAACTCTGTACAACTCGGTAATATTCAGGCGGGGGCACCCCCCCTTCCTGTATCGGAAAGGGAGTTTTATGCCCATAAGTTCCGCATATCTTGATGCCGACCGGTAGAGATAGTCAAAATTTTCCGGAGTCGTGAGATTGACCGGAGAATCATTATCCATATCCTGATGCCAATAATCCGGTGCAAGGGGTGTGATTCTACCGGTCAGAAAAGCATTGTGCTTCCCGGTGGCAGGAGTATCCTTCTTTTCCGTTCCGAGGTTCCCCTTCGGATGTGGGACGAACTTACTGAGAGAATAATCAGCCGTGCCAGTCCATCCTTGGCTTGTTCTGAAAGCTGTCTGCATGTTTCCTTATCCTTTTTTTTCTTGTTCATACCGCTTACCCTTTCACTCCGATGGTTGTCTTGAAGCGGTAAACCGCCTTGTCGTCCTCCCACTCAGGACCATGTACCGTTGCCGTGGTCAGTTCAGGGTAGGTCATGGAATAGAAGTCCATCACCTCGTTTACGGACAGTTCGCTGTTCGGATCATCCAACACGAGCTCCATGGAGTCCTTCTTGAATTTGAATACTCTCTGCAATCCTTTGATTTCAAGTGCCATATTATTTTTCTTTTATAGGGTTTAACAATATACCATATCCATTTGTGCCATATCCGTCATGCGGCATTCCTTCGGAAAGTCCGGATATTCCGCATAAGGGTCCTCCCTGAGCAGCTCCCGGTCATCCTCGTAATCCTTGTCGAAGTTATACATTGCAGCCTCCTGCACCGTTGCATACTGTGACGGAGCCGGTTGTTGCATCCAGCGATTGTCCGCCAATTGCGGTTGCGGCACCTGTACCGGTTGATGGAACTGGATGTCTTGCGGTTGTGGAGCAGCCTGCTGAGGAACCGGTTGCGGTGCAGGTTGCCTATATTGTACGGGCTGTGCTTGCGGCTGTGCAACGGGTTGCGGAGCCGGGGCAGGTTGTTCGGGCATGAACATCGGAACTTGCTCTCCGCTCCGGTATTGTGGTGTCTGGGCTGCCATCGGTTGTGGAGCCGATTGCTGCAAGGATGGCTGTGGAGCAGTTACCGGCGGCTGTACCATGTCGAACAGACTTCCCTCGGATGCCTTCTTCTGTACTTCCGCCATTTTTTTGTCAATGTCCGCCTGTTTGTCCGGCTGTGCCAGTACCTTAGCCTGCCTGAACCAGGTCAATGCTTCGGAATAATGCTTTCCTGCCGTGGCATCCTCAGCTTTCTTCAGCAGTTTTTCCATCTTTTCCCGTTTTTCACGGGCTTCCTTGGACTCCTTTTCTACCGTAGGCTTGGAGGTTTTGCTTTGTGAAACCGCCTGCTCTGCCTGCTTCTCGAACGATTCCAGGTTGGTAAGGATACCTTGCGCTTTCTGTACGGGTGCACCGACAGCCTGCAGGAATCCTGCATCCAGTTCTTCCGGCGTACCGTTCAGGATGAGCGGGACAATGCGTTCTCCGGCCTTTACTCCCGACCGTCTGGGAACGACGGCTACCGTCAGATTGTCGTTTACCCGTCTGATGTTGATACTCAGGTCTGTGCCTGCCGTAATCATTTGGTTGATTGCTTGAAAAAACATAATGGTAAAATTTAAAATGTTATACATAAGTTTCCTTGAAAAAATCCTTCAGGATTCTCTGCCTGTCCGGATTCGAGGCGATGCCTTTCAACGGTTCCAGATAGTAGCCGATACGTCTGGGCCCGTCTGTCGTACAGGGAGGCTGTCTTTTGACAGGTGTTGTCCGGTTTGTGGCAGGCCATGCAGCCGGCATGACCGGAGCCGAGGAGGTAAATGTGTAAGTTCTCATATCTTCTGCATTTAATGATTATACAAGCATGCCCATGACAATCAGGACAAGGATTGTTTTCAAGACAAAGGTGAATGTCCTGAAGGCGAGACGGACCAGTGTTCCGGACATAAGGAACAGGACAGACAGGTACATGGGAATGATGCCCTTGCAGTAAAGCAGGCATATTCCCGTAAGCAGAACCAGTGCGCCCACTTGCCTGCAGATGTTTTCGATGAGTTTCAGTTTCATGTCTTTAAATTTTTAAGAATGAATAATCCCATCGGGATATGTTTTCCCGATTTTATAGGCCTCCGGCCCTTGGATT
>ULRX01017841.1_pt1 | contig 24847 bp, 15 predicted proteins | sample 1955871 | NCBI WGS metagenome assembly ULRX01 (sample SAMEA4835695, study PRJEB28245) | human gut metagenome | biome: gut microbiome; material: fecal sample | place: Denmark | collected 2008 | reverse complement strand
TCAATCTGCTGGTAGTTTAGTTTATCAAAATGTAATATATCATACTACATATTATGGAACTGGTCCAGATACCGGTATTGATAGTACCACTTATCCTAATGTATGTGAAATTGATAAGGATATATCTTCAAAAGGAGAATTAATATATGTATATTATAAGATATATACTACTCAAAAATATACTTGGAATGGAGTAGAAGGAAGTGGCGGTACTACTTATAAATATTATACTGCCAGTGATATTGTACCTATTAGTAAAGTTAATTGTGATGTACTAGTTGGTAATGACAGTACAGTAGGTAATAATATGATAGCTTTTGGAATACAAGTTTTATCTAATTCTTCTACTAGTAGTAGAACATGGTATGTTAAATGGAGATGGCTAGGTTCACAAAATAATACTACTAGAGGTACTCAACAAGGTAGTCCTGTAGTTGGTCGTTTTTGCATACAAAATAATAAGTTTGCTACTACTAATGTTGCATTACCTGTTTATATAAATAGTATGAATGTAGATACTATATATGATGGAGAAACAACTTATAATAATATTATTAGTAGTCCTGTTAGTGTTTACGTATATATTCCTACTAATGTTAGTACATTTTATTCTGGTAAATTACAATTTTGGTTTGAACATGAAGATGGTAGCGGTGATAAATATAACTGTAGTTTAAGTAATTATAGTACAGTTAGTGGTATTAGTATAATTAATAACGGCACTATTATTGGTGTTAATTCTAATACTACTGTTTCCGGTTTTACTATACTATGTCAATTTACTATGACTTCTAATAATATAGTATTTAATATAAGAATTCTAGTTGAGGCATGATGAAAATATTATTTAATATAACAATGTTAGTAATAACTATATTGTTTATTTATTTATTAAAATTATTCAAATTAATTATATAGCTATGAATGATAAACAATTATATGAAAAACTAAGTCAGAATAATTATGATAAAGTATTTCCTATTACTTATCTTCAAAATATTCTTGACAAAGATACAAACAATGATTTAACTGTTGTTCTTTCTAGATTTAATCATCTATGGATTCCATATCAAGGAACTAGAGTTAATACTCGTAAATCTGTTCCTGCTATTTTTAGACGTAATAGTCTTACTATTAGTTATTATGATGCTGAACATAATCTATCTGTAACTGAAAGTTATATAGGTAGTAATCTTCAAGCTGGAGTTGAAACTAGTTGGGTTTCTGATGATAATTGGACTAAAATTCTTAGTGAGAAATATCTTGAAGAAAGTGGAGCTAAAATTCCTATTGCTGATGGTACTATTGATTGGGATATGCTTAATGAAGCTCTTAAACAAATGATTGCAGGAGATGATAAAGTTAATATTATTAATTATCCCGATGAAGAAGATATTACTATAAGATTAAGTCCGGGTTGTTGTAATGTTAATCGTCTTAGTCTTAAAGATAGACCTTATGAGCCTGAATATAAAAGTGGTAAAGGATATAAAATAGTTCGTAAGGTCTTACTCCCCGTGGAGGATGATGCTAGTAATGCAGAACAGCTTTTATTTGATGGTTTTCTTGATGATACTTATTGTGAACAATATGGACAAATAATTCTTAATACTGATAAATATGAAGTTATTAGAACAGATTTAGGTAATACTGCTGGTATTTATTATGATACATATCATAAATTATTTGTTCTTAGAGTTAAGACTATTCATGATGGGGTTGGTTTTTATAATTATTATACTAGATGGACTATTATAGAAGCTACTGATAGAGTTCATCCTCTACGGGGGGTCAACACTCCTGTTTATGGAAATAGTGAAGACTATAATATTTATAATACTTGTCTTTCTGATGAACGTCCAAGACTTGGTATTATATATGTTAATTCAGTAGATAATATCAAATATTATTTTAATGAAGAAAATCTAGTTCAAGTTAAGAATAATATTTATCTTAATTATAAAGCTGTTCTTACTCAAGATATGCTTAACGAAGAAAATACTCGTTATATTATTCGTTATGCTTTTGATTTAAGTGGTAAAACTATTACAATGCCTGCTGGTTGTGAACTTGTATTTGAAGGTGGTATTATTGAGAATGGTACTATTAATTTAAATAAATGTAAACTTACAGGTATGGTTGGTGAAGAGTCTGAATATCTTCCTAATGTAACTTGTAGTAATTGGGCTAAAGGTCAGATTGAATATCGTAATGGAAAGATTTGTTATTGGAATGGTACTGAATGGAGAGTAATGGGTGATACTTCTTCTATGGAAAGTTATACTAAAGAAGAAATTAATAATATGTTTAAAAATTATTATACTAAATCTGAAACTTATAATAAAGAAGAAGTTAATAATTTACTTAATAGATATGTTACTAATGATACATTTAATAACTTTAAAGAAGAAATAAATCAAACTATTACTAATAGTGTTAATCTTGATAAGATTCAAAAAGCTATTAATGATGGATGTGGAGTTAATATGACTATGCCTAGTGCAAATAATAATAAACTTAGTCTTCCAATTTGGACAGGAACTGCTACCCAATATGCAACTATTACCCCAGTTGCTGGAATGACTTATAATATTATTGATGAATAATGAGTTTAACTCTTGGACGTCAAGGAGGAATTGCTCAACCTCTTAAGAAGCGTACAGTAGGTCAAACTAATATTGCTCATGTTTATGATGGTGCTAATCATATTTGGCCTACTTCTGTTATTCATTTTAGTGATTTTACTAGTGTCCAACTTAGATACATTTGGGGTAGTGATGATGGTCGAGATTTGGATACTAAATCATATTATGTTAATTCTCCTATTAATAGTTTAAATTATACAGCTGTTGGTTGGTCTTGGCATTCAAATCACATTCCTTATCTATATTGGGGTGGCGATAATACTGACTCAGGTGCTGAATGTGTTATGTTTAATATTGAATCTATGATTGACCTTGAATATAAAATGCCTGATATAATGAAAATGAATCTTTGTGCTAATTGGTATGGAAGTTTGAGTAGAGGTCATGTTACTATTGAATGTACTGCTTATAAAGGTGGAGTTATTGTTCATGCTTGGCAATTAAAGAATAATGAAATTGATGTTGGTAATAGAGGAAAGTTTATTTTTCCTTTAGCTGATGGAACTATTAATATGCCTGATGGACATGGTGACTATAAAGAATGTTGGTATGGTGAAGTTATTAAAAGAGTTGCTAAATCTAATAATGAAGTAAAGTACTTTAGAGTTAATCCTGTTAATGATAAAGTTATTGGTTTAGATAATATTAAAATAATTCGTTATGGTGGAGGATTTATTCACAGTGATGGTTATTGCTGGTATGAAAATAAACCTAATGATAAATATAAAGTTTGGAATAATCAAGTCAATACAACTGGTACTCCTATAACTCTTGATAAGCCAACTCTTAATATAACTAGTGATGATAATTATAGTTATGAATATCATACAGTTTTGTTAAATGAAGATAACACTGTTTATAATGATAATTATACTGATAACTATAAATTTAGATTTGGTTTTGTTGCAGGTAATTCTGAATTTAGAGGACAACAAACTATTCAATGTTATGTTGGTACACAAGGTGGTAGAGCTGATGATGGTAAGACTTCAATAGGTGAAATAAAATATACTAAACTTAACAAAATTGGTGAATTGACAATATATAGTCCTATTGAAAGTTAAAATAATGTTAATGACCAAACAAAGATAACGGTTTAAGTGCTATGGATTATGTAGTTCAAACTACAAGTATTAATCTATTTTTTTAACTTAAACCTTAATTTATTATGCAAGTAATTGAAAAAGTGAAAGTTGTTCCAGAGGGCTATAATGGTGCTGGAATGAATTATGACGGTTGTAATCGTCGTGATGTAAACGGTAAAGCTAATGCAGGTTTAACTCTTGGTATTATCGGTACTGCACTTGGTGCTTGGGCTTTGTTTGGTAATCGTCGTTCTGCTGGTGCTAGTATTTTAGGTGGCGCTGGTGGTGGAATGTTAGGTGATGGCTCTACTAATATTAATGTACTTGGTGCTACTGCTGGTAGTGGAAGCGGTGCTCCTACTGCTTTTCAAGCATGGGAAAAATCTTGTGAAGATACTTTAGCTCTTCAAGGTGGTCTTTATCAATGGGCTTTGACTCAACAGAATCAACGTTTTGAAGATAGAGAACGATTGAATAGTGAACTGTTTGGTGTTTATATTGATGGACGTAATCGTACTGATGCTCTTGTTGAGAAAAATAACACTGACCATTTTAATCTTTACAAATATACTCGTGACGCTGATGATGATATCCGTAAAGAGTTATCTGATTTGAAAGCTGAATTGGCTGTTACTAAAGCTATTCGCCCTTATCAAGATAAACTTATCCAATGCGAAATGGAAAAGATGTTTACGGCTGGTATCAACTATACTGATAGAAAGACTTGTAATGTTATCTATGGTGTAGTTACTCTTCCAAATGAACCTACTGTTACTGGTCTAGTTGGTTTCCTTTTTTATTTATCTAAATTTTAGTATGGACAAATTTATTGATGTAATTGTAAATGGTATCTTTAGTAATTTTGATTTTGGATTTATGTTTATTGTTAATGTTCTAACTTATATTATTATTAAAACTATTGATTACTTTAATGGTGATAATAAAGTTCCTACTTGGCAAAAACGATGTGTATTAGTAATAAGTATTGCTACTATGACTGGTATTTATATTGCTGCTGGATATGATAATACTATTATGCTTGTTAATAGTGCTATTCTTGCACCTGTGTTTTGGAGTTGGGCTGTTAGTCCTATTCTAAAGAAACTTGGAGTTGGCTATAAAGATATTGATAATACTATTGGTTAAGATTGTATAAGATTGATTAGCTAGACTTGATTGGCTAATTCAAACCTGCTATATCCTCTACGGGGAGTATAGCTTGCCGAATTTGGTTAGTTTTAAGCCTAGCTGATTAACTGTACATGATTTAATGAAAGTCTTACTATAAGCCTAAAAAGTGGCTCTATTGATGTACATAAATATTTACAATATTAAATTTCAAAATAATAAAGTTATGAGAGTTATTAAGACTAAACATTTTCCTTTTGGTGGTTATAAAGCTATTAATCTTTTTGGTGTTATATTTACTAAAGGTGAATTAAGTAATAAAGAACTTAATCATGAAGCTATTCATACAGAACAAATGAAAGAGATGTTATATATCTTTTTTTATATATGGTATGGTGTTGAATATCTTATTATAAGACTATTTCATATTAAACAACATGATGCGTATAAAGATGTAAGTTTTGAAGAAGAAGCTCATATCAATGATGATAATCTTAATTATATTAGTGAACGTAAACATTATACTTGGACTAAATATCTAGGTATTAATAGTTCTAAAACTGCTTAATTAAAAAATGTTAATAATATTGTTAAACTACTTGTTATTAATAATATAATTTATATTTGTAACAAACTAAATTCTAAAGATATGGAAGATGATAAAAGAGTTAATTATAAGTTAGATGCTATTAATAAACTTATTAATAATCTTAAACTTAGTATTTCTGGTAATAAAGAACATGATGAGCTTGGAGAAAATAATGTTATAGTTAATCTTGATGAGATTAGTCAAAAGATTACTGAATTACATGAAATGGTTAAAGCTGAATTTGATGAGTTTGAAAATCAACATAAGAGTGAATCAGATGAAACTCAAACTCTTCTTAATAATCGTTTTGATAAAATTGATGCTAAATTAGATAGTATTAAAGCTGCTGTTGATAGTATGAAAACTACTATTGGTAATAAACTTGATACTGTTAATTCTACTATTAATAAAGCAAATACAGATATAGTTGCTGCGATTAATGCTATGAAAGCTAGTAATGATACTAAGAACGATGCTATAATTGCTGCTCTTCAAGGACTTGTAACTCAAGTTAATCGAAATACTAGTAATATTAATTCCCTTAACGGTCGAGTTGATGCTCTAGAACAAGCTTAACATGAATTTTAATTTAGTAGAGATGTATAATGGCTTGTTAAGATTTAACAAGCATATACTAAATGAACTTGCAGAAGGACTTAAACATTTACCTAATTTAGATGGAGTATCTAAAGGAGATAGTTTAATTATTAATGAACAAGGTAATCCAGCTTGGGGTTCTGCTGCATTTATTCCTACTTTTGAAAATGCTGCTTATGGTATTGAATGGACTAAAGATGATAATGATATACTCAGAATTGGCAATGCTAAATTTCATAGAGAACTTCCTATTCAAAATAGACTTAAAGGTTGTGTCTATAATGAAAAGAAAATCAGTTATTTCCTTAATCCTACGGGTTGGGCTAAACCTCTTGAAAATGGTTTTGTTCCTCCTCTTGATGGAAGTGATGGCGATGTTGGGGTAAGAGTTCCAGAGTTTTATATGTGCGTTAAAGATACTGGTACTAAATATCAACTTTGGATAAGTGATTTTAATATTGATGGAACATTTACTAGAGTTCATCCTTTTATTATAAGTCATACTAAAACTATGACTAGAACTAGAGAAGATGGTAAAGAAGAAGTATTTAGTGCTTGTATTAAACATGATGATACTAGATATTTAGGAGGAAATAAAAGTTCTTCTATTGTTGCTACTAAATTGCAAGGTAGACCTAGAACTGATATTACTTATAATAAAGCAAATGAATTTTGTGCTAATCGTGGCGATTGGATTACAATGATTGATTATATTGAATATTGTGCTTTACAAGCTCTTTGTTATATTGAGTATGCTAATTTTGATAATCAAGCTGCATTAAATACTAATTTAACTAGTGAAGGATTTAAACAAGGTGGTCTTGGTGCTGGTGTTACAAATTTAGATTGGGATAGATGGACAGCTTTTAATGGCAATAATCCTATTGTACAAACTTATTGGACTGCTGAACATAATATTGGTAATGGTAGTACTAATGGTGACCATTATGAACTAGGAAATTATAATGTAGATGGAAGTAATTTAAATACTTATCCTGCTGTTTATCGTGGTATTCTAAATTTCTTTGGTGATATATGGACGTTTATTAGAGATGTAGCTATTATAAATCGTAATGTAAATTATAATAGTGTTTATCTTCTTAAAAAAGGAGTTAGTCATTCTGATGTTACAAAAGATAATATTCAAGATAAATGTTACTTTATAGGTGACCAAGCTAATACTAATAATTTTATTACTGAATTTGATTTTAGATTTGGTCCTTATTTTGTTCCTAATAAAGTTGGAACTAATAAAAAAGCTGACTATAATTGGATAAGAGATGATAATGGACAAGATACAGATAAAGCTATTCGTGTGCTTCTGCTTGGCGGTAACGCTGATGACGGTTCTGCGGCTGGCTCTGGTGGCTTTGATTCTGGTTGGGTTCGGTCGGATTCTTCTGCTGTTGTCGGCTTCTTTACCACAGTTAAGCTTGATTAAATAAGTCCACGTGGAACTGTTGTTAGGAGTAGTTGGTTAATTAATTTGTTTTTTGTTTTTGCATTTCTCGATACTACTCCTACAACAGTTTATTATAATAATATTAAAGGTTATATTTCTTAAAATGATTGACATTTAGATACAGTGCTTCTGCTTAGCAGTAACGCTAATAACAGTTCTAAAGCTAGCTCTAGTAACTTTAATTCTAATTGAGTTCAGTCAGATTCTAATGCTAATGTCGGCTTCTTTTATATAATTCCTAAAACTAATAAATATAATATTAATATAAATATTATTTTGGGAAGTATAACCTTACCTCTTGGTAAAAGATAACGTTATTTAGAAACTAAAAGTGTTGGTAGTGATATTCACGAAGGCTCTTATATAAATTATATAAATATGAAAAGATATAATGGTTTACATGATAAACTATGTACTATTGAAAATATTGAAGTTGCTGATGATAATGCAAGAAAGAATAAAAATAAGAAATATGGTATTAATTTTGTTGGTTATGTATTTTATCATACTCATACTCTAATTAGAAAATCTATTAAGTATAAAATTATAAGACTAGTAAATAGTTATTTAAATAGAGAAATTGATAGGAAAGAATTTAAAGTTAGAATGTGTGCTTATTATGGATGGCTTAAACACGCTGATGCTAAAAATCTTCTTTGTAAAATTCAAAGTCTTACAGGTGTAAGATATTCTAATTGGAATGGTAAAAGAACTAATATTACTAAATATTATGATAAATACGTTAGATTAATTCAAGTTATTAATTATGCTAAGTATTTTAGAATTAATTTTATTAGAAATGGTAAAGCTTATTATGCTGATAGTAGAGATAAAACTCTATTTTATTCTATACATAGACTTAATCATTTTCCTATTAATTTTAAAATTACTAAATATGATTGGCGTATTTATACTAAAAATAGAAAAGAAAATATTAAACCTCAAACATAATATATTATGACTAAAGATAAACTTAAAGATGATATTATTAGAACTATTCATAATTTAAATAATGATATATCTATTGAAAGTAGAGAACTTTTAATTAAACTATTCAATTCTATTGTTGATTATACTAATAATACTGAACTTGAACAAGATGTTAAAGTTATAACACAAAAATATAACGAATTAGCTGAAACAGTTAATGAACTTAAAACTAAAGTTGAAACATATTCTAATAAGATTAATGAACTTGAACAAAGAGTTCATCAATTAGAAAACGCAAGTCAATCTTAACATGGCTAGTCTTAATCAATTAGTTAGTGAATTTGCTCATGCTGTTGGCAATCCTAATAGTATTCCTCTTAGACGTAATCTTCGATATGCTATTCTTCATGGTCGTAATGAACTAATTCGTAAAAGTTATGAAAATCATAAATATGTTGATAAAGGTTTGCAACAACGTATTCGTGTTTCTATTATTAATGTTCCTGATGGTGACTTATATAATAGTCAAACTCTTGGGCTTCCTGCAATTAAACGTACTAAACAAGAAGTTCCAAAGCCAGTTAGACTTATTAATAACTTACCTTTCCAATCAATTAGAACTACCGGACATACTGGGATAGAAATACCATTTGCAAAAGAAGCTAGTGCTAAGTTTTATCATTATCTTGCAGGTATGTGTAATCTTCCTGTTTATGATTATATTAATGGTTATATTTATTTCTTTAGTAATAATAAAGATTGGTTTCAAAATATAGGTTCTATTATTATTGAATCTCCATTTGAAATTCCTTATCTTGTTCCTACCGAAACTGTTGAAAAAGCTAAAGATGTAAATTATGACCCTATTGATGATGAAGCTAAATACGATGATGATGAATTTCTTATTCCTGAAGATATGATTGGAGCTCTTAAAGAGATTGTATTTAAACGTAATCTTATTGAAGTTCCTCGTCAAACAAATGAAACTCCTATTGATAATTTTGTAACTAGATAAATTATGATTAAAGATATAGATATTAGTCATTATTATAAAAAGTTTATTGAAACTTCTAATGACGATATGGCAAAATATAATAAAGAACTTGAAGTTATAAATAAGATGAAAGCTGATTGCCGTGCTTATATTAAAAGTAAAAATCAAGTTATTAAAGATGATTTAAAAATTAATCTTAATGAATATGGGTTTCAATTTCTTAATGATAATGTTGAATTAATTAATAAATTAGAGCAATTAATTAATAATCGACTTAGTTATACAGTTGGAGAAAGACGTATTGTTCTTCTCCAACTTTTGCGTTATTGTAACTTAGCTAAAAAAGCAAATGATTATATTGTTGCTCTTAAACTTGCTACAAGACGTTCTGAATTAAGTCTTTCTGATTATAAAAAGTACATTCATAGGTATTATAGTTATGGTGTTCATAAATGTGTTCTTGAAGGTTATGCTTATCATTTTAAATATGAAATTGGTGATTTAGTTATTAATTTCTGGAGATATAGAGATAAACCTAGAGATACTTATGTTGATTGGAACGCTACTAGACTTAAGAAACAAGAAATTATTAATGCTGGTCTTAAACCTTATGATAAAGAAGAAGCAGAGATATATAAAATTCGTGGACTTAAGTATGATGGTATTCCTTATGTAGTTTATAAAACTAATAAAGAGTTTTATGAAATACAACTTATTAATAACGGAACTCATAGTTATAGTGCTATTAAATTTAAGTATGCTAATTATATTAATAGAGAACTTAGAGGTAAAGATGCAAAACAACTTAATTCTGAATGTAAAACTGTTGATGATATTTTTAATCTTAAATTAGGATTAAGAAGTAAACTTCTTGTTTATCTTGAACGAGAACCTAATGCTCCATTTAAATATATTAGAAATGTTAATCAACAAAAGTATGAACGTGGAGCACATAATAATGGTAATAAAACTAGATATAAAAACTAATATTATGGCAAATAATAAAACGATTACGATAGAACATATTATTGCTAAACTCGATAATGATTTCAATCCTGATGGAAGTGATTGGATTCCTAGAGTTCCTGCTTGGTGTGTTGATGCTATGAATGAACTTAAAGTTCTTCGTAAAGTTGATAAGAAAATGAAACTAACCGTCATTAATAAGATAGCTAAAAGTAAATGTTGTCTTATTGATGACGGTCTTAAAGTATATGATAGTAATGGTTGTGAAGTACCTAGAGCTGATACTAGTAAATATAGATGTGGTGATACTGAATCTGCTCCATCCTCTACGGGGGGTCAAGCGGAGGACGAAAGTCCGGAGCGTGCTACTAATAAAGACTATCTTGGTATGCCTGATGATTGTTGTCCTAATGGTTCTAGAACTAGAGAAGTTATTGATACTGGTAAAGTAGGATGTAATCCTGTTGTTTATACAGTTCATAATAATACTGAATGTCCAAGATGTCAGCATGAAGTTCATTCTCATTGTCAGACCCCCCGTGGAGGATATGATAAGTCAAATCATAATTATATTCTTATTGGAGGTAATACTATTGAACTTAATTTTAATGATACTTGTATAACAGTTGTTTATAAAGATATTGAAACTCAATATAGTGATAATTATCATTGTGAAATTCCTGTTATACCTGCTAACGGTAAATTAGTTCAAGGTCTTACTTATTATTGTATGGCTCGTATGCTTATGAGAGGATATAAACATCCTGTGTTTAATCTTTCTGCTAGTCAATATGGAACTAATCCTTTCTATCTATGGGAAAGTATGAAGAAAGATATTAAGACTAGTATTCTATTAGATGAACAAAGTGATGATGATAGTGGTTGGAATGAGTTCTTTTATAACTTTACTTTTCCTAAATAATTATGAATATACAAAAGAAACTTAGTCTTAATAAACATCCTGGAGATTGTGTGCCTTATTCTTTAGTTGCTGCTAAAAATATTAAGATAAGTAATGATGATAGAATGATTGTTAATGAAGAAGGACTTGAAGATTGTAGTATAATTGCTAATAGTATTCATGAAGACGGTATTAATAATTTTAAAATAGTTGGTGTTATTCCTACTAGTACTGAACTTATTTTATTTGTTATTAATGTAGATAATAATGAATCTTATATTTATAGATATAATGAAGAATCTTCTAGTTGTTATAGAGTAAATAGTAATTGGAAATATAATGGTGGTAAGATTAAAGGAACATATACATATAATGTTAAAAATCATCTTATAATTGCTGTTGCTGAAAGCGATGCCTCTATTGATGTTCCTCTTAAAACTATTAATATTGATTTAGATTCTGGAAGTCCTGATACTGAAATGTCTATTATTCCTCAAGTAACTTTACCCACAGTTAGTAATTTAAATTATGTTAGTGGAGCTGCTTATAAAGGATTTTATTTTATGTTTATTAGATATAAAATAGATAAGACTAATTATACTAAATGGTATAGTATTGGATTTCCTATTTTTAATGATGTTATAATTCCACAAGTTATTAATAAAGTTTGTTTTCGTAAAGAGTTTGTTTATGATCCTAAAGATGACCCTAATGGATATTGCTATGGAAATAGTGATTCTTTTAGTGATTCTAAAGATATATGTAATCAAACTTTTGAAGTAAGTATTACTGGTGGTCGTTCAGGACTTTATCAATTAGGACTTATTATATGTAAAAAAGATAGTACGCAAGCTTTTAGAACTGATGATTTAAATAGTAATATTTTTAAGTTTAGTAGAGATGTACTTGTAGAATATAATATAGCAGATTTAACTACTGATTATTATAATTATTATAATGTTGGTAATATTATTAATTATAAAAATAGAGTATACATTGCTAATTATGATGAAAAAAGTGATAATGATAATAGAACTTTGAGTGATGGTAAAACATTAGAAGAATCTGTTAATGATATTGTTATTAAACTTAGAAATAAATCTGTTAATGCTTATTATAACAGTTATAATGTTGTACATGCAGTTAGTGAAAAAGGACCTTATTTTAAAATGGCTAGTCTTGGATTTACTGGAACTGTAGATTATGAAATAGCTGATTATACTAAACTATTTAATAATAATCAATATCCTTTTCGTACTTTTAAAACTTTTCTTAATGAAACTGTTATTCAAGGTATTGCTGCTCATGAATATTTAAAAGTTAATTATAATACTGTAATAAAAGTAGGTTCTAAAGGCGGAGCTAATATTAAAGAATATTTAGCATGTAATTGTTTTATTATTCCTACTAGTTATAAGTATGAAAATAATATATCTAGTTATAGTTTACCTAGTGAAGTTAAAATTGTTTGTTATACTTATAATGGTGTTGGATTTACAGAAGATGCTGTATTTACTAGCGGAGTTATAATATTTGGAACTGCTCAATTTGATATTGATAATTGTAAAATGAGAATTACTCATAGTGTAATTGATCCTTCTTATGATTTTAATGAACGTAAAAAGAATGATACTCTTATTCCTGGAGAAGTATATAATTTCTTTATTCATTTTGTTGATAAGTATGGTGATGCTAGTAGAGGATATAAATTATCTAATAAAGATAAATATATAAATGATGTTATAAATGATAATTCTCATTGTACTATAATAACTGTTGATTGGATTAATGGTACTGCTGGTACTATTCCTTATTGGGTTGTAATTAGTGGAACTATTCCAATATCTAGTATTAGTTCTAATGTTAAACAATATATTGCTGATAGTAAAATTGTAGTTTATACTGCTGAACCTATTAATAATCCTTTAACTAATATTTTACTTAATAGTGCTGGCGAATTAGAAGCAACTAATAGAGATGATTTATATACTCTTATTTCTAATTATTTTATAGACTATCAAGATAAAGATAAATATAATGATTTATATGTTTATCAAGTTATAAATAGTGGTAGCTATACTCCAACTAGTAATCAAATTATTTATGGCAATTATGATAATGAAGCTAAATTTGGTTATTATGAAAATATTAATGGTGATGAACTATTTAGAATACCAGATTTAATATTTAAGTCTGAATCTATTGGTGGAGAACATACTAGAGGTTTTGTATATAATATGAATGATACCTTTAATAAATTCTATATTAATGTTAATATTGATAATAATCTTTGGAATAAAATAAAAGAATTAGGTTATGTTGGTTGGTTTGTTAGTTATGAAAAAGTAGAACCTATTACTAGATATACAGGATTATTAACTAGAAAAGATTTTGCTAATATAGCTAGTAATGTTACATGGCAAGAATCTAATTATGCTGCTAAGCCAGGTTTTGTTTCTAATAATTATACTAGTGATAAATGTTATCTATATAGTGGTAGATTTGACATTGATGATACTATTAAATATGATTTTAATATAATTCGTATTGATGGTAAATGTACATTTGAACCGTTTAGAGAAAAATCTGATGTTGTTGATATGGTTGTTAATACTACTTATCCATATAGTTATAATATGCCTGTTATAGGAGTAATAAGTAGAAATGTATATAAACCTATTAATAATTATAAATTAGTAGTAGCTGATAGTATCGCAGATGATAGAGCTGGAAAAGGTACAGCATTAGAAATGGATGATTATAAAGAACTTTCTTTAGATGCTGAAACTATGTTTCTTGCTACTGTTCTTAATTGTACTAGAAATATTTATATTAATAAAGAAAAAGAACTTATAAGACTTAATGATGTTCGTTATTCTAGTGGAACATATTCTATTGAACATGGATATAATGGTAGAATGACATATGATGGAGTATTAGTATATAATGATAATAGAGTTATTATGAATGAAGGAGATTATAGATTATATTCACCTGATAATACTCCTTATTATTATATTGATGGTACACATCCTTGTTGGTTTGATAAACCTTTTGTTGAATATATTCAATTTCCTCTTTATAGCGATAAGTTCTTTGAAAGTAAATGTTTTAATAATGAACCTAGTAAAATAGCATTTAGTATTAAAGAAGAAACTGATACAAAAAGTGTTGCATTTGGTACGTTTGTAGAACCTAAAAATAGTGTTGATTTATTTAAAGACCCTATTGGTAATGTTGACCAATTTGTTCCTAAGTTATTAACTCAATATCGTAATGATATTATTAATATTACTCGTTTTGATAAAACTATAAGACGTAGTAATATTATTCAAGATGAAAGTGAAGTTAATGCTTGGAGAGTATTTCCTATTGAAGGTTATAAAAATATTACTGAAAATAAAGGAATAATTACTAATCTTGTTGGTATTGGATATTATCTATTAGTACATACTCAACATAGTATGTTTATGTTTGATATCAGTGCTGCACTTAAAACTAGAGATGAAAATGTACAACTTTATCAACCCGATGCTTTTGAAGTTGATTATAAAGAAGTCTTTACTAGTGATAAAGGATATGGTGGATTGCAAGATGATTTAGCATATATAGTTGGAGAATTTGGTTATATATTCTATAATGACGATTTTCATACTCTTTATCAATTTGATGATGGACAACTTAAATTAATGTATGAAGATATAAAGTTATGGTTAGATAAGTATCGTCCTAATAATGTTAGATTTGCTCATGATAAATTTAATAATCGTATTCTAATTAAATTTGATTATACATATGATAATATAAATCCTGTTAGTAAAACTATTATTGAAGAAGCTCATAATGAAGTAATAAGTTTTAATTATAAAGTTGGTAGCTTTATTAGTTTACATGATTATTACTTTAATAATGCTTGGTCAACTAAAACTAAATGTTATTTTCAAACTGAACATAATGATGATAGACTTAACTGTCCTCTTCATGTATTTACTAATGAATATAATTATGGTAGATTTAATACTCACATGGGTGATGATAGTAGAAGTCTATATCTAGTATCTAAACAAGAAGTTGGTGATGAGCCTATATTAGTTCATAATAGTTATATTGATATTATAGTTAATGAATCTTATGAACTTATTAAATTTCTTGAATTTATTAAATATAAAGTACGTAAGATATATATTCCTATTTATAGTGATAATATTAATAATCCTGTAGATTTAAGAGAACATCCTTATGCTGGAGATATACTTCGTATATTTAATGAAGATAATGATACTGATGATATTGATATTAATATTGATAAACTTAATAAGTTTAATGCTTATAAAAAACCTTGGTATGAACTAACTCAATATAACTTTAATTATTTTCGTAATACTATTAATAAACATCCTAATTCTCCAAGTGATAAACTTCGTAGAGTTTATGGTAATTATTTTATAGTTCGTTTCATATTTAATAATTCAGATAATAAGCGCATTGAATTTGAAAGTCTTGAATGTGCTCAAACTCAATTTAGAAAATTATGATACAGTATAGAGATAGACAAAGACAAAAAGCTTTTATTGGTGCTATTATTGGTGCAGCTGCTAGTATTGCTGGTGGTATAATTAAAGGTAATAAACAAAAGAAAGCTCAAGAAAAAGCCCAAGCTGAAGCTCAAGCTGCACAAGACCATAAAGATGCTTTACAAAATGCTCAAGCTTTAACTAGTGCTTATGCTAATCAAGATTATGTTGGTCAATATAATGATAAGCTTACTCTTAAATGTGGTGGTAGAGTTCGACGTAAAGCTGGTTTCGGTACTGAATTTGCTGATGCTCTTCCAGGTTTAGGTAATCTTGCTAGTTCTATTACAGGAGTTCAAGGACTTGGCGAATTAGGTACTGCAATAGGTCAAGGTATTTCTGCTAATCAACAAATTAATGAAAATAAACGTATTGCTCAAGAAGCTGAGCAACGTAAACAACTTCAAGCTGGTCAACAGCAACTTAATATTACTTCTGATAAAATGACTAATCCAATGACTATGTATCAACGTTCTAGTTTTATTAATAAATATAAATGTGGCGGACGTAGAAAAGCATGGATTGGTGCTGCTATTGGTGCTGCTGGAAGTTTAATTGGTGGTATGTTTGGCAGTAAAGGACAACAACCAATTCAAGTTAAACAAGCTGACCAAGCTAGTTATAGTGCTCCTAAAACTGGTCTTGAACATCCTGAATGGATTACTAATGGTACTGTTCAACAACCTGTTATGCCTCAATCAGTATATCGAGATAGGCTAAATGTATATCGCTATGGCGGTAGTAGACGCTAGTCTTTTGCTCTCTGTTGAATTATTATATATAGGTATGAACTATTAATCGACTGATAGGCTATCGTTCAGCAGAGAGCCTTAAAATCAATCAAATTACAATTTCTCATTATATTATATAAAATGCCTCGAAAAGATAAAGTTATTCATATAAGTAATTTACCTAGTACATTTAGAGGTAATATTACTCGTAATGGAAGATTTATTCAAAATGGTATTCCTCCACTTGGTGGAGCTTATGATAAAGTTGCTAAATCTACTGGTTTAATAAGACTTGGTAATGAATTTCTCTATAATGGAAGAAATCTTCCTCAAAAGCAATATGCTGTTGGTGGTAAAATACCAAATGTAGTTGCTGGTGGTATTGCTCAACCTCTTGGTAATAATTTCTTTTATATGAATGGAAGAAAACATAGTCAAGGCGGTATTGATATTGGTCCTAGTGATAAAACTGGTATTGAAGTAGAAGGTGGTGAAGTAGTTGAAACTAATGGAAATGAACTTAAAGTTTATTCTGCACAACCTATTCTTAACGGTGCTAGTCCTGCTCAATTAGTTATGGGTGGAGCTAATCCTAATAAAGTATTTAAAGCTCAAGAAGATTTTAAAGATAGAAATGGGATTAACGATGATGGTACTAAAGCTAAATATGGTAAAGAAAAATATGTAGCTAAAAGTGATAATACTAGAGTAACTCCTATAATGGAATCTCCTAGAAATAGTGGTATTAAACAAGGAGATTTTATTTATTATCCAGAAACTTATAGAATAGCAAATAATACTTTAGAAAAAGTTCCTGCTAGAAAAGAAGTTAATATGACTCCTCTTGAACAAATTAATCCTGAATTTGATATACTATTAGGTGGAGCTGGAGTTTTAAGAGGTGTTGATAAAGCTACTAAAGTTGCTATGGCTTTAGATAAAAATATTTCTAGAACAAGTCAAAAAGCTATTACTAAAGGTAGAGATGCTTTAGGTTATTATTCTATTTCTCCTAATATTCGTTATAATTTATCTGTTAATAATGGTAGAAAAGCTCTTGGTGTTAAACCTACTAAACTTCTTGAAGCTCCTAAAAAACAATTAACTTCTAATATTGGTAAATATAAAGATTTTGTTAATATATTAGATAGTAACGGAAAAGTTATTGATATACCTGATGTTCTTCAAACTAATATTGATGATACAAAAGCTTTTCTTAAGACTTTTAATAAATGGAATGCTCGTTATGGTTATGACCCTATTCCTTTATCTGCTGCAAAGAATCCTAAACAAGCAGATAAACTTATTAAAGATAGATTGCTAGAACATAATACATTTGTTAGAGGTGTACATGAAACAGGTAATGAAGAAAATATAAATAATATACTTAGAAGAAATGGTGTTGAACCTACTCCTGAAAATAGAGCTAAATATTATGCTTCAACTTATGCCCCAGATACAGGATCTGGTAGAGCTGGATTTAATTCTTCATATAATGGAGAAGGCACTATTTATTCTTCCAATAGTTTAAGTACAGCTATTGGATATGTTGGTAAACAAGGTCTTGATGTAGTTGATATTAAAGATGTTAATTCAGAAGAATTTAAACATATATTTAATACTCGACAACATGTAGGACAATATAGTAAAGGTTATAGTCGTAAATCTAGAAAATTTGGAGGTAAAAATATGATTATAAGTATTAATGGTAATGTTAAGAATGGATTAATTCATTCTCCATCCTCTACGGGGGGTCTACGCGATAAATTTGCTGTTGGCGGAAAACGTATTAATCGTCATGGAAGAACTTGGGAATATGATGAACAAAATGGATATTATGTTCCTATAACTAATCGAACTATTAATAGAACTTCTATTTATCCTATTAATAAATCTGCTAGAGGAGAAACTATTGTTGGAAGTGATTATACTTTTAGGAATGGTAGATGGTCTAAAAATAATACTACAAATAATAATACTAATAAATCTAATATTGATAATGGAAATCGTCGTCCTCAATATTATGCAGAACGTAGACTTCCTTTATTTGAAGATGGTGCTGGAATTACTAGTGGTTTAGTTAGAGCTGGTTGGAGTCATGGAAATAATAAAGGTATTAGTACAAATAATACTAATATTCCAAGTTTATCTGAAACTAAATCTAGCGGAAAGACCCCCCGTGGAGGACGAAGTAAGTCAAGTCAATCAACTCAATCTGTTCCTACTAAAACACTTCCTACTGCTGTTTATAGTCGTAATCTACCTAAAGTAGAAGCTAGTATTCCTACTACTTTACCTGTTTCTACTAGTACACCTGCTAAAGGAACTACATCTTTTGATGGTAAAGGTCAAGGCAAATTTAAAAATATTACTGCTGCTGATTGGATTGGACTAGGTAGTAATGTTGCTGGCAGTTTAGCTAGCTATTTTGCTAGTAGAAGAGCTATTAATAAAATGAGAGGTCCAAGTCAACCTACTCTTATTAGTGCTAATAAACTTAAAACTAAATATAATATTAATCCTCAACTTGATAGAATTAGAGAAGATAAATTCGAAGCTTATCGTGATATTGATTCTAATACTGCTAGTAGTCGTGTTAGTTTAGCTCGTAAACAACGAGTTCGTAATGCTGCTGGTCAAGCTGCTAATGAACTTTATGGTAATAAAGAAAATATAGAAACTAATCTTATTAATCAAGATAGACGTAATCAGCAAAGTGTTCGTCAATTTAATGCTCAACAATACAATCAATATATAGATAGAAAAGCAGCATTTGATAATGGTATTAGAGAAGCTAAAGTAACTAATATTAATAATTTATTTAGTGGAATTAATGCTGGTATTCAAGATATGATTAGTAGATATGAAAATCGTAAAGCTTTAAATAATACTATTGGTGCGATGAGAGCATCTGCTCCTAATGTAGATGATAGAATTATGCGGGATGCTGGAGTTGATTATGATGAATTTATTATTCGTAAACGTAGAAAACTTGGAGGAAAACAATCATGCCGATAAACTTTTATACTCCTACTTTTAGACAACAAGTTAATCCTATTGACTTAAATGTCTTAGCTAGAACTTATAATACTCTTGAACAAGGTCATCAACAAGCTATTCAAACTAAATCTCAAATTGATGCTCAACTTGCTCAATTAGATTTAAATGAAGCTGAAGATTCTTGGCGTCAAGAACAACTTAATAAAGTTCGTAACGCTCTTACCGAAAATATGCAGTATGGTAATGCTTATTCTAGTCTTGATGATATAGTTGGAACTTATGGAGATATAACTTCAAGTCCCGGAATGATTGGTCGTTTACGTGCTCAACAAGATTATAAAGCATATATGGATAATCTTGATAAACGTACTGATTTATCTGAAGATTATAAGAATTATTATCGTGCTATTAATAAATATAATTATCAAGATATAACTGATAAGAATGGTAATGTTATCGGTGGAAGTAAATGGACTCCTATTGATAAAGAAGTTTCTGAAATTCCTATGAATCAGATACTTAATCAAGCACTTCAATGGGCTGCTAAAGAACAAGGCGGCGGTAGTCAAACAAGATGGCTTGATGCTAATGGAAAAGTTACTGATGATATTACTAAATCTGTTACAGGAGAGATTTATTCTCATACTAAAGGTGATTGGCAAAGATTAAGTAAAGCTAAACTTGCTGAAGCTGTTAAAGCTGTCATTGAAAATACTCCCGGTGCTAAAGCTAGTCTTGAGCAAGATTATAAGATTGCTAAATGGAAATATGACCAAAATGGTAGTAATCCTGATATAACAGATAAAAATGGTATTTTACTTACTCCTGAACAATATCTTGCTAAACGTATTGACCCTTTCTATAATGCTGCAACTTTTTATAATCAAGATAGTAATACTACTTATGGTGAAGCATGGAAAGCTCAATTAGCTTTAGCTAAACAAGCTGGACTAGGAAGTACAACTCAAAGAAAACAAGCTATTGATAATCTAACTTATAAAGGTACTCCTGTTCGTATTGATAATTTTATGCCTGCTCAGGCTCAAGCTGAAATTACTAGTAATAGACAATCAATAGCTGGATTACTTAATAAATATAATCCTGATATTAATATTAATTTAAGCACTGCTAATCCAGATGATATTAGAACTAGTATCATGACTAATATTACTAGCCCATCTGATAGAGCATATGCTCTAAGTTATCTTAATGATATTATTGATAATCAAGAATATATTAATAGTCTTAAAGTTGGTAAATCTCAAGATAGTATTGATGGATTTGATACATATAATTCTATTATTAGCTTAAGCGATTTACCTAGTAATAAATATTCAGATAGATATAGCAAACATGTTAATCAAATATTTGGAGATAGTTCTGCTATTAGACAATACTTTAATAATGATGATGTATATAATTCATTTATTAATGCTATTGGTGGAGAGAAAAAAGCTGCTAGTCTTGGAGTAATATTTGGTTCTGACGGTAATGGTTATAGATATGCTGAATTACCAAAAGATTATCATAAATCTATTTATAGTTTTGGTAAAGCTGTTAAAGAAGCTGAAGATACTAGAAATCCTTTAAATGCTTTTCTTAATTCTGCTAAAACTAGATTCTTTGGTTATGGTGATAAATTTGTTAGAGTTGATTCTAATGGTGAAGAACATCATGCTGGATTACCAACAGGTAATAAAGAACCTTATATTGGTTTAATTAATTATGTTGATTCTCTTAAATCTAAAAATGATGCTGTTCTTGATGGTGGCAAAATAACTTCTTCTACTATTGGTATTAGCGCTTTAACTCCTGAATTAGCTGAAATTAATTTTATGATGAATGCTAATCCTGAGAAAGCTAGTCAACTTTCTGCTTATAAGAAGAATAAAGAAGAACAAGCTATGATGGCTATTCGTAGTGGCATTGATTTAACTCAAGGTGAAGCTTATATTACTAGTGAAAATGGAATATTTGAGCCTATGACTTCTGAAGATAGAAAAGCTTATACAGCTTATCTTAGAAGTGCTAAAGAAAATGAAATTACTCCTACTATTGTTCGTGACCCAAAAACTGGCGATGTTGGAGTTCAAATTAATATTGCAGGTTACTATGATACAGAAGGTAAACTTAAAAGAGAACCTATTACTTTACTTGTAGGTAGTGGTGCTATTGATAGTTCTATTATTCAATCTTGGAATCAAGATACTAGTTGGAGAGCTGCCGGTAAAGTAGAAAATTATTATAATGCTAATAGACCTATTTCTCTTACTAATAATGCTGCATTTACTGGAATTGATAAATTTAAATTAGTACCCAATGGTGGAGGTTTTAATTTAATTAATTCTACTAATAATCAAACTATTGGTTTAGTAAGTAAAGAAAATGCTGTTGATATTGTAGATAATTTATCTCAATGGGAACAAACTGTAACTGCTGTTAAAGCTGGAATGACAGTAGATGAAAATGCTGTTAAAGCTATTCAACAAAATGTTGCTACTAAACTTGCTCAACTTAGTGGCAGTTCAGACCCTTATGTTATTCAATATTACTATGATGAATTAACTAATAATCTATATTAATATGGATGTATTAAAGTTTCTACAAGGTGGTAATAAAACACCTAATCCTGAATATAATCCTAAAACTAAAAAGGGGGCTATACAGCCTCCTACTTTAGTTGATTACAACCCCGGCACTTCTATTAGTGACCGGGGTCGTGGTCATTTATTTAGTCGTATTGCTGGGCAATCATATAATCTTAATCAATATGATATAGATAAATATGCTCCTTATGATGTTTATGTTAATCCTGTTGATGACCCAGAAAAACTTGATAAAGAACGTGCTGTTAATCAAAGTAATTGGGAACAAGGGTTAAGAATGATTGGACAGATTGGTAATGAAATTACTGTTGGAACAGCTATTGGTTTTGCAGATTTAGCTGACGCTTTCTATAATATGGTTAGTAATAGTCCTAATGATTATCAATCTGAAATAAGTTCTGAACTTGAATCTTTAAAAGAATCTATTAATGAACGTTTAGCTATATATAGAGAAAATCCTAATGCTGCTTTTGATATTGGAGATTTTGCTTGGTGGGCTAGCAATGCTCCTAGTATAGCTAGTTCTTTAACTCTTATGGTTCCTAGTACTGGTCTTGCTAAAGGTGTTTCTTTATTAGGTAAAGGTATAAAGTTTAATAAATTAGCTAATAAAATGGCTAATGCTATTAATATGACTCAAAAGAGTAGAGCCATTACTGGTAGAATAGCAGAAGCTACTGCTATTGGAGTTCCTTCTCGTTATCTTGAAAATTATCAAGAAGCTAGACAAACTTATAATGATATTGAAGATTATTCTAAAACTCAACTTGCTAATATGAATGATAAACAAAGAGAAGAGTTTTATAATAATAATCCTAAATATAGAGATATGTCTGATGAAGAAGTAGCTAAAGATATTGCTAAAAATAGTGCTGATGTTACTTTTGCTGAAGATTGGGCTAATGTTCTTTTTGATGTATGGCAAGTTTATAGTTTAAAGAACTTATGGAAAAATGCTTTAAGTGGTAATACAACTAGTTCTAGACTTAGAAATTTAAATACTGCATTTAATAGTAATATTGATGATGCCGCTGCAATTACTAACGCTTTAAGTAATAAAACGACTAAACAAGCAATTACTAGTACATTAAAAAATGTAGGTGATGATATTCTTCATGGTGTTAGAGCCGAATGGACTGAAGGTGTTGAAGAAGCAATTAATTATATAGCTAGTCAAGATGGTTTATATAATGGTAAAAAAGTATTTGATAAAGATATTCCTCAACAAACTATTAAAGATTATCTTCAAGACCCAATGTTATGGGAGCAAGCATTTTGGGGTGCTCTTGGTGGTGTTACTTTTAGTAGTGTTATGAATAAAGCTGGAGAGTTTATTAATAAACGTCTTGATAAAGATTGGACTTCTGCTGAAAAACAAAGAGAAAACGAAATTCTTGGTCGTACTGCTACTTTTCAAGCATATCAAGAAAGACTTAATAGTATTGCTAATGGTAAAAATCCATTTATAACTATTACTGATGAAAATGGTCAACAGGTTAATCCAGATATTATTACTGGTACTGAAGAAGAACTTCGTAGTATAGCTGAAAAAGAATATATGGATAATATTATTATTAATTCTATGAACGCTGGTAATTTAGGACTTCTTGAAAGTTCTATTAATAGTAAAGAATTTAATGATAGTATTACTAATAAACTTGGATTACAACAGCAGGAAAGTATTGAACTTATTAATAGATTTAAAACTGAAATTAATAATCTTAAAAATGAATATAATACTACTTTAAATAAAGTTAATAGACTTGGTGGTGGATTTGAAGTTGGTCGTATTATAGCTACCCAAATGGTTCATGCTCGTAATCGTCAAGAAAATTATAATAATCTTCTTAATTGGGCTAATGATGTTTTAAATCAAGATATTACAAATAATCATATTGAAAATGTTGATATTACTTCTGCAAAGAATGGTATTTATCAACATATTATTAATAGTATTCAAAGAGATATTAAAACTATTCAAGATAATGCTGCAATTAATGATTCAGTTAAACAAGAACGTATTGCTCAATTAAATGAACGTCTAGATGCTATTAATAAACTTTATACTCCTATTGATATTGAAAATAAAAATGATATTCAATCAGCTATTCAACTTCAAAAACAATATAATGAAGTATTTAAAGATTTAGCAGAAGTTGTTAATGCTGAGATTAATGTTGAGGTTAATAAAAATCAACTTAATTTATCTGATGATAATATTAAATCTCGTATAACTTATCTTAATAACTTCTTTGATAATAGTCGTAAAAAGATTGTTAATAAAGCTATGGACGATTTACGCAATGCTTATAAACAATATGGAAAAGATTATGTTGACTCTGTTATTAAAGATGCTAATAATGGTAATAAACCTAATATAGATAAAGTTATTAGAAATGCTTATACTGCACTTGATTTAAATTCTAAAGGTAATGAACATCTTAAAAATACAATAGAACAATTAGCTGAAATTGCTGAAATTGAAAATGATGTTAATAATACTCCTAAAGAGGAAGAAATAGTTCCTGTTAATCCTGATGTTAATAAAGTTAATGAAACTGATGTAGATGATACTAACTCATCTCCATCCTCCACGGGGAGTATAGCGGAGCGAAGCGAAGCGGTTCCTAGTGAGCCTG
>ULRX01035338.1_pt1 | contig 25466 bp, 21 predicted proteins | sample 1955871 | NCBI WGS metagenome assembly ULRX01 (sample SAMEA4835695, study PRJEB28245) | human gut metagenome | biome: gut microbiome; material: fecal sample | place: Denmark | collected 2008 | reverse complement strand
GTGCCCGCAGGCCAGCATCCGCTGGGCCAGCTCCCGGGCCGCACTGCGATCATCGTTGTACACGCAGGGCACCTCCGGGAAGCGCTGCCCGGTGACCACCAGCGGCACCCGGCAGGCCTTGAAGGCCCGGGCCAGCTGAGGGCTGTAGTAGCACCCCAGCAGGATGATGCCCGCCACATGATTGCGCTGCATGGCGGTCAGGTAGCCAAGCTCCCGCTGCTCGTCCAGCTCGGTGTTGCCCAGCAGAATCAGGTAGTTCTGTTGATCCAGTTCGCTGGCGATGCCGGCGGTGATCTGCCCCACCGACTGGGAGCTGATGCTGGGGGCAATGACCCCGATCTGGTTCACCCGGCCGGTGCGCAGAGTCTGCGCGGCGACGTCCGGGCGGTAGCCTGTTTTTTCCACCACTTCCCGGATGGCTTCCCGCTTCTGTTCACTGAGCGGCCCGCCGTTGAGATATCGGCTGACTGCCGCGCTGGACACGCCAGCCATTTTTGCAATGTCACTGATGGTCATGGGGCAAGTTCCTCTCACACGCTCTGCATCCCGCAGATTGTAAACGTTTTCATTTTCTATTATAAACCGGCCTGCACCGTCCCGCAAGGGGTGCAATGGCCTGTTTTGTTGCAGCGGCATCCCCAGTTTTTGGCAGTCCTGCACAAATCCGCTTGCATCTGGCAAGCAGAATCCAACTCTTTTTTGCTATTCCGGCGGGCAGCCCTTACAGGACACCCATGTGCAGTGCCCGCAGCAGCAGGCCCAGCACCAGCACCACCAGCAGCAGGGTCAGGATGGTCCTGTTCCCGGTGCGCTTCTTTTTGGAGCTGCGGCGTGCCGGGGCGCTGCGCTTGCGGGCAGCCGTGCGGCTGTTGTTCGACGCTTTCCCGCCCGACGTCCTGCTGCCGGTACGGGCCGCAGGCTTCGCCGCTTTGCTCTGCCCGCGGGTGTTGTCGGCCGGGCGGGCCGCTTTCCGGGCACCGCACTGCTCCAGAAAGCTCTCGGCCTCCCGGTAATACTGGGCCAGCTCGTTTTCCCGGAAGGCGGTGTCCGCATACCCTTCTTCCAGGCTCTCGATGGCCTCATTGAACAGCAGTGCGGCCTGCGCTGCATCCTGTGCGTCGGCGGCGTGGGCCGCCTCGTTGCGGGCGGTGCGCACCGCGTTGCAGGCCCGGCGGGCCGCGCCGGGGTGCCGGGTATTGCCCAGCAGGTCCAGCGGTTTGGCGGCGTCCTTCTCCGGGTCCAGCAGCACCCGCATGCACAGGGTGGTGTCCAGCTGCTGCCAGCTGGTCTTGCCGCTCAGGTCCGGCATCCGGTCGTAATAGTCCGGGCTTTCCTTCTGGCGCTGGGCAATGTGCCGCAGCAGCGCGTCCAGACTGTGGCTGCCCGGCTTCTGCTCCCAGTGCCAGCGCAGCAGGCGGCGGCTGATCTCGTCGCATTCGGTCTTGATCTCAAATGCAGCCTGCAATGCTTCGTCCTGCATAATGGCCTCCTTTTTCCTTCTTGTGCAGAAAAGGCGGAGGTGGCACACGCCTTCCTCCGCCTTCTTTCTGCATTCTTTTACAGCATGAATTGATAATACACAAAGCCGCACAGGGCCACTGCCGCACAGACGATGGCCGTGATGGGCGGCACCCAGCGGATCAGCGCTTCGGCCACGCTGTCGCGGTCATCTTCCTCGTCCTCGTCCAGATCGTCATCCGGCACTTCCTGCACCGGTTCGGCGCGGCGGGAGGGCGCGGGGATCACCCGGGTGCCCTCGTCGGCACTGCTGCCCGGGAACGCTGCCCGGGTGGATGCATCCAGCACACGGGTGTGCTCCTCGGCATCCTCCAGCGGCTCGCGGCGGAGCTCAAAGGGTTCCACCTCCTCGGCCGGGCTGCGGGGTGCGCTCACCACGCGGGTGGGCTCCTCGCCAGCGGGTGCAGCCCCCACGATGCGGGTAGGCTCTTCCGCTGCGGCGGGCGATGCCGGAACTTCGGCTGCGGGCCGGGCAGGCTGCTCCGGCTGCAGCAGCGTGTTCAGCGCGTTCTGCAGCAGGATGCGGTCACACCGGCACTCGGTGCAGTAGACCGTATCTTCCTCTTTGGGATGGAATGCACCGCAGGCGCAGTACCAGCCGTTCTCAAACACCTGGGGCTGATACTTCAGGCCGGTGCGGTTCATGCGGCTTTCCAGCGCCTTCTGCAGCTCCGGGCTCAGGCGGCGGGGTGCCGACAGGCGCACCCGCTTGATGTCCTTGAGGTGCACCACGCGCTTGCCGTTGTACACGTTGACCAGCGAGACGTCCACACTGGTGATGGCCTTGGACGTAATGAACACGGCATCGTCCATGCCGAACAGCTCGCCGGGCTTCACTTCGATGTCCCGGTACTCAAACTGATCCTCACACAGGATCACGCCGTCCACGCCCTTGCACTTGAAGTGCACTTCCAGAGCGGTCAGGGTCACGCGGGAAATGTTCTTGAAGGTCAGGCAGACGGCATTCTCGCCGCTGACATCCCCCCGCAGCAGCTCCACGCAGACAAACTGCACCGGGCTGCCCGGGGTGTAATAGTTCGCACGGGTCCGTGCGACCGGGTTGAAGTTTTCCTCCACGACACTCGCTCCTTTCCGGGGTCATTCCGTTGCTTCCGGGGCATCCTGCTCCGGTGCGGGGTCCTGCTCCGGCTGCTGACCGGTCGGCTGTTCTGCCGTCTCGGCCTGCTCGGCATGCTCTGCGGTCTCTGCCTTCTCGGCGGTCTCCACAGGCTGGGCGGCCTCTACAGGCTGCTCCGGCTGCTTGGCATCCACGTCCTCCAGGGGAGGCAGGGTGCCCCCAGCCATAATGGTGTTGAACTGCTGCTCGTTGAGCTTTTCACGCTCCATCAGAGCCTTGGCCAGTGCATGCAGCTGGTCGATGTGCTCGGTCAGGGTGCGGCGGCAGGTCTCGTAGGCCTCGTCGATGATATCCCGCATCTCGCCGTCGATCTCGGCAGCGGTGGTCTCGCTGTAGCCCTTGCCCTGGCCCAGATCACGGCCCAGGAAGGTCTCCTCCTGGGAGGTGCCGTAGACCACCGGGCCCAGACGCTCCGAGAAACCGTACTTGGTGATCATCTGCCGGGCAATGTTGGTGGCCTGCTGCAGGTCGTTGGAGGCACCGGTGGAGATATCCTCCAGGATCAGCTGCTCGGCCACACGGCCGCCCAGGCTGGACACGATGTCCTCGAACATCTCGCCCTTGGTCACATAGCTGCGATCCTTTTCCGGCAGGTACATGGTGTAGCCGCCAGCCTGACCACGGGGGATGATGGTGATCTCATGCACGCGGGGGTGGTGCTTGCAGTAGAAGCCCGCCACGGCGTGGCCTGCCTCGTGGTAGGCGGTGAGCTTTTTCTCCTCGGGGGTCACCACACGGCTCTTTTTCTCCGGGCCTGCCATCACCTTCATGGAGGCTTCTTCAATATCCTCCATGGTAATGGCCTTGCGGCTGCGGCGGGCTGCCAGCAGGGCAGCCTCGTTGACCAGGTTCTCCAGGTCGGCACCGGCAAAACCGGCGGTGCGCTGGGCGATGACCCTCAGGGACACATCCGGAGCCAGCGGCTTATTCTTGGTGTGCACCTTCAGGATCTCTTCGCGGCCCTTGACGTCCGGCAGGCCCACAAAGACCTGACGGTCAAAACGGCCGGGACGCAGCAGCGCCTTGTCCAGAATGTCGGCACGGTTGGTGGCAGCCATCACGATGATGCCGTCGTTGGCCTCAAAGCCGTCCATCTCCACCAGCAGCTGGTTCAAAGTCTGCTCGCGCTCGTCGTGGCCGCCGCCCAGACCGGCACCGCGCTGACGGCCCACTGCGTCGATCTCATCAATGAAAATGATGCATGGCATCGTCTTTTTTGCCTTGTCGAACAGGTCACGCACGCGGGATGCGCCCACGCCGACGTACATCTCTACAAAGTCGGAGCCAGAGATGGAATAGAACGGCACCCCTGCCTCACCGGCACAGGCACGGGCCAGCAGGGTCTTGCCGGTACCCGGAGGGCCCACCAGCAGAACGCCGTGGGGGATGCGGGCACCCAGCGTATTGAACTTGTCCGGGCTCTTGAGGAACTCCACCACTTCCTTGAGTTCCTCTTTTTCTTCGTCCTCACCGGCAACGTCGGCAAAGGTAGCGGTCTTTTTGTTCTCGCGCTCATCCTTCACGCGGGCCTTGCCCACGTTCATGATGCCGCCGCCGGCACCGCCGCCGCGCATCATGGAGAACAGCAGGAAACCGGTGCAGCCCAGCATGGCCAGATAGAACAGGATCTCCATCCAGGGGATGCTCTCCTTGAGCGGGGTATAATCATACTCCATCGGGGCATCGGGGTTTGCTTCGTCGTAGGCTGCAATGTAGCTGTCCACATTCTTGACGAACATGGAGGCATAGGGCAGCTTGTAGCGCACGGTCACGGTGCCGTCGCTGTTCTTCTCGGCCCCGGTGGAGCCGGAGGAGGAAGAGGACAGCATCCCGGACAGCAGCCCGCCGGTGGACTGCACCGTGCTCACGGACGACGGGTCGGGCAGGGCCAGCTTGCCCTCCTTGAGGGTCATGGTGAGCACACCGGTGTTCAGGTCCAGCGTGAACTTGGTGACCTGCAGGTTTTCAAAATACTGCACCGCCGTGGAGTAAACCATGGAGGACGAGCCGCCGCTGCTGCTGCCGCCGCCCAGCACGCTCCATACCATGAGCACGGCAGCCAGTGCCAGTGCCAGGATCAGCGGGTTGAAACGAGGTTTCTTCGGTTGCAAAAAAATCAACTCCAGTTCAGGGTGAATTTGATCCGGGACTTACTTCGTGTAGATCTCGGGCTTGAGCACGCCCACATAGGGCAGGTTGCGGTACTTTTCGTCGTAGTCCAGGCCATAGCCCACCACGAATTCGTCCGGCACCTGGAAGCCCTCGTAATCGGGCTGGATGTCGGCCTTGCGGCGGCTGGGCTTGTCGAGGATGGTGCAGATCTTGACCGAGTTGGGGTTGCGCATCTTGAGCATGGGCACCAGCTTGGACAGGGTGACACCGGTGTCGAGGATGTCCTCCACGATCAGCACATCCTTGCCGGACAGATCACCGTCCAGATCCTTGATGATCTTGACCAGACCGCTGGTCACGGTGTTGCTGCCGCCGTAGCTGGACACCACCATGAAGTCGATGTTGCAGGGGATGGTCACTGCCCGCATCAGGTCGGCCATAAAGACCACCGATCCCTTCAGGATGGACACCAGCACGAGGTTTTTGCCCTCGTAGTCCTTGCTGATGCGTGCACCCAGCTCCGCAACCTTGGCTTTCAGCTGTTCTTCCGAGACCAGAACGGTCTTGATGTCATCATTCATGCTCATGATGTTTCTCCTTTTTATCCCTTCAAGTTTCCTGTTCCATCTGCAGGATCTGCGTCGTGGTCTCATCCGGTGCAAGGCCCTCGGCAAAGCCGCTGCCGCACACCCAAAGCACCTCGCTGCCTGCTGCCAGCAGCGGCAGCGTGTCCCGCTGCTGCGCCGGGATGTCCGCTTCGTTCATCCATTTGCGCAGGCGGTTGTGCACCGCTCGCCCGGCGGGGCGGTAAACATCCCCCGGCTGGCGGGTGCGCAGAACAAGACCAGCATACAACGTAGTTATTCTAGCATAATCCGCCCGATTTTTTAAGTCTTTTTTATGAACGACTTGTATTTTTTCTTCAAAATCCGCCGGGAACACCCGTGCAGTCAGGGTTTTGCCCCCCGGCAGAGGCATCCGGGCCGGTTTTCCGGCCTGCAGGGCTGCGGTAAATGCGGCCGCCGCATCGGCGTCCCAGCCGGCGGATTCGGCCTGTGTTTCCTGCCGGAGCACCCCATCTGCCGCGCAGAAGCGGACCTTCCCTGTCAGCTGCACGGCTCCGCTGCCCTGCTGCACCAGCTGCACCAACAGCCGGATATATTTTTCTTCCGGATCCCGCACCGGGGCCGCCAGACGGTGCAGGGCCGTTTCCAGAATGGGCGCATCCGCTGCCGCCAGCGGCTCCAGCCGCCAGCACACGGGGTCCGTGTCCGACAGGCGGGCATCCATCAGCAGCGCTTCGGCCTTTTGGGCAAAGTAGGCGTCGGCCTGCGCCGCCTTCTCGCAGAAGCGGGCCAGATTTTCCACGGCCGCCTCGTTCGTGCTCTGCAAAGCAGGCAGTGCCGCCCGGCGCAGCCGGTTGCGGGCGTAGGCGTCCGTCTCGTTCGTCTCATCGGTGACCCATGTCTGCCCGGCCGCCCGGCAGACCGCCTCGGTGTCGGCCCGGTTCAGGCAGAGCAGCGGCCGCAGATAGCACCCGCGCCGGGGCCGGATGCCTGCCGCGCCGTGCAGCCCGGTGCCCCGGGCCAGCCGCAGCAGCAGCGTTTCGGCCTGGTCATTTGCAGTATGGGCCGTTGCCACGGCATCTATCCCCTCTTCGCACAGGCGTTCAAAGCAGGCATAGCGCAGGCGGCGGGCCCAGTCCTCCCCGGCGTGGGGCGGCGGCGCATCCACCGTGTCGGCCAGTTCTGCCGCGTGGAACACCCGCAGCGGCACCCCCAGTGCCCCGCAGGCCTGCCGCACAAAGGCTTCGTCCCGGTCGGCGGCGGTGCCGCGCAGGCCGTGGTTCACATGGCAGGCTGAGAGGGTGTAGCCGAACTCCGGCTGCAGCGCCCGCAACAGGAGCAGCAGCGCCATGCTGTCGGCCCCGCCGGAAACCGCCGCCGCCAGCCGCAGCGGCTGCCCCGGACACAAAAGCCGGTTCTGCAGGCAGAAATCCCGCACCGCAGCCCGGCAGTCTTTCTCGTTTTTCATCGGTTCAGCGCTTGAAATCCACATCCATGAAGCGGGTGTGGGCACCGTCCCAGCCCAGCGGCACGGTACTGGTCTCACCATGGCGGTTCTTGGCCACGATGCACTCGGCCGTGTCGGCATCCACCTCGGCACCGTCCGGGTTCTGGCTGGCGTAATAGGAATCGCGGTACAGGAACAGGACGCAGTCGGCGTCCTGCTCGATGGAACCGGAATCACGCAGGTCGGACAGCTGGGGCCGGTGGCTGGAGTTGTTGCCCTGCTTTTCCACCGCACGGGACAGCTGGCTCAGGGCAATGATGGGCACGTTCATTTCCTTGGCCATGATCTTGAGGTTCCGGGTGATCGAACTGATTTCCTGCACGCGGTTCTCGGTGCGCTGGCCGGTGGTCATCAGCTGCAGATAGTCGATGACGATCAGACCTACGTTGGGGCGGGTGGGGTCCTGGTTCACCCGGCGGATCTTGGCCTTCATCTCGGTGATGGTGATGCCGGAGGTATCGTCCATATAGATCGGTGCATCGTGGAGTTTTTCAGTGGCCAGCGCCAGATACTCCCAGTCCTCGGCGCGCAGGGCACCGGTGCGGAAAGCCTGGCTGTCGATGCCGGCCTCGGCGGACAGGATGCGGTTGGTGAGCTGCTCCTTGGTCATTTCCAGGCTGAAGATGGCCACCGGCACCTTCTGCTGCATGGCCACGCGGGTGGCGATGTTCAGCGCAAAACTGGTCTTGCCCATGCCGGGGCGGGCGGCCAGGATGATCAGGTCACCGCGGCCAAGGCCGGTGAGCACCGTGTCCAGCAGGCGGAACCCGGTGGGGATGCCCTTGTACTTGTCGGCATCCGGGCCACTGATCTTCTGCAGGTTGGTCAGGGTCTCCACCATGCTGGAGGAAAGCGGGGTCAGGGCGCTGGAATCCCGGCCGGAGCGGATCTCGTAGATGCGCTGCTCGGCATTTTCCAGCAGCAGGTCGGCGTCCGGCTCGTCCCCGGCGTCCTGCAGGATATCCTTGGCCACGTCCATCAGCTGGCGCACCAGATACTTTTCCTGCACGATCTGGGCGTAGGCCTTCACGTTGGAGATGCTGGGCACCGTCTCGGCCAGACCGGTCAGGTACACCTTGGCTTCGTCCGCACTGGGGAACACTCCGTCCGAGATGACCGCATCCAGCAGGGTCACAAAGTCAATGGTCTGGTCGTTGGTGAACAGCCGCAGCATCTCGCTCCAGATCTGCGCGTTCTGCCGGGTATAGAACATTTCCGGCTTGATGATCTCCACCAGGTCGGTCAGGGTGTCGGGCTTGAGCAGCACCGCGCCCAGCACGCTCTGCTCCGCCTGCATGTTGAACGGCTGGTTGATGCCCACGCTCTCCAGATTCAGTTCGTTGTTATAATGTCGTTCGTTCGGCATGGTCGTTCATCCTTCTGTCAATTCCCGTAAAGCCAAAAAGCGCCCCCTGCTTTGAGGGGGCGCAGACAGCAGACAGATCAGGCCTGTTCCACTTCCACCTGGATCTTGAAGGAAGCCACAACGCCCACATGCAGGCGCACCTTGCCGTTGAACACACCGGCATCCTTGATGTCGCGGGTCTCCATCTCGATCTTCTTCTTGTCGATGGGAGCACCGGCCAGCTGTGCCAGAGCCTCGGCCACTTCCTTGCCGGTGACCTTGCCGTGCAGACGGCCGGAGGCACCGCCCTTGGCCTTGATGGTCACGGTCTTGCCTTCGATCTTGGCGGCCAGTGCCTTGGCAGCGGCCACATTCTCAGCTTCATGGAAATCGGCTGCGGCTTCCTTGCCGCGGGCCACGTTCACAGCGCTGGCATCGGCCACAGCCGCCAGCTTGCGCGGAAACAGGTAGTTGCGGGCGTAGCCGTCGGACACCTCATGGATCTCGTCCTTTTTGCCAATGCCCTTGATATCCTGCTTGAGAATCACTTTCATGTTTATCCCTCACTTTTCACCGGAACCCCGGTGCCGTTCTTGTGTTTATAGTATAGCGCATTTGTCGGCTTTGAGCAAGAGGGGCAGCCAACCATTTAAAATGGTCTCCGCTTCGCTCTGACCATATTCATCGGAAGTTTATGATTTATTTCGTGTTTGTCGCAGCCTGCGGGCTGCTCCAAACACCCTTTCACGCAAGGAGCTGCTGCCGTTGATAACTTCTCCCTGCAAAAAGTTGTGCAGAATGTTTTCTCTCCGGCCCCTCTTGTGAAAAATGCACTTCCGGAACACCCGCAGGCGTTCCGGAAGTGCAAAAATCCAATTTATTTCCGCTATTTCTGGCCAGAGCACACGCGGCGGCCATTCTAAACGGTCAGGCTTTTACGCCAGTTCCTTCTGCACCACATCGAGTGCCGTCTCGATGACCTTGTCCATGTCGTAGTACTTGTATTCGCCCAGGCGGCCGCCGAAGATCACACCCGGCTCGGCGTCGGCCAGCTGCTTGTATTCGGCGTACAGAGCACCGTTCTTGGCGTCGTTAACCGGGTAGTACGGCTCGTCGCCCTTGTTCCACTCGGCGCTGTATTCACGGCTGATGACCGTTTTGGGCTGGGTGCCGAACTCGAAGTGCTTGTGCTCGATGATGCGGGTGTAGGGGGTCTCGGCATCGGTGTAGTTCACCACGGCGTTGCCCTGATAGTTGTCGGTGTCCAGCACCTCGGTCTCAAAGCGGACGCTGCGGTACTGCAAAGCACCCAGACGGTAGTCAAAATAGGCATCCACCGGACCGGTGTACACCACCTTGTCGGCCAGCGCGTTCAGCGCCTCACGGTCAGCCAGATAGTCCACATTCAGGCGCACCTCGGTGCCCTCCAGCATGTTTTCCACCATGGCGGTGTAGCCGCCGTTGGGGATGCCCTGATACAGGGCGTTGAAATAGTTGTTGTCGTAGGTAAAGCGCACCGGCAGACGCTTGATGATAAAGGCCGGCAGCTCGGTGCAGGGGCGGCCCCACTGCTTGCCGGTGTAGCCCTTGATGAGCTTTTCGTAGATGTCGGTGCCCACCAGACTGATGGCCTGCTCTTCCAGATTCTGCGGGTCGGTGATGCCTGCCTCCGCCTTCTGCTGCTCGATCCTGGCCTTTGCCTCGGCGGGGGTCACCACACCCCACATCTTGTTGAAGGTGTTCATGTTGAAGGGCAGATTGTAGATCTCGCCATGGTAGTTGGCCACCGGGCTGTTGGTGTAGCGGTTGAACTCCGCAAACTGGTTCACATACTGCCACACGGTCTTGTTGTTGGTGTGGAAGATGTGGGCACCGTAGCGGTGCACATTGATGCCCTCCACCGGCTCGGTGTAGATGTTGCCCGCAATGTGGCTGCGCTTGTCGATGACAAGGCACTTCTTGCCGGCCTTCTTTGCCTCGTGGGCAAACACGGCACCATACAGGCCCGCACCGACGATCAGGTAATCATACTGTTTCATGGGAAGAACCTCTCACTCTCATTTTTCTTCGGCACCGCTCTTTTTCTGGGATGCCCAGTAGTTGTCAATGGCCGTCTCGATGCGGGAGCGGGCCGCCTCCGGGGTGATGTGCTTGAGCTGTGCCGCTGCCATGGTCTGGTGGCCGCCGCCGCCCAGTGCTTCCATGATCACCTGCACGTTCACGGCACCCAGGCTGCGGGCCGAGATGTTCACCCCGGTGCCCACCTGCACCGCCACAAAGCTGGCGTCCACGCCCTGGATGCGCAGCAGGTCGTTGGCGGCCTGCGCAATGGCCACACGGGCCTCCGGGGCGATCTCGCCGCCCACCGAGATGGCGCAGTTCCTGTACATCCGTGCCCGCTCCACCAGTTCGGCCTTGGCCGCATATTCCACCATGGTCACGTCAAACAGCTGACGCACCCGCTCCGTCTCGGCACCGTAACGGCGCAGGGCCGCAGCGGCTTCAAAGGTACGCACGCCGGTGTGCAGGGTAAAGTCCTGCGTGTCCAGCAGGATGCCGGAGAGCAGGCCCTCGGCTTCCACCCGGTTGGGCTTGTCGTCGCGGTCGCCCACATACTGCAAAAGCTCGGTGACCAGCTCACTGGCCGAGGAGGAATAGGGCTCATGGCAGACCAGATCCGGGTTCTGGATGTAGCCCACACCCTTGCGGTGGTGGTCGATGACAGCCACCTTGCCGCATTTTTCCAGGATCTCCTTGCTTTCCACAAGGCCCACCTGGTATGTATCCACCACCACGCACAGGGTGCGCTTGGAGATGATGGGCAGTGCGTCCTTCGGGTCGATGAAGTCATCCTTCTGGCCCGCCCTGCACAGCGCGTCGATCAGGCTGCCCGCCAGCGTGGCGTCCCGCTTCACGGCGATCACCGCCGGGACGTCGCAGATCTTGCAGATGCGCAATACGCCCTCGGCGGCACCAATGGCGTCCAGATCGCTCATGCGGTGGCCCATGATGACCACATGGTCCGCTTCCTTGATGAGTTTGACCAGCTGGTCGGCCACGATGCGGCTGCGCACCTTACTGCGCTTTTCTACGCCATGGCTCACGCCGCCGTAAAAGGTAAAGCCGTCCGGCGTCATCTCGGCGGCCTGATCACCGCCGCGCCCCTGCGCCATGTCCAGCGCCTGCACGGCCATGTCCTGCGCTTCCCGCAGGGTCTTGGCCCCGCGGCCGATGCCGATGGACAGTGACAGGTTCACACTGGGGTCCAGCGCACGGATTTTGTCCAGCACGTCATAGCCGCGCTTGGCAAACTGCTCCATCTGGCGTTCTTCCACCACGGCGATGTAACGGCCGCTGGCCACCCGGCGCAGAAAACCGCTGCCCCGGCCGATCATATCTTCCAGGATGCGGTTGATGCCCTCCAGCAGGCGGGCGCGCTCACTGTCCAGCATGTCGCCGAACACATCGTCATAGCCGTCCACCAGAAACACCAGATAGCCCGGGCGGCTGGCCTTGTACTCCGCTTCGATCTTGCGCAGGGCGGTCTCTTCGTTCAGCACCAGCAGGGTCATGCACTCGGCCCCGCCGGGCACCGTGGAGCTGTGCACGCTCCAGAAGCCGTCCGCCAGCGTCAGCAGCTGGCCCTGCTGGGTGCGGCACTGCTGCAGGTCCAGCCCGGGCAGTACCTTCTGCACCCGGCTGGTCAGCATATCCTGCCCGCCCAGCAGACGGGCACGGAACTGCTCGTTGTACCACAGCACCGTTTCGCCGGACAGCAGAGCCGTCGGCTGTGAGAGCTGCTCCAGACTGAATTTTGTTTTGGATTTTTCAAAGTTGTCGCCGCGCACCCAGCGGGACAGCCAGCGGCGCAGTTGGTAGCGGAACGCCGCCATGCAGATGCCCCACGCCACCACCAGTGCCAGCAGCACCGGCCAGATGCTGGGCCGCTGGATCAGCAGGACCAGCGTGAGCAGGGCGCAAAGCACCGCCAGCGCTGCGGTCAGCATCTCCATGGTCCATCTCGGTTTCTGTTTCATCTGCTTTTCTGCCTCCCGGTCATATGCTGTGCCGCCCGGCGGCGCGCCCTGCTCATACCTCCATCAGGATGGGCAGGATCATGGGGCTGCGCTTGGTGCGCCGGTAAATATAGCTGCTCAACGCCTCCCGCACGCGGGTCTTGACGCTGTTCCAGTCGCGCACATGCTCGTCCACGCAGCGTTCCAGTGCGTTTTCCACGATGCTCTGGGCACCGTCCATCAGGCTCTCGTTCTCGCGCACATACACGAAGCCGCGGCTCACGAGGTCCGGCCCGGCCAGCACCTTGCCGGTCTTGCTGTCCACGGTAGCCACGATGATCACCAGGCCGTCCTCGGACAGGTGCTTGCGGTCCCGCAGGACCACGTTGCCCACGTCGCCCACGCCCAGGCCGTCCACCATGACGGCACCGGCGGTCACCGGCTCGCCCAGCTTCATCTCGTCCTGGCTGAGGATGACGTTGGAACCATTCTCCGCGATCAGGATGTTGCTGGTGGGGATGCCCAGACTGGCCGCCGTGAGGGCGTGCTTCTTGAGCTGCTTGTACTCGCCGTGCACCGGCAGGAAATATTTGGGCTTGGTCAGAGTGAGCATCAGTTTCTGCTCCTCCTGGCAGGCGTGGCCGGACACATGCACGTCGTACATGCTCTCGTAGATGACCTCCGCACCCAGCAGCAGCAGACCGTTCACGATCTTGGTTACGCTCTTCTCGTTGCCGGGAATGGGGTTGGCGGAGATGATGATGAAGTCGCCGGGACCCACGCGCACCTGACGGTGGCTGCAGGAGGCCATGCGGCTCAGTGCGCTCAGGGGTTCGCCCTGGCTGCCGGTGGTGATCAGCACCACCTGCTCCGGGGGATACTGGTTCAGTTCCTCCACCCCGATGAGGGTGCCCTCCGGGATGTGCATATAGCCCAGCTCCTGGGCCATGGCGGTGTTGTTGACCATGCTGCGGCCGCTGAAGGCCACCTTGCGGCCATCCTCCACGGCCAGATCAATGATCTGCTGCACGCGGTAGATGTTGGACGCAAAAGTTGCAATGATGATGCGCTTGTTGCGGGCGCGGGCAAACAGGCTGCGGACACCAGCGGCCACCTTCTGTTCGGTAGCGGTGAAGCCCGGGCGCTCCGCGTTGGTGGAGTCGCTCAGCAGTGCCAGCACACCGCGCTGGCCATACTCGGCCAGGGTGGACAGGTCGGTCACACCGCAGGCCAGCGGGGTGTAGTCGATCTTGAAGTCGCCGGTCTGGATGATGGTGCCGGCGGGGCTGTCGATGGCAAAGGCCACGGCATCCGGGATGGAGTGGTTCACATGGATGGGCTCCACGGTGAAGCAGCCCAGCTTGATCTTCTGCTTGGGGGTGATCTCCACAAACTTGGTCTTGCCGGCCAGGCCGAACTCCTCCAGCTTATTCCGGATCAGGCCGCAGGTCAGGCGGGTGCCGTAGATGGGCAGGTCGAATTTCTGCAGCAGATACGGGATGCTGCCGATGTGGTCCTCGTGGCCGTGGGTGATGAGCAGGCCCTTGATGCGGTCCTTGTTCTGCACCACAAAGGTAAAGTCCGGGATCACCATGTCCACGCCGTACATCTCGCTGTCCGGGAACACCAGACCGCAGTCCACGATGATCATGTCCCCGTTGCACTCATACACGGTCATGTTCTTGCCCACTTCGCCCAGACCGCCCAGCGGGTAGATGTGGATGGGCGTTGCAGCCTCCTTGGGCTGCTGTGGGCGGCGGGGGCGGCGGTTGTAGTAGGGCCGCCGGGTGGTGCGGGGGCGCTTTTCCCCAGCCGCTGCCGGGGCTGCGGCTGCGTTCTGCTTTGCGCGGGCAGCCGGGACCGTGTTTTCTTTTTCTTTCGTCTGAGCCATTCTTGACCTCCAAAAATAATGGCGGCGCGGACCGTCTCCACAAGGGAGACAGCCGTGCGCTGCATGGGGAAGCACCGGATCTTTGCATCGGCTTCCGTTGGATGCACCGTATAGAATTGTCCTGTCAGCGTGCTTTTGGCACCGCTGGTCGTTCCACAAGAATCCCTCAGCCCGTACAGTCCATCTGTTCGATGCGACCGCGGCTTTTCTGCAGGAACGTCTGAGCGCACGCCTTCGGTGCGCCCCTATACGCATTTTGTTACGCTTAGTATAGTATTTCGCACCGGTTTTGTCAATTCCAAGGTTTGGCAAAGGGTGCCGTCTTTATGCATTGCCCCTTGACATCCCGGCCAAAATAGCGCTAAATAGAGATACTACTTTATAAAGGAGAACCCGCATGAAGCAGGTCGAAGTATACACCGACGGTGCCTGCAGCGGCAACCCCGGCCCGGGCGGCTGGGGCGCTGTGCTGCGCTACCGTTTCAACGGCAAAGTTTACGAAAAGGAATTGAGCGGCGGCGACGCCAGCACCACCAACAACCGCATGGAGCTCACTGCTTTCATCGAGGCCCTGCGCCAGCTCAAGGAGCCCTGCGAGGTGCGCTACTGCTCCGACAGCCAATATGTCATCAATGGGCTGCAGAAGGGCTGGGCCAAAGGCTGGAAGCGCCGCGGCTGGAAGAAATCGGACGGCTCTCCTGCCCTGAACCCGGACCTCTGGGCGCAGGCGCTGGAGCAGGAAGCAAGACACACCATCACATACGTCTGGGTCAAGGGCCATGCAGGCCATCCGGAAAACGAACGCTGCGACCAGCTGGCCGTAGCCCAAAGCAAAGCACACGGCGGGAGGCAGGGAACATGAACGACACATTTTTGCCCGGCAGCGGGTTTGACACCTACGAGAGCCAGGACAAGGTCCTGATGCAGATGGACGGCAGCACCGAGGCAGCCGTGGCGGTGCGCATCCTGCAGCAGCAGGGGTTTGCCGTGGTGGGTGCCGTGGTGCGCCTTGCCCCGGAGCAGGCCGAAGCCGCACAGAGAGCCAAAAAAGCCGCCGAGGCGCTGGGTATCGAGTGCATCCTGCTGAACGCCGAAGCGCTGGCCCAGCAGCCGGGAGCCGCCGGGGCCTGGCCGCAGTTCGCCGCCCTGCTCACCGCCGCCGACAAGCTGGGCATCCAGTACATCGGCAGCAGCAGCCGCGCCCGGCTGGAGGTGGGCACCGACGGCGTGCACACCGTGCTGCCCCCGGTGGACGCTGCCCGCGATGACAGCACCGCACTGGCCGCCCTGCCGCAGGAGACGCTGGCCCGTCTGCTGCTGCCTCTGGGCGAATTCGACGCCGGAGATCTGGCTGAGCTGGCGCAGGAGCTCCAGTTGTAAGACAACTTTTTTCATAGTTCCCTGTTCCGGGACGCAAAAAAGGCACCGCTTCTGCGGTGCCTTTTGTTGTGGATAAAGGTTTCGTGCCTCAGTCGTTCTGGGGGTGCACGATGTCACGCCAGTCCAGATCGCCGCGCTCCAGGCCGTGGATCAGCACCTCGGCAGTGGCGATGTTGGTGGCCATGGGGATGTTGTGCACATCGCACAGGCGCAGCAGAGTCATCTCGTTGGGCTCGCTGGGCTTTGCATTGATGGGGTCGCGGAAAAACAACAGCAGGTCGATCTCATTGCAGGCAATGCGGGACGCGATCTGCTGGTCGCCGCCCTGCACACCGGCCAGAAAACGTTGCACCTGCAGGCCCGTCGCCTCGGCGATGAGCTTGCCGGTTGTGCCGGTCGCCACCAACTTATGCTGGCTCAGGATGCGGCAGTACGCCGTACAAAACTGAACCATCAACTCCTTTTTGGAGTCATGCGCAATCAGTGCAATCGTCATCTGTTATCTCTCCTCTGTCGTGTCATTTGCGGAAATTTCCCTTTGTACAAAATGATATCACAAAATCCAATCATTTACAACCAGTTTTTATACAGAATATTCAATTTTGTCTTAAATTTTCAGAGTGTGCACCGCAAAACGACGTTAGTCTGCACTTCCCTGCTCCGGGTGTGTCTCATCCTGTGCGGCACCGGCAGTGTCCGTGGTATCGGCCGCGCCGGTCGTGTCATCCGAAGGATCCGCGCTCAGAGCAGGGTTCACATAGGGATCCACCTCCAGCGTGCCATCCTTCATGGCAAAGTAGGCATTGGCGATGTCCACCACCAGATCACCGGTGCGGGCACCGTAGCCGCCGTACTCCACCGTGATGCCGATAGCGATCTCCGGGTCGTCGGCCGGCAGGTAGGCGATCATTATCGCGTTCAGGTAGTGCTTGCCGGGGGCGTAGGTCTCACTGCGCTGGGGGGTGCCGGTCTTGCAGGCAATGGCGATCGGGTAGCTGGAGATCTTGCCGGTGATGGTACTGGGCACCAGTTTCATGCCCTGCCGCACCAGTGCAAAGGTGGTGCCGTTGTCCTCCACCACATCCATCACTTCGGGCTGGATCTCATGGATCACCTCGCCGGTATTCGTGTCGAGGATGGCCTTGACGAAGTGGGTGCGGTAGCGCACACCGTTGTTGGCCAGCGTAGCCGCATAAGTGGCCAGCTGAATGGGGGTGACCACCGTATTGCCCTGACCGATGGCCGCCTGAATGTCCAGCGAGGTGTTGTAGTTGCTGTCGTTCTTGGTGGTCAGACGGCCCAGGCTCTCGCTCACCTCCACGCCGGTGCGCTGCGCCAGACCCAGTTTGTAGGCGTAAGCGTCGTAGACGTCACTGGTCAGGCGGCGGCCCACATCATAGAAGAAGATGTTGCAGCTCCACTTGATGGCATCCACCACGCTGATGTTGCCGCTGTGGCCGTGCCGGGTGCAGCGTGGGCGGTAGTCCTTATAATAGGTATACACGCCCGTGCAGTTCACGGTGGAATACTGGTTGATGAGGCCGCTGTCCAGTGCAGCCACGGCCACAGCCGGCTTGAAGGTGGAGCCGGGGGTGTACAGGCCCTGCAGGCAGCGGTTGAACAGGGGCAGGCCGGGGTCTTCGCTGTATTCGTCATACTGGGTGGCGTAAAGGTTCTGGTCAAAGCTGGGGTAGTTGGAGGCCGCCAGCACGCCGCCATTCTTCACATCAATGACCACCGCCGCACTGGCTGCCGCTTTCATATTGCCGGTGTTGTAGGTGCGGTTGATCATGTCAATGTTGTTGGCCAATGCCTTGTTCACCGCCCGCTGGAAGTCGCTGTTGACGGTCAGCTGCACCGTGTGGCCCGGTTCCGGCACAGTGGTGAGCTGCGTGTTCACGATCACACCGTCGGAATTGCGGGTGATGGTCTCCACACCGTCCTTGCCGCGCAGTTCATCCTCATAGGCCGATTCCAGGCCCGAGATGCCCAGCACATCGTTCATGTTGTAGCCCTTGTCCCGCAGGGGGTAGGTCACCTGGCCGTTCTCGTCGGTCACCTTCCACTTTTCGGCGGTGATCTTGCCCACACGGCCCAGCACCGCCGGGACGATATCGCCCTGCTCGTAGCTACGGGTGCTGGTCTGCACGATTTCCACGCCGGGCAGCGACAGGCTGTTCTCCTTGATGGTGGCCACGGTCACGTCGCTGACGTTTTCCGCCATCACAAAGTTGTTCACGTTGGAAAATGCCTGCAATTCCATCTCATAGTGGATGCCGGCCAGGGTGCGCTGCCAGCGCAGCGGCAGATCCTGCAGGTTGTTTTTCTCCACCAGCATTTCCATCACGTCGTTGGCGGTGGCATACTGCTGCAGGCCCAGGTTCTCCTTCATCGTGGTCAGCTGCCGCTGGTCGCTGCTGCTGTCATCCCGGGCTGTAAAGGTATAGTTGCCCGCCGCGTCCGGCTGGCTGATGAGCAGAGTATCAGTCCAGCTTTCGCCGTTTTTCTCAAGCAGCTCCACCAACCGCTGCAGCAGGCTGTCCAGATCCTCGTCACCCATCTGCAGCTTGTTGAGCACCACGTTGTAGCTGGTGGTCGTGGTGGCAATGCGCTTGCCGGTGCTGTCCACGATGTCGCCGCGGGCAGCGGTGACCGTAAAGTTATAGTCCGTCGTGTTGGTGGCCTGGGACTTGTACTCGTCGTCATTGACCAGCTGCAGAAAGATCAGCCGCAGGGCGTACAGGCCCATGACCAGTGCCGCCACAGCGATCAGCAGCACCATGCGCCGCATGACGGTCTTGCGTTCGTTTTGGTTCATCCGTAGTTCCTCCGGCGGTCAGACCACGCCGTTGTCGATCTTGAACTTGTTGTAAATGTGCCGCACGATGGCAAACTCCACCAGCGACGCCGGAATGGTAAGGGCCGCCGAGGGCAGCACGAACCACAGGTAGCGCTGTGCCGAGCCGCTGTAGCCGGGCATCCGGTAAAAGAACAGCCAGTCGCAGGAGAGCACCAGCAAAGCCGCTGCGGCCGAGATGACCGCAAAGTTGCCCGGAGCACTCTGCAGGTACAGCTGCACCAGCACGCCCACGGCAAAGCAGAGCAGCAGCATTTCCAGTGCCAGCATGCCCACGGTGCGCCCGGCGGTGTAATCCCACAGCAGGCCGCACACCATGCCGAACAGTGCTCCGGCAAATTCGCCCTCACACACCGACACGGCCAGACAGAGCGGCAGCAGCAGCAGCGGCTTTGCCTGACCCAGCTGGAACAGCCCCGGCGTGGTCTGCAGCGCCGCACACACAAACAGGCCCAGCACATAGCAGCACCACTTCAGGATCTGGCTGCGGCTGCGCTTGCGGCGAGATTCCATACATCTGCCTCCTTAATATTCGGTAATGATGAACACATGCTTGACCGTGCGCGGGTCGGCACCCGGCAGGATGACCGCACTGGAGGACTTGCCGCTCTGCTCCGGCACCACTTCCTGCACAGTGCCCACCAGCAGGTTTGCCGGGAACACCCCGCCCAGACCGGTGGTGATCACCTGATCGCCCTTGCGGGCCTCGGTGGCGCGGTCCAGATTGGTCAGCACGCACTGACCGTCGGCGGCATAGTCGGCGCTGCCGGTGATGATGCCGTTTTCCCGCGTGCGGGAGATCACGCCCGCTGCGTTGAAGCTGGGGTGCAGGATGGTCATCACCTTGCAGCTGGTGGCGTCCACTTCCACCACCACGCCCAGCAGATAGCCCCGGTCACTGATGATGGCATCGTTCACCGCCACGCCGTCCGTGCTGCCCTGATCCAGCGTAAAACCGCCAAATTCATCCAGCGGGTCACGGCCGATGACAAAGGCCGACACATAGCTCGCCTCCGAATTTGTGTCCTGGATGCGTGCCAGTGCCTTGTAGGCGTCGTTCTCGGCCTTGATGCGTTCGTAGTCCACCATCTGCTGGCGCAGCTCTGCATTTTCGGCTTCCAGCTGCTCGTTCCGGTCCATCACATCGTCGATGCTGGTGTATTTTTCCCACACCGAGGCCGCACCGCCGCTGAGGGCCGACGTGACCTTCTGGAGGGGGGTGAGCACCACGCTCAGCAGCTCCTGCGGGGCTGCCGTCAGGCGGCCGTTGGCACCGGCATACGCCATGATGCCCACCAGGAACACCGCCACGATGACCAGGATCTTGAATTTCCAGGTGTCAAAAAAATCTTTCAAAGGGTCTGTCCTCCCATTCGGAGCAAACCTGCGCGTTCACAAAAAAAGCGCGGACAGCCGTGCCATCCGCGCAAGGGTCCTGTTTGCAGCGGAAAACAGCGCAGGTGCAACGTCAATAGCTTTTCCGCAAGAGATCCGGCAGCCCGCTTCCGGGCCGCTGATTACATATGACCGCCGTCGGTGTCCAGCACGTCGTGCAGCACATCCACATGATCCAGCACTGCACCGGCACCCTTGGCCACACAGTCCAGCGGGTCCTCGGCAACATGCACGTCAATGCCGGTCTCGCTCTGGATCAGCTGATCCAGACCGCGCAGCAGGGCACCGCCGCCGGTCAGGGTGATGCCGCGGTCGATGATATCGGCGCTCAGTTCCGGCGGGGTACGCTCCAGCGTCTCCTTGATGGCGCTGGTGATCTTCTCCAGGCACTCCAGCAGGGCGGCACGCACGTCCTCAGAGTGCACCACGATGTTCTTGGGCAGGCCGTCCACCAGGTTGCGGCCCTTGATCTCCATGGTCAGCTCCGGGTCCAGAACGTAGGCGGAACCGATCTCGATCTTGATCTGCTCGGCGGTGCGCTCACCGATGAGCAGGTTGTACTTGCGCTTGATAAAGGCGATGATGGCCTGATCGAACATGTCACCGGCCATGCGCACGCTGCGGGAGGCCACGATGCCGCCCAGCGAGATCACGGCGATCTCGGCCGTGCCGCCGCCGATGTCCACGATCATGCTGCCGGTGGGCTCGCTGATGGGCAGGCCCGCACCGATGGCAGCGGCCATGGGCTCCTCGATCACCGACACCTGACGGGCACCAGCCTTCAGGGTAGCTTCCCGCACGGCGCGGCGCTCCACCTCGGTCACGCCGGAGGGAATGCAGATGACCACGCGGGGGCGGGAGAACATGCTGTTGCCGCAGGCCTTCTTCAGGAAGTTCTCCAGCATATTGGTGGTGATGTCAAAATCGGCAATGACGCCGTCCTTCAGGGGGCGCACTGCCACGATGCTGCCGGGGGTACGGCCGATGACGGCCTTTGCCTCGCCGCCCACACAGCGCACCTCGTCGGTCTTGGTGTCCACAGCCACCACCGACGGCTCCCGCATGATGATGCCCTTGCCCTTCATATAGACCAGAGTATTGGCGGTACCCAGGTCAATGCCAACGTCCTTCGACAGAAAACCCATTGTAAAGTCTCTCCTTCATCGTTTCCAGTAGATCTATCCCATAGCGTCTGACGGCCGTTTTGCGCCGTCCTTCGCAGAATAACACGGTTATATTATAGCCCCAAGCTGCTGTTTTCTCAAGCGTTTCCGTTCGTTTTCTTACATTTTTCCATTTTTCTCACACAAAACGCTCTACCAGCTGTACAGTACGGCTGACCGGCAGGCCCATAATGGTGTAATAATCGCCCTCGATGCGGTCCAGCCAGAGGGCTGCCCGGCCCTGGATGGCGTAGGCACCGGCCTTGTCGTAGGGCTCCTTTGTGGAAGCATAGAAGTCGATCTCCTCCTCGCTCAGCGGGAAGAAGGTCACCTTGCAGCTGTCCACAAAGCTCTCGGTGCGGCCGCCGCGGCTCACGCACACGCCGGTGTGCACCTGATGGGCGGAACCGGACAGGGCCCGCAGCATCCGTTTTGCGTCCTCCACGCCGTGGGGCTTGCCGAACACTTCCCCGTTCACGTCCACCACCGTGTCGCAGCCGATGACCACGGCGTCCGGGTGGTCCTTTGCCACCGCCAGGCACTTGCCCCGGGCCAGCTGTTCCACCAGATGGGCCGGGGTGTCGGCGGTCACGGTGCTCTCGTCAAAGTCGCTGACACAGACCGTGAAGTCGGTCGTATACAGGGAAAGCAGTTCCCGGCGGCGCGGGCTGCCGGAGGCTAAGATCAGTTCCATATCGCGTTCCTTTTCCCTCATTTGCCGGTGGAGCCAAAACCGCCCGCGCCGCGGGTGGTGTCGCCCAGCTCCTGCACCGGCACAAAGGCTGCCGTGTACACCGGGGCGATGCACAGCTGCGCCACCCGCTCCCCGGGCTGGATGGTGTAGGCCTCCTTGCCCAGGTTGATCATGGGCACCTTCAGCTCGCCGCGGTAGTCACTGTCCACCACGCCCACACCGTTGGCCATGCACAGGCCGTGCTTGATAGACAGGCCGCTGCGGGCATACACCAGCGCCACACTGTGGGCACCGGGCAGCTCAATGGCAAGGCCGGTGGGCACCAGCACCCGCTCCATGGGCTGAACGGTCAGCGGCTCATCCAGCACGGCGCACAGGTCGGCGGCGGCAGAGCCGGGGGTCGCATAGGCGGGCACCTTTGCCCGCGCATCCAGAACTTTATAGTTTACGGTGATCGGTTCCATAGTATACCTCGTTTATTTTGTCATTCCTCGATCCAGCTCACCCTTCGGGAGAGCTCCGACATTGCACCGCCCGCAGGCGGACAAGGCCAGTGAGAGGGTCAATTGGTCCCCTTGAAATACAGTCCGCGGGTGAAATCGCCTTCAAAAGGCGCATGGGTGCGGATCATATCCAGAATTGCGGCGGCTTCCTCGCGAGTCTCCAGCGTGAAATAGGCCACGCCGTAGTCCACGGCCAGCGCACCGGGCTTGTCGCCCATGTAGATGGGCACCGGGTTGTAGATGGTGCGCATGCCCAGGCTGCACCGCACCGGGAACTTTTTGGCCTTGCGGTCGGTCAGCGTGCCGGTCTTGTCGCAGTGGGCGCAGTCGTGGATGTTCTGCAGCGGGCAGGCTCGGGTGAGCATCAGCGGCATGTGGCCGTAGACCATCACGCCCGTGGGCACCGGCTTGCCGTCCCGCACCGGGGCAATGGACGCGATGTCACTGTCCTTGACCTCGGGCAGGATGAGCAAGCTGTTCAGTCCCTGCTCCGCATAGAACTGCGCTGCTGCGTTGTTTGTGATGTTCAGGCCAAAACCGCCGGACAGCGGCAGGCCCCGGCACAGCCGCAGGTGGGCGATGTTGCTTGCCTCGTACCCGGCAAAGCCGGCATCCTGGGTGGCCGCAATGCGGCGGGCGGTGTCCTGCTCCAGTGCGCCGAACATGGCCCGGGGCAGCTCCAGAATGGTCTTGCTGCGCCACTCGCGGGGCACCCGGTCGGCCTGTGCAATGGGCAGGATGAGATACTCCACTCCGCTCAGGGCCTGTTCCGGCACCTGATCCCAGCGCTCGAACCGGGCACGCAGGGTGCGGTGCGGCGGCAGGGTGCGCTGCGGCAAGGCAGGCACATGCTCCTCGGTAGTGGGCCAGGGGCGCAGCACTTCCCGCTTTTTGAGCAGGGCGTCCAGCGCTTCCCGGCGCAGTTCATTCACCGTGCTGCCGGGCACGAACCACGGCCCGCCGTCCATCTCCACGGCGATGTCCGCCGCTTCAAAGGGGGTGCCGCCGGTCTTGGCCAGACTGCGGCGCAGGCTCTCGGTGGGGTCAGTGCGGGCGGGCTGTGGCTCAAAATCGCCGTAGGCAAACGCTTTATTGCCATCCGCATCGGTCACGGTGAGCTTCTCGCCGCCCTCTTCGATCTCCAGCCGCATGGTCACCGACACCCGGGAGCGCTCCCGACGGTAGAGCTCCCGCAGCATGGGCAGGGTCTTTTTGGTCAGCTCGGCGTCCGCTTCACTGCGCACGCCGAACATGGTGCCGTCGATTTTTCCGTTCAGATAGCCGGAAGTGAAGCCGGAGCGGCTGAAGGCGTTCTTCAGCAGGTCGCGGTCGTAGGCGCGGCCCTCGCGGCCCGCCAGACAGGCGCTGACCGCCGCCGCCACATATTCCGGCGTGCGCAGACGGCCCTCGATCTTGGCCGAGGCCACCCCCAACGCCTGCAGCTTGTCCAACTGGTCGATGACCGAGTTGTCCTTCAGCGACAGGTGGTGCAGGCGGCCCGGCTTGCCTTCCGGCAGGGTGTTGGCCTCAAAAGGCAGGCGGCAGGGCCCGGCGCAGGAGCCGCGGTTGCCGCTGCGCCCGCCCAGAAAGGCCGACATGTAGCACTGGCCGCTCATGCTCATGCACAGCGCACCGTGCACGAAGCACTCGGTCTCGATGCCGCAGTGCTTCGTGATGTGTTCCACCTCGGGCAGGCTCAGTTCACGGGCCAACACCACCCGGGTAAAGCCCAGCTCCTTCAGCTCCAGTGCGCCCTGCAGGGTGTGCACGCTCATCTGGGTGGAGCCGTGGCGCGGCAGCTGCGGGGCGATCTTCCCGATCAGGGCGGCCACCGCCAGATCCTGGCAGATCACGGCATCGGCTCCGCTGGCAGCCACCGACCGGATGGCCTGTTCCAGCGCAGGCAGCTCGGTGCCGTACACGGTGGTGTTCAGCGCCACATGCACCGCCACGCCGCGGGCATGGCAGAACCGCACCGCCTCTTTCAGGCTGTCAGCGTCAAAATTGCCGGCTCCGGTGCGGGCATTGAAGCCCGAAAAGCCCAGGTAGACCGCATCCGCCCCGCTGAACACGGCGGCACGCAGCATTTCTTCACTGCCCACAGGGGCAAGGATCTCAATCTTCGACATAATTCTCCATTCCATTTATATAAGGTAGTATTCAGCCCTGTTTTTCGTCGGCGGCAGCCTGTTCTGCGGCAGCCTGCTCTGCCCGCTCCTCGCGGCGGCTTTCACGGCGGCGCTCCTTGGCCAGCTGTTCCCGCAGGGCAGCGGCTTCCCGGCGCAGCACTTCGTTCTCAGCCTTGGCCTTGTCCTCGGCCAGCTTGGCGCGGGCGGCATCTGCAATGTAGTCCTGGATCTGGCTGCGCATGTTCTCGGCGCTGCCGGTGCTCTTGCGGTACTCGTCCAGATAATCCATGGCGCAGAACACCGCCGCCTTGGTCACCGAGAGATTCTCGTTCTCGTCCAGCAGCTTTGTGATGTCCTCGTCCAGCTTTTTGGCCAGAGACTGAATGTATTTTTCCGAATCCGTCGTTGCAATGGCATACGGCGTCCCCGCAATGTTCACCCGTACTTTGTTGACCATGTGTCTTTTCCCCTTTTATCCGTTTCCGCCCGGCACGCGGGCGGTGTATTCCTGCTTTTCCCGGGACAGCGGCACCGTTTCCGGAAACGTTTTCCCATTCCGGCACGCACTGGGCGAGTTACCCGGCACATTTCTGGCCGAGTTACCCCCGCCGGATGCCCGCCTGCCCCGTATACTCTCTTTATTATAATATAAATAAGCATCAAGAAAAAGTGTATTTTTTGAATTTTCGGCATATTGGTCAGAAAGTTGGTTAAAAAAATGGCAGTTACAGAAAAAATCCATTGATTTCTTGCATTTGCCAAGTGTTCATATTATAATAACGTTGTTATGTTGACGGCACGCGGGGTAGAGGGAAAGCACCAGAGGCCGTACATTACGCAAGATTTTTAGCATTTTATGCACGAATGCGGATAGGAGTACAGTTATGACATCGAAAGAATTTGGCAAAATTCTTCAGGACAAGCTGACCAGCGAGTACGGCGTGGAGCTGAACGTTGCTTCCAAGCAGCAGATCTACCGTTCTCTGGCCCTGATCTGCCGTCAGATGATGAGCGAGAACTACAAGAAGTTCCAGTCCAAGGCCATTGGCACCGGCACCAAGCAGGTGTATTACCTCTGCATGGAGTTCCTGATGGGCCGCAGCCTGAAGATGAGCCTGTTCAATCTGGGCCTCGACGAGGTTGCCAAGAAGGCGCTGGCCGATGCTGACATCCCCCTGGACAGCATCTTTGAGGAAGAGCCCGATGCAGGCCTGGGCAACGGCGGTCTGGGCCGTCTGGCTGCCTGCTATCT
>ULRX01013852.1_pt1 | contig 25552 bp, 21 predicted proteins | sample 1955871 | NCBI WGS metagenome assembly ULRX01 (sample SAMEA4835695, study PRJEB28245) | human gut metagenome | biome: gut microbiome; material: fecal sample | place: Denmark | collected 2008 | reverse complement strand
GCGGTGCTTAAGCCGTCAGGCGGGAATTGTGCGGTATTGCCATAAATACAATTTCTAATGCGGTTTTCGCGATTTCTGATTTTTCTATGAATTTTTGACTTCTTGATGCTTTTACTTTTTCAGATACGCCCTAGAATACACAAAATAGATTGATAAAATATGTCAGTCGCAGAGGTGACAAAATGGAATTCCCGAAAGACTTTTTGTGGGGTGCGGCATCGGCAGCGGCACAGGTGGAAGGCGCCTGGAATGAGGATGGCCGCGGGCCGAGCATCTGGGATGTGCTGTACCCCGGCCACACCAAATATAACGAGGGCCCTCTGCAGGCGTGCGACCACTACCACCGCTACCGTGAAGATGTGGCCCTGATGAAAAAGATGGGGCTGAAAAGCTACCGCTTCTCGGTCAGCTGGTCCCGCATCCTGCCCGATGGCACGGAAAAAATCAACCAGAAAGGCATTGAGTTCTATCAAAGCCTTGTGCGGGAGCTGAAAGCCGCGGGCATTGAGCCGATGGTAACGCTGTACCATTGGGATTTGCCGTATGCGCTGTATTTGCAGGGCGGATGGAAGAACCCGCAGATCCCGGATTGGTTTGCAGCGTACACCAAAATTGTGGTGGAAGCCCTGTCTGACCAGGTACAGTATTGGATGACCCTGAACGAGCCGCAGTGCTTTGTGGGTATTGGCCATCTGCAGGGGCGGCATGCGCCGTTCCTTGATGAACCGGCCAGCCTGCGCCCCGTGACCCGCCATGTACTTTTAGCCCATGCCAAAGCGGTACAGACCATCCGCCAGTATGCAAAGCTGCCGCCTAAGGTGGGGTATGCTCCCACCGGACCGGTGTTTTCGCCCTGCGGGGACGAAAGCGAAGCCGCCATCGCCGAAGCTTACCGCCGGACGATGGAGGAGGTGGAAGGCTGCTATTCCATCAGCTGGTGGTGCGACCCCGTTCTGCTGGGCAGGGTGCCGGAACCGATGGCCAAAGCCCTGGGGGCGGATGTGTTCACCCCGCAGGAACTGGAGCTGCTGCACCAGCCGCTGGATTACCTGGGCTTTAACGTCTACAATGCCTGCGCGGCCCAGCAGCCGGGCAGCGAGTATACCGCCAACACCTGGCAGGGCAGCCCGCGCACTGCGATGGAATGGCCCATCACGCCGGACTGCATCTATTGGGCCATCCGCTTTTTGAACCAGCGGTATGGCCGGCCCATCCTGATTACCGAGAACGGCATGGCCAACACAGATTTTGTGATGCTGGACGGTAAAGTGCACGACCCGCAGCGCATTGATTATGTGCACCGCCACCTGCTGGCCGCCCGCCGTGCCTTGCAGGAGGGCTACCCGCTGATCGGTTATACCTACTGGTCGATCATGGATAACTATGAGTGGGCCGAAGGCTACAGCAAGCGCTTTGGGCTGATTTATGTGGACTACCGCACCATGGAACGCATCCCCAAGGATTCCGCTGCGTGGTACGCCCATGTGATCGCCACAAACGGCAGCGAACTGTAAAATGCAAAACATATGTCAGGGGGAAGCTCTGCGCAGGGCTTCCCCTTGACTTTTTGTATGCTGCGCTTTATAATTTGAAAAGACTACCGATTTGATAGGTTGGGCGGGCGCGAACCCGCCCATTTGTTTGTTAATTTACAAAACCGTGGGGGAGCAGGCAGTATGCTGAATCAGTTTTCAAGAACGCAGTTGTTGTTTGGCAAGGAGGCAATGGAGCGTCTGTACAACGCCCGTGTGGCCGTGTTTGGCGTTGGCGGTGTTGGAGGCTATACAGTGGAAGCACTGGCACGCAGCGGCATTGGCACGCTGGACCTGATTGATGACGACAAGGTCTGCCTGACCAACCTGAACCGCCAGATCCTGGCCACCCACAAAACGGTGGGCAAATACAAGGTGGATGTGGCGGAAGAGCGCATCCATGATATCAACCCGGACGCCGTGGTGAACACCTACAAGACGTTCTACATGCCAGACACCGCCGACCAGTTCGATTTCAGCCAGTACGACTACGTGGTCGATGCCATCGACACGGTAAAGGGCAAGCTGGAACTGGTCATGCAGGCGCAGGCAACGGGCACGCCCATCATCAGCTGCATGGGCGCGGGCAACAAGCTGGATGCTTCCGCCCTGGAAGTTGCGGATATTTACGATACCTCCGTCTGCCCGCTGGCCCGCGTAATGCGCGCCGAGCTGCGCAAGCGCGGGGTCAAGCACCTGAAGGTGGTATACTCCAAAGAGCCTGCACTGACCCCCATTGATGATATGACCATCAGCTGCCGCACCCATTGCATCTGCCCGCCCGACACGGCCCACAAATGTACCCAGCGCCGCCAGGTTCCCGGCAGCAACGCCTTTGTGCCCGCCGCCGCGGGGTTGATCATTGCGGGTGAGGTTGTGCGCGACATTGCCAACGGCGAACCGCAGAAAAAATAAGCAGCACAACACCTATCGAAAACGTCAGGGAAACAAAGATGCTCCGTAAGGGCGAACAGCGTTCGCCCACGGAGGTTTGCCATGTGTATGACATAAATGTGCGTTGCTATGACAAGGCGGCGGGCACACAATGTGCGCCCCCTATGCTCCCAACAGAATTTTTAATACACGAAAAATTTCGGGAGAGATTCCGGGCAGCGGCCATCCGCCTATGCTTGGAACGGCTGTACTGCGCGGCAGGCCTGCCAAATCTGGCAGGCTTTTTTTGTGCTGTTTGCAGATTGACAAATGTACAACAAACACATATGCTGTTATTGGTGCGCAACGCATGCGCAACATGGGAAAAGGAGGGTGCTGAATGGCAGGTAAGCGTGATGAAGTGACCATCGCGGAAGTGGCGGAGGCATTGAATATATCAAAAACAACGGTATCCCGCGCAATATCCGGCAAGGGCCGCGTGAGCGAGGCTACCCGCGCGCGCGTGTTCGATTATATCGGCAAGGGCCGCCAGGATGCAGCTGCACCGCTGAGCACTGCGCAGCAGGGCCCAACCAACAACCTTGCGCTGGTGATCCCCAAGCATTTTATGCGGCTGGACTTGCCGTTCCTGCGCAAGTGCATGGGCGGTGTGTGGAACATGGCGGCCCAGCGCGGGTATGACCTGCTGCTGTGCTATGCGGGAGAAACCGATGTTGGCCAGCTGGAACGCCAGCTGGAATCCCACAAGGTGGATGGCGTGATTTTGTCCCGTACGATGCTGCACGATGAATGTGTGCAGACTTTGCAGCGCCACAACGTGCCTTTTGTGGCCATTGGCCGCGTGGATGACGATAAGGTGCCCCAGGTGGATAACGACCAGGTAGGAGCGACCGCCGAGATGACCCGCCTGCTGCTGCAGCTGGGCATGCGCCGCATTGCCTATATGGGCGGCTGCACCAACTATACCGTCAACGAGGACCGGCTACGCGGCTACCTGCGCGGATTTTCCGACTGTGGGGTGCAGGCGGACCAGAAATTGATTTGGACTGGCATTGAAACCAGCGAACAGCGGATCGATGCATTGGAAGGTGCGCTGGAGCAAAAGCCCGAATGCCTGCTCTGCGCGGACGACAGCATGGCGGCCGCGGTGCTGCAGGAGCTGCGCGCCCGGCACATCAAGGTACCGGAACAGGTGAAACTGGCCAGCTTTTATGATAGTGAGCTGCTGACCAGCTCAACTCCGCAGATCTCGGCCGCTCAGTTTGACGGCGAGCGCCTGGGCGCCACGGCATGCCGGATGCTGCTGGATATTTTGGCGGGCAAGCAAATCGCATTGCGCCAGATGCAGGGATATCAGGTGATTTTGCGCGAGTCCACAAAATAGATAATATTACCAATATTGTAAAATATGATGATTGATACAGCCTTTTCTGCGCGCACAGCGTGTGCACCAGGAAAGGCTGATTGTTGTTAAAAAGCCTGTACTAAAGTTGCGCTACGTTGCGCATACAAAATTCGACATTGTTACAAAAGTGTAACAGGCCGTGAAAAATGCACAAGAAAACATGGCAAAACATGTTGATTATGAACATTGACACTGAAAATAGAATTGTGTATCCTTAAGTTGTGAAACAAAGCTGCGCAACGATGATGCGCAACCTTGAGAAGCTTGTGATATAGCAGATGAAGGAGAATGATTATGAAAAAGCAACTCGCACTTGCAACAGCTGCCTTGATGGCACTGTCCCTGGCAGCATGCGGCAGCACCGCAACTGCCTCTTCCGCTGCAGAGTCCACCAGCACTGCAGCTTCCAGCGAAGCCGCCTCCACCGACAGCACCGCAGCTGACGATGGTGACGTTCTGCAGCAGGCTGCAGCCGCTGCTTTCGCCAACGACGTTACCCTGACCATGTGGGGCGCCGAGGAAGACCAGGAACTGCTGCGCACCATCGCTGACAACTTTATCAAAGAATACGGCAATTACGGCGGCAAGATCACCATCAACCTGGGCGCTCAGTCCGAAAAGGAAGCTAAGGATACCGTCCTGACCGACCCCACCGCCGCTGCTGATGTTTACGCATTTGCTGATGACCAGCTGAACGAGCTGGTTCAGGCAGGCGCCCTGCAGGAAGTTCAGCTGAACGCTGACGACATCAAGAGCCGCAACACTGCAGCTTCTGTTGACGCTGCAACCCTGAACGGCAAGCTGTATGCTTACCCCCTGACCGCTGATAACGGCTACTTCATGTTCTATGATAAGTCCTTCTTCACCGAGGATGACGTCAAGAGCCTTGACACGATGATGGAGAAGGCAGCCGCCGCAGGCAAGAAAGTCTCGATGGACGTTGCTAACGGCTGGTACCTGTACAGCTTCTATGCTGGCGCTGGCCTGAACCTGAGCCTGGCTGATGACGGCGTGAACACCGTCTGCAACTGGAACGAAGCTCCGGGCGCTGACGTTACCCAGGCTGTCATCGATATCTGCAAGAACCCCGGCTTCCTCGCCCTGAAGGATGAAGAGTTCACCGGCAAGCTGAAGGACGGCACCCTGGTTGCCGGCGTTAACGGCACCTGGCGTGCAAACGACGCTGCTGAAGTTTGGGGCGATAATTACGCTGCCTGCAAGCTGCCTACCTATACCCTGAACGGCGAGCAGGTCCAGATGGCTTCCTTCTCCGGCTTCAAATTGATCGGCGTCAACCCCCACAGCGCTAACGTTGGTGCTGCCATGCTGCTGGCTGATTACGTTACCAACGAAGAGAACGAGACCCTCCGCTTCCAGCAGCGTGCACAGGGCCCCTCCAACACCAATGCTCTGGCAGCCGCTTCTTCTCCGGCTCTGACCGCTGTTGTTGCTCAGTCTGAGTACGCTAACCTGCAGCGCGTCGGCGGCAACTACTGGGCTTCTGCTGAAACCCTCGGCCAGATCTGTGTCAACGGCAACCCCGATGGCAAGGATCCCCAGACCCTGATTGAAGATGCTGTTGCTGGCATCACCGCACCGGTTACCCAGTAATTGTTAAAACGAAAAAAGCTGCATTGATACACTAAAACAACGGCCCACAAACGGTCCGGAACGGTTGCCGGGCGCGTGTGGGCCGTTTGGCGTAACCGCGTTGGAAAGGAGAGATTCCTGTGGCAAAATCCGCTGCTGCGGCCCTGCACACGGAACCAAAGGAACCCAATTTTTTGCAGAAATTTGGTCATGACTTTGTGCACGGCGATATCTTTACCAAACTATCCTTCTTTGTATGGGGTCTGGGCTACATTGGCCACGGCCAGCTGATGAAGGCGCTTCTGGTCACATTTGTACAGGGCTTTGCGCTGTATTTCCTGGCATTCTTTGGCGTACCCAGCCTGGCAAAGTTCGGCACCCTCGGCACCGTAAAAATGGAGATGGTGTTCGATGTTGCCACGATGAAAAACGTTGTAAACGATTACGATAACTCGTTTGAAATCCTGCTGATGAGCATGATCGCCTTTATCGTGATCGCGGCCCTGATTGCAGCGGCCATGATGGTGGTATCTTCCAACTATCAGCTGCAGAAGATCCGTGAAGCTGGCAAAAAGACCAACAACTTTGTGCAGGACATCAACGTTTACCTGAACGAAAAGTTCTATGTGACCCTGCTCACCCTGCCGGTTCTGGGCGTTGTGGTGTTCACCATTGTGCCGCTGTTCATCCTGATCGCCGTTGCGTTCACCAACTATGACCAGCAGCACATGCCGCCCAATGAACTGTTTACCTGGGTTGGGCTGAACAACTTCTTTACCCTGTTTGGCGGCGGCGGAATGACCTCCACGTTTGGTTATTCCTTTGCCAAGGTTTTAACCTGGACGTTGGTTTGGGCATTCTTTGCCACCTTTACCAACTTCTTTGGCGGCATTTTGATGGCAATGTTCATCAACGACAAAAAGACCAAGTTCCCCAAGTTCTGGCGTACCCTGTTCATGGTGACCATTGCGGTGCCGCAGTTCGTTACGTTGCTGCTGGTGCGCAACTTCTTCTCCAACAACGGTATTTTCAATACCATGATGGCCAATGCAGGCGTTACCGACTTCCTGCATAACATCGGCCTGCTGGATAAGGGCCTTTCTTACATTCCGTTCCTGACCCAGCCGGGCTGGGCCATGTTCACCATCATCATGATCAATATCTGGATCGGCGTGCCGTACCAGATGCTGATTGCTACCGGCGTGCTGATGAACATTCCCGCTGACATGATCGAGGCCGCCCGCATTGACGGCGCCAACCCGGTGCAGATGTTCTTCCGCATCAAGCTGCCCTACCTGCTCAGCGTTCAGGGCCCCACGCTGGTAACGGATTTCGTCAAGAACGTCAACAACTTCAACGTCATTTATCTGCTCACGCAGGATGTGTTTGTAACCCAGGACCAGGCCCTTGCACAGTCCAACGCAAAGGAAATTGACCTGCTGGTTACCTGGCTGTTCCGCTTGACGCAGGATTACTACAACTACAAGATGGCCGCCGTGCTGGGCATTATGGTGTTCATTGTGTGCGCCGTGTTTACGGTTGTGTGCTTCCACTTTATCAATAAGAAGGAGGCGACGTTCTCTTGAGTACCACTGCTGTATCCTCTGCCGCTGTGCAAAAGCAGCTCAAGCAGGGCAAAGTGAAAAAAGGCATCTTCTCCGTCATCCGCCACCTGGTGCTGGCGCTGCTGGCCTTTATCTGGCTGGTGCCCATCGCCTGGCTGCTGCTGACCTCGTTCTCCACCGATAAGGGCGTCAACTTTACCCGCTTTGTGCCGGAAAACTTTACCATGTGGAACTACGTCAGCATTATGACACAGCCGGACTCTGTTGCACAGTTCCCGCGCTGGTTCATGAACACCCTGGTTGTGGCGTGCTTTAACTGCGTGATCTCCACCTGCTTTGTGCTGATGGTGGCTTACGCCATAAGCTGCTGCCGCTTCAAGGGCCGCAAGCTGCTGCAGAACTTGTCCGTTACCGTCAACCTGTTCCCCGGCGTTCTGGCCATGATCGCTGTGTACTTTGTTTTGAAGTACATGAACCTGACCAACTCTTACGCCGGTCTGATTATGGTGTACGCGGGCTCTTCCGGCCTGGGTTACCTGATCTGTAAGGGCTTTTTTGATACGGTGCCTGTGGCACTGCGTGAGGCCGCCAAGCTGGACGGCGCTTCGGAAGCGCGCATCTTCTTCCAGATCGTCATCCCGATGTCCCGCCCGATCCTGGTGTACACCATTATCAACTCCTTCCTGACGCCGTGGACCGACTTTGTTATGGCAAAGATGATCCTGAACTCCGGCGTTTCGTCGGACTGGACGGTGGCAATCGGCCTGTACAACATGCTGCAAAAGGCTTTGATCAACAGCTACTTCTCCCGTTTCTGCGCAGGCGGTGTTTTGGTGGCTATCCCCATCTCCATCCTGTTTGTCATCATGCAGAAGTTCTATGTTGAGGGCATTACCTCCGGTGCAGCAAAGGGCTAAACCTTTGCATCAACTGCATATGGCACAATAGCTGCAGAATCTACTATAATTAGGGCAATACCGCATAATTCCCGCCTTACGGCTTAAGCACCGCTCCGGCGGCTGTGGCACGGCATCTGCGTTGCCAAAATGCTCGATAATGTCGGGTTGCGGTACCCGCATCGTGCTTCGGGGGCAAAAGCCCCTCGCACTCTGCGACCGCTGCCCCTGCTTCGGTTCGCTGTTTCCGCCACTGGCGGCGCTCACCTTTGCAGCATCCAGTATTATCTGCGCTTTTGGCTTAGCATCTGCCGCACCTCGCTCGCCGTATCGGCACTTAGAATTATGCGGTATTGCCTTAGGAATTGGAAATCAGGAATGAGGAATTTCGGTGCAGACCGCCAGTTCCGTCTTTCGGGTTTCCGATTCCTAATTTTTGTTTTATGCTTTACAGTGTAGAGGAAAGGGAATCCACTATGAACTTTATCACCAAAGCCCCTGTGATGCTGTGCGGCGGCGATTATAACCCGGATCAATGGCTGGACCGCCCGGATATTCTTGAAGCGGACATCCGCATGATGAAAAAGGCCGGAATGAACAGCGTTACGCTGGGTGTGTTTGCCTGGGCAGCATATGAGCCGCGCGAGGGGGAATATAACTTTACTTGGCTGCGCGAGATCATGGATCGACTGTATGACCAGGGCATTTATACCGAGCTGGCAACGCCCACTGGTGCAAAGCCCAACTGGCTGGCACGCAAATACCCCGAAGTGCTGCGCGTGCAGTCCAACGGTGTGCGGGACCACCAGGGCATGCGCCACAACCACTGCCTGACCAGCCCCATCTACCGCCAGAAGGTAGAGGAGCTGCTGAACCACATGATCGACGCTGTGGGCGACCACCCCGGCCTGATCTTGTGGCACATTTCCAATGAGCTGGGCGGCGAATGCTACTGCCCGCTGTGCCAAGAGCGCTTCCGCGGCTGGCTGAAAGAAAAGTATCATACCATTGATGCCCTGAACCATGCCTGGTGGACTAGCTTCTGGAGCCACCACTACGACAGCTTTGACGAGGTGGAGCCGCCGTTTGATAACGGGGAACAGAGCCTGAACGGCCTGAAGCTGGACTGGCGGCGCTTTACCACCTGGAACATGATGGACTATGTACACAGCGAAACGGCGATCCTGCGCAAGCGGACCCCCAATGTGCCCATTACCACGAACCTGATGGAGTACTTCCCCGGATTGGACTACCACAAGCTGCAAAGAGAGCTGGATTTTGTCTGCTGGGACAGTTACCCCCATTGGGGGCGCCCCGACCGCAGCATCACCGTGACGGCGGGCATGACGGCGTTTGATCATGCGCTGATCCGCGGCTGCAAACCGGACAAGCCGTTCCTGCTGATGGAAAGCACCCCCAGCCTGGTGAACTGGCACGAGTATAATAAGCTCAAGCGCCCCGGCGTGAACCGGATGAGCGCTATCCAGACAGTGGCCTGTGGTGCGGACGGCGTGCAGTACTTCCAGTGGCGCAAGGGCCGCGGCGGCTCTGAGCAGTTCCACGGCGCGGTTGTGGACCACGATGGCCGCGATGATACCCGCGTGTTCAACGAAGTGACCGCCACCAACGAAGCCCTGGCCGCCCTGACCCCGGTGTGCGGCAGCCTGCCCAAAGCGGACGCGGCCATGATCTTTGACTGGGACAACCGCTGGGCGCTGGATGACGCCTGGGGCATGCAGATCAAGCAGAAGAATCTGCGCGAAACCTGCTGCCAGCTGTACGCCCAGCTGAACCACTGCGGTGTGGAAACCGACGTTGTGGGCGTGGATGCAGACCTGAACCGCTATAAGCTGGTGCTGCTGCCCATGCTGTTTATGACCAAGCCTGGTTTTGCACAAAAGATCCGCGAATATGTGGAAAACGGCGGCACCGTTGTGGCCACCTATCTGCTGGGCTATGTGGATGAAAGCACCCTGTGTTGGCTGGGCGGGTTCCCCGGTGACGGCCTGCGCGAAGTGTTTGGCGTGACCGCAAGCGAACTGGACACCCTGTACCCCGGCGAGGGCAACCGTGCCATCTGGGTCAAGAGCAGCCAGCAGAGCAGCATCAAGGATTACTGCGAACTGTTGCAGCCTGCCGAGGGTACCGAGGTGGTGGCTGTGTATGGACAGGATTTCTATTCCGGCCATGCGGCTGTGACCCACCATGTGTTCGGCAAGGGGCACGCCTATTACATCGGTGCGCGCCTGGATGATGCCGGCAACGCCGCTGTGCTGCGTGCAGCTTTGGCCGATGCCAAGGTGCACCTGCGTGACCTGCCGCAGGGTGTGGAATACCACTGCCGCGAAAGCGAGAATGCGCGCTACCATTTCTACATCAACACCACCCAGAGCGCAGTTAAGGTGCAGGTGGAATCCGGTGCAGACCTGTTGAGCGGCAAAAACGTTTTGGGCAGCATGGAGCTGAAACCCTATGATGCCTGCGCAATTGAGGAAAAAGTGAAATAAGAAAAACGCCATGCTTTCCGAAGAAAGCATGGCGTTTTTTAGTTAGGAGTTAGGAGTGAGGAGGTAATGTGGAATTAGGAATTGGAGGTGGGAAAAGGGAGCGGCGAGGTTGGTTTGAGCAGATGTTTTGTGGTGCCAGAACGGTCAAGACCGTTCCCTACAGCGCATTTTATAATGTGCGGCAATATTTATGGTGCACCCCCACCCGTAGGGGCGCACAATGTGCGCCCGCTGCGCTGAAGGGGAACTGCTCCTTTTTAGGCCGTGCGTATCTCTCAAATATACTTATCCAACATATCCTGCAAAGCCTGCTTGGGCAGGAAACCGACGCTGCGGGCGGATTCCTGGCCGTTTTTCAGTACGACCAGGCAGGGGATGCTGGAAATGCCGTATTCGGTGGCAAGCTGGCGGTTTTCGTCCACATCAATGCTGTAAAATGCGGCTTTGCTGCCAACTTCATCGGCAAGCTCATGCAGGACCGGGGCAAGCATCTGGCAGGGACCGCACCAGGTTGCAGAAAAATCCAGAACGGCCACGCCCTGTGCTTTGGCCTGGGAAAGATCATTATTGCTGATTTTGGTAACCATAAAAAGGTTCCCTCCTTTAATTATGACTGTAAAGCAGCGTGTTCCGCTGCTGTTTGCCGGACATGGTTATGGCGTATCTACACCATAGTATGGGCCGGGAGGGGGAAAGACATTCCCTTACTGCTGATTGTACACAGTTTGGGCTGCTTTGTCAACAAGAAAAAGACTGAATCTTAATTTTGACATAAAATTACTATAACAAGTAAGACAAATTAAGACGAAAAGCAGATACAGGATAAAACAAAGCCACCCGCTCTGCGCAGGGATCCCCTGCACAGAACGGGTGGCAACTTTGTTGGAAGGTAATCAGCGGTTGTATTTTGCAGTAGCCTGCAGGCGCTGCATGGCACGGTTCAGGGCAATCTTGCTCTGGTAATACTCGTGCATGCTCTGCTTGTGCTGCAAGCGTTCCTCGGCGCGGATGCGGGCAGCCTCGGCACGGTTCTTATCGATATCCTCCGGGCGCTCGGCGCTGTCGACCAGCAGCATAACGTAAGCGGGGGTCACTTCGGCAATGCCATCGCCCACCAGTACGTTGCGGGTTTCGCCGTTCACGGTGAACTGCATGATGCCCATTTCCAGGGCAACCAGCACCGGGCTGTGTCCGGCCTGTACGCCGTACTGGCCGTCAGCGGTGGGCAGGGTCAGGCTTTCGCACTCGCCCTGGAAAAACTCGCCGCTGCTGGCCGTGATGTTCAGAACGAACTTTTCCATCAGGCCACACCGCCCTTTTCGGCAGCCTTCTTGCGAGCATCGTCCAGCGTGCCCACGTTGAAGAACGCCCATTCGGGCAGATCATCGACCTGACCGTCCACGATGGCGGCAAAGCCCTTGACAGTTTCGGCCAGGGGTACATATTTGCCCGGCAGGCCGGTAAAGTTCTCGGCAACGAAGAACGGCTGGGACAGGAATTTCTGGATTTTGCGGGCGCGGGCAACGGTCAGCTTATCGTTGTCGTCCAGTTCGTCCATGCCAAGGATGGCGATAATGTCCTGCAGTTCCTGGTAGCGCTGCAAGGTAGCCTGTACCTTGCGGGCCACGCGATAATGCTCCTCGCCCACAATGTCTGCTTCCAGGATGCGGCTGGTGGAATCCAGCGGATCCACGGCGGGGTAGATACCCTGTTCCACGATCTTACGGGACAGAACGGTAGTGGCATCCAGATGGGCAAAGGTGGTGGCCGGGGCGGGGTCGGTCAGGTCGTCGGCAGGCACATAAACGGCCTGAACCGAGGTGATGGACCCATCACGGGTGGAAGTGATACGCTCCTGCAGGGCACCCAGCTCGTTGGCCAGCGTGGGCTGGTAACCAACGGCGGAGGGCATACGGCCCATCAGGGCGGAAACTTCGGAGCCGGCCTGCACAAAACGGAAGATGTTGTCAATAAACAGCAGCACGTCCTTGTGGCTTTCCTCGCGGAAGTATTCTGCCATGGTCAGGCCGGTTTCGGCAACGCGCATACGGGCTCCCGGCGGTTCGTTCATCTGGCCGAAGATCAGGGCGGTCTTGTTCAGAACGCCGGAAGCGTTCATTTCGCCCCAAAGGTCACAGCCCTCGCGGCTGCGCTCGCCAACGCCGGTAAAGATGGAGTAGCCGCCGTGCTCGGTGGCTACGTTGTGGATCAGTTCCTGGATCAGCACGGTTTTGCCAACACCGGCGCCGCCAAACAGGCCGATCTTGCCGCCCTTGGCATACGGTGCCAGCAGGTCAATGACCTTGATGCCGGTTTCCAGAATTTCGGTTGCAGGTTTTTGGTCCTCAAAGCCGGGGGCCTTGCGATGGATGGGCCAGGTAGGGACGTCTGCGGCCATGGGGCCTTTGCCGTCAATGGGGCGGCCCAGGGGGTCAAACATGCGGCCCAGGGTGGCTTCGCCCACCGGGGCAGTCAGGCCGTGGCCCAGTGCGTTCACGGTCATCCCCTTGCCAAGACCCTCGCTGGCAGAAAGCATAATGCAGCGAACGGTGGTTTCGTTCACATGCTGCGTTACTTCCATCGTGCGCTCGGTGCCCTCAGCGGTCACTGTCAGCGCTTCCTGCAGGGCAGGCAGCTTGCCCTCGGTGAACTGAACGTCCACCACGGGGCCTGCTACACGAATAATTGTTCCCTGTGTCATACGATAGCCTCTTCCTTAATTTCAGAAGTAGATAAATGTTTGAATATTGTATCCCGATAGGGAATACAGTGCAAAAAGTTTAATAGTCGCTGGTTTGCACAGCAGAAGCACCGCCGATGATCTCGGTGATCTCCTGGGTGATTGCACCCTGGCGGGTGCGGTTATACTCCAGCTGGAGCGCGTGAATCATATCGGTGGCGCTCTTGGTGGCGGAATCCATGGCGGTCATGCGGGCGCTCTGCTCGGCGCAATAGCTCTCGGTCATGGCACCGAAGATCATGCCGTGCATGTAGATGGGGGCCATCTGCTTGAACACCGACCACGCATCGGGGAACAGCTCAACCTCGCCATGGGGATCGCCCAGTGCGGGCGGCAGCGGCGCAAAGTGGGAGCGTTCCAGCGGCAGCAGCTGCAGCATGACCGGTTCAGCGGTCAGGGCGTTCTGGATCTTGGTGTAGATGAGGTAAACCTCATCCACCTCATCCGCCTTGAACGTATCGATCATGTCCGCCGTGATGTCACGCGCACGCTGCAATGTGGGGGCCTGGCCGCTGTACAGAAAATCTTCCACCAGACGGGGGTCCTTGTGCAGCAGGGCGCGGTAGCCGGTCTGGCCCACCACATAAAAGCGGGCCTTGGGGTCATCGCCGCAGTGCGATTTCAGAAACTTGAGCAGGTTCTGGTTGTACGCACCGGCCATGCCTTTGTCCGCCGTCAGCACCAGATAGGCGCGGCGCGGAGATTCCGGGTTGCGGGTGTGGAAGAACGGGTGGACCGGTTCTTCCGGCAGGTGGGGCAGCACGCGGGTCATCGTCATCTGCATGCGCTCAAAGTAAGGCGAAACCGCCTGGTAATTTTTGCGTGCCTTGCGCAGCTTGGAGGAGGAGATCAGGTACATGGCATTGGTGATCTTCATGGTGTCCTGAATGCTCTCAATACGCTCCTTGAGCAGCTTAGTGGATGGCATGGGCATCGCCTCCCGCAAATGCGTTCCAGGCGTTCAGGATGGTCTGCACCTGTTCGGGGCTGAGCTTACCGGAAGCCTGGATCTCGTCCATCACGCCGGACGGGTCCGTACGGAACTGACGCACAAATGCGGAGGTTTTCTGGCGCAGCTCGCCGGTTTTGATCTCGTCGAGCACGCCGTGGGCGGCGAGGGTCAGCAAAACGACCTGCTCGGCGTCGGATTTGGGCTGGTACAGCGGCTGTTTCAGCAGTTCCATCAAAGCCTTGCCGTGTTCCAGCTGGCGGCGGGTCTCAGCGTCCAGGTCAGAGCTGAACTGCGAGAAGGATTCCATATCCTTGTACTGGGCCAGCTCGATACGCAGGTTGGCGTTGGCCTTTTTCATGGCCTTGGTCTGGGCAGCGCCGCCGACACGGGAAACCGACAAGCCAACGTTGACAGCCGGGCGGTTGCCTGCGTTGAACAGTGCGGTCTCCAGGAAGATCTGGCCATCGGTGATGGAAATAACGTTGGTGGGAATATAGGCGGAAACATCGCCTGCCTGGGTTTCAACAATGGGCAGTGCGGTGATGGAACCGCCGCCCAGGTCGTCCCGCATACGGCAGGAACGTTCCAGCAGACGGGAATGCAGGTAGAAAACGTCGCCGGGGTAAGCCTCACGGCCGGGGGAGCGGCGCAGCAGCAGGGAAATGGCACGGTATGCCACGGCGTGCTTGGAAAGGTCGTCATAGACGATCAGCACGCTCTTGCCCTGGGCCATAAAATATTCGGCCAGTGCGGTGCCGGCATACGGGGCAATGTACTGCAGGGGGGCGCTGTCGCTGGCGGTGGCGGCCACAATGGTGGTGTAGCCCATAGCGCCATGCTTTTTCAGGTCCTCGGCCACGCGGGCAATGGAGGAAGCCTTCTGCCCGATGGCAACGTAGATGCAGAGCACGCCGGTATCTTTCTGGTTCAGAATGGTATCGGTGGCGATGGAGGTCTTGCCGGTCTGGCGGTCGCCGATGATCAACTCACGCTGGCCACGGCCGATGGGGAACATCGAGTCGATGGACAGAATGCCGGTGTGCAGCGGGGTGTCCACGCTCTGGCGCTCCAGAATGCCGGGGGCCTGCTTCTCGATGGGGTTGTAACCAACGGCTTCGATGGCACCCTTGCCGTCGATGGGCTCGCCCAGCGGGTTGATGACGCGGCCCAGGAAAGCTTCGCCGACGGGGATACCGGCGCGCTTGCCGGTACGGGTCACCAGGGTGCCCACGCCGACGGATTCGGCACCATCAAACAGCATAATGCCCAGGTGGGAAGGCTCAACACTTTCCACCATGCCCTTGGCACCGTTTTCAAAGGTGACGATCTCGCCGTACACGGCGCGGTCCATGCCTTCAACGGTAACAATGCCGTCGGCAGCGGACACAACCGTGCCTCCCTCGGCGGTGTTGGCGGCGGGCTTGTAGTCCTCCACGCGGGTCTTCAGGGTGGCCAGGTCGGGCTTGTCGCCGGTCATCTGGTCCAGGGCATGGCGGCCGGAGTTATCAAACACACGGTCGCCCACCTGCAATACATAGCCGGAAAGCAGGCTTTCATCCACGCTGACATCCAGCAGGACTTCGGTTGCATCGTACAGGGATTTCAGCTCGGCCTTGATCTTGTCCAGGTCCTGCTCCCGCGGCTGGCGGGCGCAGTGCAGGTCGGCCTTTACAATGCGGTTGGCGGAGAAAAACTCGCGGCTGAATTCACTTGCCATTGCTGTCCCCCGCTTTCTGCAGCAGGTCATCCAGCAGGCGTGCATCGTCCTGCTGCGTCAGGTTGCGCGCCAGCAGCTTTTCACACATATCGCGAGCCAGGGCGGAAGTTTCAGCATTGGCATCGCGCAGGCGGCGGGCATGCTCTGCTTCGGCAGCGGCTTTGCCTTCGGCCACAATCGCATCTGCCTGGCGCTGGGCGTCCTGCAAAAGCTGTTCTTTCTCTTTTTCAGCCTGCTTTTCGTAGGCTTCGCGGCGCTGGGCAGCTTCGGTATCCACATTCTGCAGTTTATCCTGCGCCTGTGCCAAAACAGCCTGTGCGTCGTTCTTTTTGCCTTCTGCATCGGCGATCGCATCATCGATCTGCTTCTGGCGCTGCTCAATCACGTTCATAACGGGACGGTACAAAAACTTGCGCAGCAGAACAAACAGAACCAGAATGTTGACGACCGTCCACAGAATATTCAAATTCAGTGTCAGCATCGTTTATGCCTCCGTTATCAGCCCAGGAACAGGATGATGAGCAGGGCAACAACGAAGCCGAAAATGGCGGTGCCTTCTGCCAGGGCGGCGCCCAGCAGCAGGTTCTTGCTGATCTTGCTTTCAGCTTCCGGCTGGCGGCTGATGGCCTCCGCTGCCTTACCGGTTGCAATGCCAATGCCGATACCGGCGCCAATGCCGGTCAGTGCTGCGATGCCAGCGCCCAAAGCTACCAAACTTGCCATAATAAATTACTCCTTTTTATAATAATGTAAAAGTGGGAAAGAAAACGCAGGTCATTCCATCGTTTCTTTCATGAACAGGGAGGTCAGGAAGACAAACACATAGGTTTGGATCAGACCGTCAAACAAATCAAAATACAGGCTGAAAATTGCGGGGACAAAAACCGGAACCACCAGTTTGATGAGTTCCATGATGACAAATGCGCCCAGAACGTTGCCGAACAAACGCATGCACAGGCTGGTGGGCCGGATGGCGATTTCCAGAATGTTCATGGGGGTCATCAGGGCAATGGGTTCCGCCAGGCTGTGTACAAATCGCTTGCCGCCCTTTGCATGGATGCCGGAATATTCGATCAGCACAATGCTCATAATAGCCAGCGCCGCGGTAACATTCAGGTCCTTTGTGGGGGGCTTGAGACCAATGATGCCGATCAGGTTGGAGCAGGCAATGTACAGTGCAACCGTGATCAAGTACGGCACATACTGTTTGCCGGCTTCGCCCAGCAGATCTTTGAAAAAGTTATCCATGGTTACCACAGCGGTTTCCAGGATGGCCTGGCGCTTGCTGATATGATTGACCTTGAGATTGCGTGTGAGCAAAATCGAAACGATCACCAAAAACGCCATGATGCCCCAGCTTACCGCGATGGATTCCGGGATGTCGATGCCGCCAAAAATGGGAAGGGTAAACGCCGTATCAACGTTAAGCTCCTCTTTTAAGGCGGCGGTCAGTTCGTTCATTATTCCGCCTCCTCTGGCCAGCGGGGCAGCTTGTGCGCCGGGCTGGCTTTATGTTTTGAATTTATCTGATAAAAAGCGCACCAAGGAGAAAAACAGAAGGGGGAAACGGCGATGTTCCGCTTCCGCACCCTCCTTGCTGCGTTCTTTATGCCGCCATAATACCACCATTCCCCGCCATTTGTAAGTCCCTTGCCGCACATTCTGCCTTTTGGATATTCCGTGATTCTGACAGATTAAAAATACTGTGTATGATGCACAATAAAGCACACTGAAAATTGAGCTAATTGCCGAATTTAATGACAAAAAATGCAGAAAAGTTCTTGATTTCAAACAAATCTTGCGGTTCTGTGCGGTTTTGATGGTGAGGGAAAGGAATGGTGTTTGTGCAAAACTGCCAAGGAGCGGAAATTCAGGCGATGCGCTCCGCGCCAAGGGCGGTTTCGGATGCAAAGCGGGTAGCCGCCAGCTTTTCCAGTGTGGCAAGCCGCACGCAGATGGTAAACAGCCGGGCCGCAGGTTCGATCTCCTCGGCGCTGGCAAAGCTGGGGGCAATACGGATGTTGCTGTCCTGCGGGTCGCGGCCATAGGGCCAGGTGGAACCGGCGGGGGTGAATTTGACACCGGCCCGGCGGCAAAGCTCCACCGTGCGGGCCGCGCAGCCCGGCATGGTATCGAAGGAAAGGAAGTAGCCGCCGCGGGGTTCCGTCCAGCTGGCAATGCCGCTGCCGTCCAGTTCCTCGCGGAAAATGGAGATGACCTGCTCGAACTTGGGGCGCAGCAGGCGGGCATGGCGTGCCATATGGGCTTCAATGCCGCTTTCATTGCGGAAAAAACGTGCTTGGCGCAGCTGGTTGAGCTTATCGGGGCCGATGGTGGCAAACTTCCACGCTTTGCGCAGATCGATCAGGTTGGCGGAACTTGCCGCCACGCCGCTGATGCCTGCACCGGGGAAGGAAACCTTGCTGGTGGAGCAGAACTCATACACCATATCCGGGTGCCCGGCATTGGCGCAGGCGGACAGGATGTCTGGCAGGACGGCCGGGGCGTTGGGGTAAAGGTCATGCACGCAGTAGGCGTTATCCCAGAAAATGCGGAAATCCGGCGCTGCGGGTTGCAGGTGGGCAAAGCGCTCCACCACCGCGGGGCTGAACACAATGCCGGTGGGGTTCTGGTACTTGGGTACGCACCAGATGCCTTTGATGGAAGCATCCCGCTGGACCAGGTCTTCGATCATGTCCATATCGGGGCCATCATTGTGCATGGGGATGGGGATTAGCTGGAAGCCGAAATGCTCCGTCATGGCAAAATGACGGTCATAACCCGGCACAGGGCAAAGGAACTTGCGGTCCTTGACCTGCACCCACGGCTCTGCGCCCAGCAGGCCGTCCAGCATGGCGTGGCTGAGAATATCGAACATCATGGTCAGGCTGCTGTTGCCGCCCACCATGACCTGCTCCGGCCGCGCGCCGATCATACCGGCCAGCAGGGCTTTTGCTTCGGGAATGCCGTCCAGCCCGCCGTAATTGCGGCAGTCGGTGCCATCCTCACTGTCCAGCACGCTGCGGGAGTTCAGTTCACCCAGCATGCGCTGCGAAAGTGCCAGCTGCTCCGGCGCAGGCTTTCCGCGGGAAAGATCCAGCTGCAGGCCCTGCTGTTCGTACTCATGGTAGCGCTGGCACAGACGGTGGTATTCCCGCTGCATTTCTTTTTTTGTCATATCCTGATACTGCATGGTGTCATCCTTCCTGGGCAATACCGGCAGGGCCGCTTGCTTACCTGGTGTAGCTGAAAACGAAGAAAATGACGAAGATTTCGCAAATGGCGATGGATTCGAGGCAAAAAGCCGCAGGAATCCTTTGTGGATTCCAAGGATTTTTAACGCGGAATCCGGCCGCGTTTTAAATTTTCGACGTTTCAGGTACACCCTGGGGGGAGTATGCACGAACCCTGCCGGTATGCCTTGTTTTCTGGAACGGTTTGTATTATACTGTCAGAAAACACATTTGTAAAATATATGTTTCGCATGCAAAATATTTGTATTTGATATGGCAAAACGCAGGAAAAGAGGAAAAACTGTGAATGTAAACTATGAATATTACCGCTTATTTTACTATGTCTGCAAATATCACAGTATAACCCGCGCGGCCAATGTGCTGCGCATGAGCCAGCCCAATGTGACCCGCGCCCTGAACCGGCTGGAGGAACAGCTGGGCTGCAAGCTGCTGGTGCGCAGCACCCGCGGCGTGACGATGACGCCGGAGGGCGAGGTGCTGTTTGCCCACGTGGAAATCGCCCAGGAGCAGCTGCAGGCGGGGGAAAGCGAGCTGGCGGGCATTACCGCGCTGGAAAGCGGCGCGCTGACCATTAGCGCCAGCGAGACCGCTTTGAATGTGTTTTTGCTGGATAAGCTGCGGGAATTCCACCGGCGTTACCCCGGCGTGCGGCTGCGCATTGCCAACCATTCCACCCCGCAGGCCATCCGTGCGCTGGGGCGCGGGCTGGTGGATCTTTGTGTGATCACCACCCCGGCCCGGTTGGAATCCACGATGCGCCGTACCCTGCTGATGCCGTTCCAGGAAATTCTGATTGCCGGCAGGAACTTTGAATTTTTGCAGGGCCGCCGCTGGGCGCTGAAAGAACTGCAGCAATACCCTCTGATCTGCCTGGGCAGCGAGACGATGACCTATGCGTTCTATAACCAGTTTTACTTAAGCAACAATCTTGTTTTGCAGCCGGATACTGAGGCCGCTACCACCGACCAGGTGGTGCCGCTGGTCAAAAGCGGGCTGGGGCTGGGGTATGTGCCGCAGAATTTTGCCAAGGACGCCCTGGCCGCGGGGGATGTGTTTACCATCCAGTTGAAAGAGGAAATCCCCACCCGTCATGTTGTGCTGGTGCAGGATGGCGGCCGTGTTCCCAACGCAGCTGCGCGCGAATTTGCCCGGATGCTGAACAGCAGCGTTACGCAGCAGAATGCACCATAAGCGGACAAAATTGTGCACCGGCACCAGAAAATCAAAAATATCTGCGTCTGTTTTTGTGAAAGGTGATTGACAACTGCCGTGCGGAACCGTATGATAAAAGTGGAACTTTGCCCGGTGCAGCGGGAACCATACGGTGCGCCGGATTCCGCGCAGAGGGACAGAAAATAATAGGAGGGATTGTTTTGAAACAATGGCTGAAAGACGCAGTTTTTTACGAAATTTACCCCCAAAGCTTTTATGATACCAACGGGGATGGCATCGGCGATCTGAAGGGGATTATCGAAAAGCTGGATTACATCAAAGAGCTGGGGTGCAACGCCCTTTGGATCAACCCCTGCTTTGATTCCCCGTTCAAGGACGCCGGGTATGATGTGCGCGATTATAAGCTGATTGCCCCCCGCTATGGCACCAACGCGGATGCCAAAGCGCTGTTTGAAGCAGCTCATGCCAAGGGCATCCATGTGCTGCTGGACCTGGTGCCCGGCCATACCAGCGAGGAACACGCATGGTTTAAGGAGAGCAGCAAGCCGGAAAAGAATGAGTATTCCGACCGCTATATCTGGACGGACTCCTGCTTTAGCGCCGGTGACGGTATGCCGTTCATTGGCGGCGAGACCGACCGCAACGGTACTTATATTTTGAACTTCTTCAAGTGCCAGCCTGCTTTGAACTATGGTTACGGCAAGTGCCGCGAAAAGTGGCAAATGCCCACCGACGCCCCCGGCCCGCGCGCAACGGTGGAAGCCGTGAAGGATGTGATGCGCTTTTGGCTGGATATGGGCTGCGATGGTTTCCGTGTGGATATGGCATCCAGCCTGGTCAAGAATGATACCCACCACAAAAAGTATACCTGTGCCATCTGGCGCGATATTGCCGCTATGCTGGACAAGGAATACCCCGAAGCCGCTCTGTTGAGCGAATGGAACCAGCCGCGCCAGTCCCTGAAAAACGGCTTTGATATGGACTTTATGCTGGAATGGCAGGGCAATGGCTACAGCTGGCTGATGCGCAATTATGATGGCGCAATAGATTCTGACCCGCATAACATCGGCAAGGCGTATTTCTGTGCGGATTCCGGCACGGGTATTGACAAGTTCCTGGATGACTGGCTGCCCAGCTACAAGGCGACCCGCAAGGACGGCCTGTACTGCTTGATTACCTGCAACCATGATACCATCCGCCCCTCCGCCGGTTTGACCCCGGATGAGCTGAAAATTGCTTACGCTATGCTGTTTACCCTGCCCGGCGCACCGTTTGTATATTATGGCGATGAGATCGGCATGCGCTATCTGCCGCTGCCCACCAAGGAGGGCGGCTATTTCCGCACCGGTTCCCGCACCCCCATGCAGTGGGATAACAGCGCCAACAAGGGATTTTCTACCGCCGCAGCCGACAAGCTGTACCTGCCGGTGGACGATGCCGCGGACGCCCCCACCGTGGCTGCCCAGCAGGCAGACCCTGACAGCCTGTGGCATACCGTGCAGGGGGTGCTGAACTTCCGCCACAGCCACCGGGATCTGGATTCCGATGCGCCGTTCCATGTGCGGTTTGCCCCCAAGGCAAAGGGCAGCTACCGCCCGTTTGCCTGGGAGCGCGGCAAGCTGATCTGCGCGGTGAACCCCGCCCGCGAGGAAGCAGAACTGCCCCTGAAGCTGGAAGACGGTACCCGCGTGCTGCATGTGATTGGCAAAGCCGAAGTGAAGGGCGATGAGCTGGTGCTGGGTGCACAGAGCTTTGCAATTTTGGGGTAAGCAGAATAGACTGTTTAAATAGAATCATATAAAGCAGCGCCCCGGCGGGACAAGATATCCCGCCGGGGCAGTGTTTTTTATGGAAGAATGATGATACGCTTCAGATCACATTGTATTCTTTCAGCAGTTTTTCAATCTCGGTGCCCTCCAGCTTCTTCAAAGCTTCTTTCAGGGCCAGTTTCTGCACAACGTTCATCTCCATATCGGTGACCTTTTTTCCGTCGCGCAGTTTTACGGTGGCATCCAGCAGGTCGCGGATATCATATACGCTGCCCCAGACCTCCGGTACGCCGCGGTCAACGTTCAGCAGGGTGTAAACCGCTTCCATGCCGGTGCGGATGGAATACTCGGTGGTAAAGATGGTATCGCGCTTGGTCTCGGCAAACTGGCCGATGAAAGCGAAATTCACAGCGCCTTCGGGCACAACATCCGGGCGGTCACCGGCAGCGCGCGGCATAAAGAAAGCGTCGATATACGGCATCATGCAGGGCACGGTGTTGGCACTGTTGGCAGCCAGATCCTCGATCTGGTCAACTGGTACACCAATGTGGTACAGCCATTCCTGGCAGATCTCCTCGCCGGTGCATTCGCGCATGGGCTTCTTGACGTAATCGCCGGGCTTATCACTGAACAGACTGTACACCCAAACGCAGAGCTGGTCCTTGGGCTGGTCGCGGAACTGCTGCTGGCGGTTCAGGGTCCAGCTGAGCAGCCAGCTGGAATCCTTGACGGAGACAATGCCGCCGGTGACGACCTTGCCGGTGAAGGGATCGCGCTTGCAGATCTTTTTGATATAGGGCACAATGCGCTGGTCCAGCGTGGTGATGGTGGCGCTCATCCAGTTGCTCAGCTCCGGGTCATAGCAGAACTTGTCCGGGTGGCCGAAGCTGGGGTCCTGGGCGGCGATCTTGCGCCACAGATCCCAGCCGCCGCCTTCCTTCAGATCAAACTTGAGGGGGGCAACGGTGGTCTGGCTGCCAATGGTGGAGTTTTCGACACAGCCGCCGTTGGTGATGAACACCAGGTCGTTCTCGGTCAGGTCAATGCACTCTTCGTGGCCGTCGCGCAGAGTATCAATGCGGGTGGCCTGCTTTTTGCCGTTGGCGCAGTCAAAGGCAACGTTGGTCACCTTGACGCCGTAATGGAACTGCACGCCATAGCTTTCCAGGTACTTGACCATGGGCAGGATCATGGATTCATACTGGTTGTAGCGGGTAAAGCGCAGGGCGGTGAAATCCGGCAGGCCGCCGATGTGGTGGATGTAGCGCTGAAGGTAGCGCTTCATCTCCAGGGCGCTGTGCCAGTTCTCAAAGGCGAACATGGTGCGCCAGTACAGCCAGAAGTTGGTGTTCAGGACTTCGTCATCAAAGAAGTCGGTGATCTTTTTATCGTACAACTGCTCGTCCGGGGTCATGAACAGCTTCAAAATCTCCATGGCACCCTTGTCAGACAGGCCGAACTTGCCATCGGTGTGGGCATCCTCGCCGCAGTTGACGGTGGCGCGGCACAGGCTGTAGTTGGGATCGTGCTTGTTCAGCCAGTAATACTCGTCCAGCACGGTGACGTTCTCATCCTCAATGGAGGGGATGGAGCGGAACAAATCCCACATGCACTCGAAGTGGTTGTCCATCTCACGGCCGCCGCGCATAACGTAACCGATGTCCTGGTACTTGTAGCCATCGCAGGCACCACCGGGGATGGGGTCCTTTTCCAGCACATGGATGTGCTCGCCCTTCATCTGGCCGTCACGCACCATAAAGCATGCGGCGGACAGCGCGGCCAGGCCGCTGCCGATAAGGTAGGCACTCTTGTGGTCAACGCCCTCCGGTTTTTCAGGACGGGCAAAAGCTTCATAGTTACCGCTGGAATAATACATAAAAAGCCTCCTTGCGTTGGTTTTATTGTTTGCTGTTGTTTGTCTGGGGTGTTCCTTTTGGAATGTCTATAGTATAACCAGCGGAGGCGGGGTTCACAATCAGCAAAACAGCCGCCGTGATTAAATTTTTATCACGGCGGCTGTTTTGTATAAAATTTGAAGTTTTTGTTACAGGGGCGGGAAAACAGCGGAAGATGGTGGGGGCCATGACGGCCTACATTAGTTTTTCGCAGATCGTGCATTTCATGGTTCGGCCCTTAACGCAAGATGTACATCAGCTTTTATCAATGCGGCATTTTTCCAACGCCTTGGTCACATCACCGTGAATCAGGGTGGAAAGCTGTTCCACCAGCTGGGCGGGGTCCTGACGCATATCGTTTTTGATCCAGTCCAGTGTCAGCCCCACAAAGGCGAACTTATAAAAGTTGGCGATAAACTCTTTATCCTCCGGGCGAACCGTCATACCGGCGGCGCGCTCCTCCACAACGCCCATCATCAGGTCATAGGTCAGGCGGTAGAGATAATTTTCCAGCTGTTCGCGGCTGATGGAACGGTAGACGCTGGTAAAAAACGCTTTGTCCTTCCGCAGGGCTTCCAGAATCTGCAAAAAGCCCTGCTGCCAGGTATCATAGGTTTTCTGCCCGGCCAGCGCGCGGGCAGCGTCCTCCTCGCAGCACCATTCCACAAGGTCGTAAATATCCTTAAAGTGGTAATAAAAGGTCATGCGGTTGACCCCGCAGTGGTCGGTCAAGTCGCTGACCGTGATTTTGTCCAGCGGTTTATGGCGCAGCAGTTCCTTGAGCGAAGCTTCCAGTGCGCGCTTTGTCATCTGCGACATGGGTAGTCCCCTTTCCATGGGCGATATTGCTTGAACATCATAATATTTATTTTACCACAAGGATGTGAACTTTTCTTGGCAGGAATTTTATGCAAGTTCAAACATGCCGTTGTACAGCTGGTAGTATTCGCCCTTTTGGGCCAGCAGTTCATCATGGCTGCCGCGCTCCACAATGCCGCCGTGTTCCAGTACAATAATGGCGTTGGAATTGCGTACGGTGGAAAGCCGGTGGGCGATAACAAAGACGGTACGGCCCTCCATCAGGCGGTCCATACCTTTTTCAATCAGAGCTTCGGTGCGGGTATCGATGCTGGAGGTCGCTTCGTCCAAAATCAGCACCGGCGGGTCGGCCACAGCAGCGCGGGCAATGGCCAGCAGCTGGCGCTGGCCCTGGCTCAGGTTGGCACCATCGCCCGATACCATGGTGTTGTACCCCTGGGGCAGGCGCTCGATAAAGGAGTGCGCGTTGGCAATTTTTGCGGCGGCGATGATCTCTTCGTCGGTTGCATCCAGTTTGCCAAAGCGGATGTTATCCGCCACTGTGCCGGTGAACAGATGGGTGTCCTGAAGCACCACGCCAAGGCTGCGGCGCAGATCACTTTTGCGGATCTTGCGCACATCAATGCCGTCATAGGTGATGGTGCCGGAGGTGATATCATAAAAGCGGTTGATGAGGTTGGTAATCGTGGTTTTGCCCGCGCCGGTGGAACCGACAAAGGCGATCTTCTGCCCCGGTTTGGCGTACAGCGTAACATCATGCAGGGTGGTCTGGCCCGGAAGGTAACCAAAGCTGACATCCCGGAACCGTACATCCCCGCGCAGGGGAACGAGAGGGGCGGCGGGG
>ULRX01014542.1_pt1 | contig 27562 bp, 17 predicted proteins | sample 1955871 | NCBI WGS metagenome assembly ULRX01 (sample SAMEA4835695, study PRJEB28245) | human gut metagenome | biome: gut microbiome; material: fecal sample | place: Denmark | collected 2008 | reverse complement strand
CAGCCGGTGCGGCAGGAGCGCTTACGAATACACTGCTTGTTATGAACGGCACTTACTTTTTGTTTGGAAGCAGTTATGCCAATGCAAAGGGAATTGCCACAGATGCCCTGTACGGTGTGATTCTTGGTGTGATTGGAACACAGGGCGTACCGGAAGCGATTGTGGCGGCGGTGCTGACTGCGGCAATCGGAAAAGCACTGCTTCATATCAGACGGTAACAGAAATGTTGATATTTTAAGAAATAAAACAAAAGGAAAAGAAAATGAAAAGACAAAATCAAAAAGGCATGATTCTTGCGATTGATATGGGGAATACTAATATTGTAATCGGCTGTGTAGACGATGAAAAGATTTATTTTGAAGAACGGCTCTGTACGGATTATTCAAAGACGGAATTAGAGTATGCAATCGGTTTTAAGACCGTTTTGGAGTTATATAATATTGAAAGTGAACAGATTCACGGTGCAATCATTTCATCGGTCGTACCGCAGCTTGTAAACGTTATCAAGTCAGCAGTTGAAAAAATCATCGGCATTACGCCGTTAATTGTAGGACCGGGTGTGAAGACGGGATTGAATCTGTTAATGGATCAGCCAAAGCAGGTCGGTACGGATATGGTTGTAGATGCAGTTGCGGCTATTCACGAATATGGTGCACCGGTGCTGATTATTGATGTGGGAACGGCAACGACCATCAGTGCGGTTGACGACAAGAAAAATTATGTGGGAGGTGCGATTCTTCCGGGTATCCGCGTATCGGTGGATTCACTGGTATCCCGGACAGCACAGCTTCCGCGAATCAGTCTGGAAGCTCCAAAATCCGTGATTGGAAAGAATACGATTGCGTGTATGCAGAGCGGTGCGGTTTACGGGAATGCAAGCTGTATCGACGGCATGGTTGACAGAATCCGTGAAGAACTGTGCAAAATGACGGGTGCAGAACAGGAACAGGTCAAAGTCATTGCAACCGGCGGACTGGCAAGGGTGATCGTGCCATACTGCCACAATGAAATTATATTAGATGATAAACTGCTTTTAAAAGGTTTAAAAATCATTTACGATAAAAATGTGGAATAGGAGAGGACTATGTTAAAAGGGAAAAACGTACTGCTTGGCGTAACCGGCAGTATTGCAGCGTATAAAATTGCGACACTTGCCAGCAGCTTAAAAAAGCTGGAATGTAATGTAGATGTCATGATGACACAGAATGCGACCAATTTTATCAATCCGATTACATTTGAATCTTTAACCGGTAATAAATGTGTTGTCGATACATTTGACAGAAATTTCCAGTTTCAGGTAGAGCATGTATCCCTTGCAAAAAAGGCGGATATTGTGATGATTGCACCGGCGAGTGCCAACGTGATTGGCAAGCTGGCATCGGGAATTGCAGATGATATGCTGACAACGACATTTATGGCGTGTACATGTAAAAAAATTGTCGTTCCGGCAATGAATACCAACATGTATTACAATCCGATTCTACAGGATAATATTGCAAAGTTAAGAAGGTTTGGCATCGAAGTGTTAGAACCGGCAAGCGGGTATCTTGCGTGCGGTGATACAGGTGCGGGAAAAATGCCGGAGCCGTCTGAACTGCTTGAATACATTTTACGCGATATTGCCCTGACAAAGGATATGAAAGGATACCGCGTGTGCATTACCGCAGGTCCGACACAGGAAGCAATTGACCCGGTGCGCTACATTTCCAACCATTCAACAGGGAAAATGGGATATGCGCTGGCGAAAAATGCGATGCTGCGCGGGGCAGAGGTGACACTGATTGCAGGTCCGACAAACCTTCCTGACGTGCCGTTTGTTAAAATGGTGCATATTACATCGGCACAGGATATGTATGAAGCGGTTACAGAGGCGGCAAAGGAATCAGACATTATTGTAAAAGCGGCAGCAGTTGCGGATTACAGACCGGCATCAGTCAGTGATGAAAAAATCAAGAAAAGCGACGGAGAGATGAGCATTGCCTTAGAGCGGACAAAGGATATTATCGGAACGCTCGGAGCGATGGAAAACAAACCGTTTTTGTGCGGATTTTCAATGGAAACACAGAATGTACTGGAAAATTCCAGAAAGAAGCTGGAAAAGAAAAATCTGGATATGGTGATTGCCAACAATCTGAAAGTAGACGGTGCAGGATTTGGAACGGATACAAACGTGATTACGATGATTACAAAGACGGATTGTACGGAATTTCCGAAAATGAGTAAATTTGAAGTGGCAGGCTGTATTTTTGATGCGATTATAAAGAATATGAAAGCACGGAGAACAGACGAAAAATAAAATATCAGGAAAAGGGGAGTTTATGAGCAAAAAAGCAAAATTACTTACAGGGGTGTTATCAGTGGCGGCAGTGCTGCTGGTTGCATTTGCCTATTATTATGTGGTGCTTCCGCCAATCAATATCCATGCACCGGGCTTCTGGATATTTGTCATTGTGCTGGCGGCGGTATTTACGGGTGTTGTCGGGCTTTGCAGTATGACAATGACAGAATACTACAAGGAATGGGCAGGCAGACAGTGGAAGCAGTCAAAGCCTGAATTTAAGAGCAAAAAGGCAGAACGTTTTTTCTATTTATGTGCGGTACTTACAGCGGCACTGGTTGTTATTTTTCTAATAGGCGGACTGCTGTCATCTGAAATTGTCAATGCTTCGGCTTACCAGAAACTGTTAAATGTGGAAACCAGAAGCTTTACCGATGATATTCATGAGGTGTCCTATGACCAGATTCCGGTGCTGGATAAAGATTCGGCAACGACCATAGGCAACCGTGTTATGGGAACAATGGTGGATATGGTTTCCCAGTTTGAAGTCAGCGATATGTATACACAGATTAACTATCAGAATAAGCCGGTGCGTGTGACACCGCTTCAGTACGGCAGCCTGATTAAATGGTTTACCAATCACAGTGATGGAATTCCTGCGTATATCCGTATTGATATGACGACACAGGAAGCGGAGTGCGTGCGTCTGGAGCAGAAAATCCGTTATTCGATGAGCGACCATTTTGGCAGAAACATTTACAGACATCTGAGGTTTGCGTATCCGACCTATATGTTTGATGACATCAGCTTTGAAATTGATGAGAGCGGTACACCTTATTGGATTTGTCCGGTGAAAAAATATAATATCGGACTGTTTGGCGGTGTGACGATTGGCAGGGTGGTGCTTTGTAATGCAGTCACCGGGGAAATGACGGATTATGCCGTGGAAGATGTTCCGCAGTGGGTAGACCGTGTGTATTCGGCAGATATGCTTATTTCGCTGTATGATTACCACGGTACGTTAAAGCACGGTTATTTTAACAGTGTGTTAAGCCAGAAGGATTGTCTGGTAACGACAGACGGCTATAATTATATTGCACTGGACGATGATGTGTGGGTGTATACAGGAATTACCTCAGTCGGACAGGATAAATCCAATGTGGGCTTTGTGCTGATGAACCAGCGGACAATGGAAACGCGCTATTATGTGATTTCCGGTGCAGAGGAAAATTCGGCGATGTCTTCGGCAGAGGGAAAGGTCCAGCATTTAGGATACAAGGCGACATTTCCACTGCTTATTAATGTGGGCGGACAGCCGACATATTTTATGGCATTAAAGGACAGCTCGGGACTGGTAAAATCTTATGCCATGCTTAATATTGAAAAATATCAGACGGTGGCAATCGGCGATTCAGTCAATGAGTGTGAGAAAAATTACCGTCAGCTGATGGTAGACAGCGGCATTGTAGATGAAACAGCGGCAGAAACGCCAAAGGAAAGCAGGCAGATAACCGGTAGAATCGAAAAAATGGTGCAGACGGTATTGGACGGCAATTCGCATTTTTATATACTCTTAGAGGGTCAGTCCCGTATCTTTGATGTGCCGTTATCGGATAATGCGGATATTGTACGGTACAATACAGGCGATACTGTTACATTTTCATATCATGAAAACGAGTCATTAAATGAAGTGACGAAGGTGGAAGCCGCACAGCAGACCGTACAGTAAAGAGGAAAAATCAAAAAAATAGTGGAAAAGTGTCTTTTGTATACAGGAGGGTGTGTATAAAAGGCACTTTTTTTGACATTTTTATGGGTTCATCTGTTTAATATCCCTTAAAATCCAAAAAGATTTAGAAAATTCATGAAAATCCTTGCCGGCAGTTCAAGTAGTCTATTATAATAAAAGAAAGGAAGAAAGCATGGTAAATACACCTTACGATGATGTGTTCCGTACCCTGTTAACAGATTGTACGGCACTGATTATACCGGTTGTAAATGAACTGTTTCACACAAATCCTTATTTCTGAGCGGCTTTGCCGCGAAGTGGCGATGAGAAATTCGCGTAGGCGATTTCTCATCTGCCATTAGAGATATTTGTTTTCGTTACGAAACAAATATCTGTGTGAAAAATAATCGCATCAGCATTATTGTTCACACAATATACTGGAAAAGAAACAATACATCTGCTTCAAAACGAGCACTTTATAAAGCTGCCGGACGGCAGTGAACAGGAGCGCATTACGGATTCCAGCTTTGAAATCCTCGGTAGAGAAAGAAAGCGTTATCATGTTGAGTGCCAGAGCACGGAAGACGGAAGCATGATAGTACGTATGTTTGAGTATGATACACAGCTTGCACTGGAAAACAGAGAAGTTACAGCGGGTGCACTGGTAGTTCATTTTCCTGATTCCGCAATCGTAGCCCTGCGCCATACGAAAAATACGCCGGAGGTGATGACGGTAATGATACGCACACCGGGCGGGGAAGTATCGTATGCCATTCCGGTATTAAAAGTCAGACAGTATACAGTGGAAGAAATCTTTGAGAAAAAGCTGTACTTTCTGATACCGTTTCATATTTTTGTTTATGAAAAGAGTTTTAAAGAACTGGAAGAAAACAGCGAAAAATTAGCGAAGCTGGAAGAGGAATATACAGCGATAGTAAACCGTCTGGAAGAAGACCGTAAGAACGGTGATTTAAACGAATACGAAAAGGTTACAATTCTTGAAATGTCAGATACAGTAATAAAACATCTGGCGGCAAAATATGAAAAGGTCAGGAAAGGAGTTGGAGAGAGTATGGGTGGAAAAGTATTAGAGTATGAAGCAAAGGATATATTAAATCGCGGTCGTGCCGAAGGACGAGATGAAGGACGTCGCGAGGGACGTGCCGAAGGCGAAATCACCGGAATGAAAAAAGCCAAAATGCAGTTAGCCGTAAAATTATTGCAGGCGGGGAACAGCGTTGCATATGTGGCAGACCTGACGGAACTGCCGGAAGAAACGGTGCAAAAGTTGTCGCAGGCAGTCGAGCGTGAAGATGAATAGGAAAAATAAAGCATTTTATCAAAGTAACAGGCGGCTTATCTGAAACAAAAAAGCCGCCTAACTCTTAAATCTCTATTTTCCTAGTACCAAAGTAGGGATTTTGCAAAAACAGTCTGGAAAAATCTCATTTTAAACAATAAAATTTATCAATAAGACTTTTTTGTTGCACTTGTGCAACAAATTGGGAAAGCAGGAAATCAAAGGGATTGTTAAAGAAAACAGGTAAAAAATACCGTTGTTTGTTGCAGGTTTGCAACAAAAATGTCTGCTTGCCAAAAACAAATGTCTGTGGTACACTGCCACTGCAAACGAAAGATAGGCTTTGAAGGCTATTTTTTTAAGTGCCACGGTTAGACAAGGCTAATGGAAGTTATTGAAATAAAACTATGCCATAAAACAAAAAACAAAACAAAGCATTAGTACATTCGTAAAATCAACAAGGCACGATAGAAACAAGTAAACAGGGACAAAGCAGAAAGGAAAGAAAAATGAGAAAGACCAGCTTTAAGTTATTATCTGCTTCATTAGCAGTCGCAATGACAATGAGCAGTATGCCGTACAATGTATTGGCGGCAAGCCCGGAGCAGACATTTGCACAGGCAGTACAGCAGGCACAGACAGCAGAAGCGGACGGCTTTGAAACAGCCGCACCGTCAGAGGAAAATCTCGTAACAGCAGATGCAGAAAGTACAGAAAAAGTAACCTACACAGTTACACCGGGTGTTTCATACGGAAAGGGAAGTATCAAATTAATCTCAGGTGTGACAGAAAGCACCGGTGATGATGGTGAAAAAGTATACACGGCTGAAAAAGACAGCACAATTACATTTGAAGCTGTACCGGAGGACGGCTGGGCATTAGATTCTGTTATGTACATGTCAGCAAGCTTTACAACACCGGACTTAAAGATTACAAAGGTAGACGGCAAAGAGAACCAGTATACATGCACAATTCCTGACGATGCATATGCTTACGGCTCAGTAGGAACATTTATGATATATGTGCAGTTTGCACCGGTTCTGGAAGAAGGACAGTATGAGATAAAATCAACAGGTGAATATTTAAGTGTAGATAAGTATGGTGCAAAGCCGGGTGAAACCGTAAAGATTACATCAACAAGTGACAGTTCAACAAGAAATTATGTGCCGACTGTTGCAGATGAAGACGGAACCGGTATTGATACAACACTTGAAAGTACAGTGATTGATGAAGACGAAAATAAGATTGTACAGGTATACACCTTTGTAATGCCGGAGAAAAAGGTTACAATCACAGAAAAGAGTAACCGTTATTGTGCAATTACATTAGAAACCAATGACGACAGTAAATTTGCAAGCCATGTAAGTTACAGCAGCCGACAGATGATGAGTGGTAATATGAATGTTGTAGCAGACAGCATTATCGACGGCAAGTATTATAAGCATACAGTAACCGTAACCGGTACACAGGGAAATACAACAGTAAAGTCGGGAGAATTATCATCACTTGCAAGCGGAAAAGCAACATATACCGTAGCAAAGAAATTCCCGGTAGCCGTTACTTTAAGAGTAGACTTCGTTGAAACAGATGCGTATAACATTACAAACCAGTCTGCAAATATTGAAGGTGCCGATTTTACCGTATCAAACGGTGAACTTGCGGCAGAAGGCGATACCGTAACATTACTGCTTTCCACAAATACAGCAGATGGATATTACTATGACGGTACAACACTGCCAAAGGTAACAGACGCAGACGGCAACGAAGTAACCGTAACAGCAGATGCAGGAAATACAACATCTTCTGCAAAATTTACATTCACAATGCCTGAAAAGGGTGTCACAACAAGTTTTGACAGTTCTGCAATTACACAGAAAGAATTAAAGGCTGTTACCGTTGCAGATGAAGCAAAGTCTTATATTGCACTGGATAAAACAGAGGCAAGAGAAGGTGAGAATGTCACAATTACTTTGACAGACGAAGCAAAAAAGGTTTTATTTATCAAAGTGATTAAGGAAGACGGCAGTGTCGAATATATAAGAAACTCTGCAACGAGCTTTACAATGCCGGCAGGCGCAGTGACAGTATCGGTAATTGCACCGGACAACTGGTTTGAAGAAGGACGTTATGATACAGATGTATATGCGGCAACATCAAGCACACTGATTGTTTCCGATGCGGCAGACCTTGCGGCTGTCGGTAAATTAATGCGTGATAATCCAAGCACACTTACGGATAAGACTGTTAATATTGTAAAAGATATTGATATGAGCGCATATACATGGGTGCCGATGACATATACAAATTACAATAATACAGTAACCTTTAACGGAAACGGACATACCATTAAGGGACTGAATGTAGAAGGCATGACAGGAACAACATCAAGTTCATGGGTATATTCAAGTGCATTTATCGCACAGATAGGCAGTTTCACAGATGTCACTATCAACGACCTGACATTTGAAGGAACACAAAAAGTCCATACCGTTGCAGGCACATTCTGCTATTTAGGTGGTATTGCTTATGGCGGCGGTTCTTACAACAAGGTCGTAAACAATATGAATGTGACCATTGACGGTGCGACAGGCGGTACGGTATTGCATTACCCTATTACAAATAGTGCAACACAAATTGTAAACAGTGCGGTAACCGGCAAGACAACACTGGAAAATGTAAATTTAACCGGATATTATTCATATTATGGACTTTCAGACAGAGCAGTCAACAGCTATGATATTTCAGAGATTACCATGGGTGAAAATGCAAATCCGGCAAATGTATCTTATTACGGTGTGGACACTACTTTACGGGCAAAAGATAAGACTGCAAACTGCTACACAGGTACAACATTAAATAATTTCCCTGAAAATGCGAAAATTTACGGAATTACAAAGACTGTTACAGGAGATAATCAGGATGCTATCAATCAGAACTTCTCATACATTACGCCGGTAACAGCCGAGGGTTATGAAAATGACAACTTAATGTCTGTTGACAGCACAACCAACAAGGTCGGCAGGATTGCACTGGTTACATACTTAAACAGCTGGGTTGATGAGAACCAGACAGAGGATAACAAGTATTGCAAGTGGGAAACAGACAAGACAACAGGCAGACCGGTATTAAAGGCAGCCGAAGAAACGGTTGTTTCACAGAAATATGCAATCACTTCAAAGGTAACAGGCAGTGAATACGGCGAAACAACCGTTGACGAAGAAGCTGCAGAAGGCAGTAAGGTAACTGTATACACAGCGCCGAAGTCATTCTGCAAGGTCAAGAGCATTTCCGTAGAAACAGCAGACGGAAAGAAAGTTGACGTAACAGACAACGGTGACGGAAGCTACAGCTTTACAATGCCGAAGTCCGCAGTAACCGTAAGCACAGAGTATGCACAAGACTCTTATGCAATTACAACAGAAACCAACGGCGAAGGTACAGTCAGCGTATTAACGACTGAAACAAAGTCTTCCGATAAGGCAAAATCAGGTGAAACCGTAACAGTTACCGTAACACCGGACCGTTTAAAGTATTACACAATGGACAGCGTAACCGTAACAACGGCAAGCGGCAAGACGGTTGAAGCCACAACAACGCAAGAAATTAACGGAACAAATGCCCATGCGTATACATTTACCATGCCGGAAGAAGCTGTAACGGTTATGGCAAACTTCAAGGATGTCAGCAGCTATTACAACGAAGACGGTTCTTTAAAAGAGGGTACATATAAAATGCAGGCAGTATTCGGCAGTACCTATTACATTGACACCGACAAAATCGAAGGTGCAATGGGCTATGAAGAACAGTACACAGACATTACCGTAAGCGTTGATGCAGAAGGCAATGTAACCGTAGACGATTATGAAATGCCGGGTGTAAAAAGCCCGATTGGATACGCAGGCGGCGGTGAACTCTGGATTAAGTCCACACCGACACCGGATGCCAACGATAACGGCAAGATTAAGGGTGCAGATGATGCAGGCGTTGCAGAATCCAGCGATTATGCCGAAAAGTATGAAAACTATACAAAGGTATACACCATTTCACCAACCGTTACAAAGACCGGTAAGATTAATCCGTCAACCAACGTAAAGACAGAAAACACAGGCGATTTCTACTTTACAAAGGTTATGCAGGGAAGTAAGCAGGTCGGCGGCTTCTATAACAGTGAAAATGTAGAATCCGTTACATTGGATAAACTCGCTTCATCAACAAGCAGTAAGGTAGCACCGTTTAACCTGACATTCTCCGGTATCAATTACATTAAAAACGATGCGGACTATGCAAACCAGAATGTGTTATTTACAACATACATCACAGAAATGGCTTACATTTCAGAAGTATTGTTCCGTATGGACTTCTCAACGATTGAAAAAGTCGGTGATACAGACCAGGGAGAAGAAACAACACAGGCATTAGATGTATCTGTTTATACAGCGTGCGAACCGGGTGCCACAAAGACACCGCCTGCAAACATTGATGCAATCAAGAGTGCAACACTGGTAACAAAGGCAGACGGAAGCAGACAGCTCGTATTTGACTTAGGCGAAACAATCGTATTCGGCTTACACGGACATATGGGAAGCCTTCGTGTATACAATGCAGACAGCATGGAAAATGCATTTAAGGCAATCTCAAAGAATGATACAAGTGGCTTAAAGTCAGCAATTTACAGCGACTGGTATACAGACAAGATTAATTCCGAAGCAGACAGCGTGGCATATGATAAGACACCTGTAGAAGTAACAGACAGCAGAGGATATGTATACTACACAACAGACGGAACAGAATTTAGCGCAACGTCCACAACAACAGACCTTGAAAATGCACTCGTATATCCGGGTAAGGCAGTTGTAGATGTACCGGACTATTTCGACCTGACAGACAACAATGAAATTTATCTGACAGGCTTTATCGACGGTATGTCAAAGGATACGAACTTAAAGTTAAAGCTGACAGCAAAAAATGAAGACAACACACCGGTTGTAAAGACAGGTACAGCCCATATTTCACAGTTCGGTGAATATGATGTTACTGTCAACGTAACCGTTACAGATGATGTTATCACAGACATTGAAGTAACAGGTGCAAATTTTGCGGGAACTTATGCTGAAACCAATAAGATGATGCTTGAAAAGGCAGTCAACGGCTTAAAGGGCAGCTACATCAATAAGTCCGCAACTGATGTAAAGGAAATCACAGGTGTTGATGCGGTTTCAGGCGCAACGTATTCATCCAATGCAATCCGCGATGCGATTTTAAATGCACTCGAACTAAAGCAGGAAGAAGAAGTCATTAACCTTCCGACAGAAAAGCTTGCAGAAGGCGAATACAGCGTAGACATTGCATACTACACAGATAAAGTAAAGCACAGTCTTGTGGAAAATGACAAGACAAAGGCAAAGATTGTTGTTGACAAAGATGGCAACATGACACTCGTAACAGACATTATTAACGGAACATCAAAAGAACCGTTATATATCTATGGCTTCAATGGCTACTATGAAGGCAATGATACTTCTAAGAGCTTAAAGGAAGCTGCGGTCGAAATGAATGACATTCAGTACAGCGATGATGTATTCGGTGAAGATGAAAAGGTTGTAACAAAGGTTTCCTTCCCGTTAGAAGGTGATTTTGCGGCAATCTACAACACCAATGCAGATATCTATGTACCGGCAATGAAGAATTTAAACGGCTTCGTTTCAGGCATTGACTTCAAGCAGGGACGTTTCAGCGCAGACTGTTTCGTAAAGGTTTACTGGGACAGCTTAACAAAGACATCATCTGATAATAATAAGTCCGATGATACAACAAAGGAAACAACGTTCGGTTCAGCAAAGACCACTCTGACAGCAGGTACGTATTCAATCCCTGCAAGCTTAAAGAATGCCGGAAATGTTTCACAGGATTCTATGGCGGCAGGCTGCATTAAGAGTGCACAGATGACTGTTGCGGCAGACGGAACAGCAGCTGTAACCGTAGATTTACAGTCCGTATCCTTTGCGGGACTGACAGCTTACGCAAGCAACTGGAAGATTTATCAGGGAACGTCAGCAGATGGTAAGACTGTAGATGCACAGTACACAACAGACGAAGAAGGCAGAGTGACACAGATTACATTTACACTGCCGGACAACAGCTATGACGGTGTTTATGTCAACATGTTTGTCGATGCGATGAATTACAGCCCGGATGCTTATCTGGCACTGGATTATGCAAATGCGGTAAAGACAGCAGAACCGGACCCGGCACCAACACCGGACCCGGTAGTACCGGACCCAGATCCGACACCGGAACCGACTCCGACTCCTGACCCGACACCGGAACCGACACCAACTCCGACACCGGACCCTTCTGACAATAAAATTGCTGACGGTAACTACTATGTACCGATTGCATTGTGGAATGCGGTATCCGATAAGGCTTCTATGGGTAATGCGGCATTTGAAAAGAACAGCAGTGCTTTAATCACCGTAAAGGATGGCAAGGTTGTAAAAGTTCAGATTGCCATGAATCCGGTAACCGTAACATCAATCTACAGCGCCGTTACGGCATTTGAGGTAGAGGGCGTAACTGTTACAATAGACAAGACAGAAAAGATTACAACTTCCGCAGGAAATGAAGTCGATGCAATCAGACTGGTAACATTTGAACTTCCTGAAGGTGCACAGCCATCTGTTGCAGATATTACTTATGCAGATGTAAGCTTTAAAGTACCGGATACACCAATGGGCGACACCATGATGAGTGCGAGATTAAGATTTGACTGGTCAGCACTGACAGCAACAAATGATATTTCTCTTGTACCGGCAGAAGACCAGACAGAAGAAAAGTCACCGGCAGTTGATGTGACGGATGAAAAGACAGGCGTTCATGTATCAGCCGCAGAAGGTGTCCTTCCGGCAGGCTCTGAGTTAAAGGTAACAAAGGTCAGTGCAGGAACAGAATATACAAAGGCGGCAAATGCACTTGCAGACGTCGGCAGCAGCTTTGAACTGTATGAAGTTCATTTTGAAAAGGACGGACAGGAAGTTGAGCCAGACGGCAGTGTTGTTGTGAAGTATCTCATTCCGGCAGGCATGAATGCAGACAACGTTGTTTTATACCGTATCAATGATGACGGTTCAAAGACCCTCATAAAGGGCAGTGTGGAAAACGGTTATTATGTTGTGACAACAAAGGGCTTCAGTTATTACGCACTTGTTGAAAAGGCATCAACAGATAACGGCAATAAAAATAATAACAATATTGATAACAATGGTAACAACAGTGGTAATAATAACAGCGGCAATGCAGGCACAACCGACAACGGTTCGGCAGCAGGCGGTAATTCAAATACGGCAGGCGGCTCAGCCAATACGGCAGACAACAGTAACAGCGGCGTAAAGACAGCGGATTCTTCCGCAATGGGCATGTGGGCAGCAGCATTCTTTGCTTCCTTAAGTGCCGCAGGTCTTGCAATCTTTAAAAGAAAGAAAAGACCGGAAGAGAAAGAAGACTAAGCTGTAAAAAAGACAAAACAACGGCATCCGTTCCGAAAAGGGGCGGGTGCCTGTTTGTCACATATAAAAATGAAAGCAGGAGTACAGACATGGAACAGAAATTTAAAATGCAGATTCAGCGGCTTGCAAAGCATGCAGCGGCAGTATTGACGGCAGTCACCGTGGGCATTTTATCGGCGGCGGCAGTATTTTCACAAAACAGTAATCCGGTATATGGAGCAGAAAACGGCATTTATCTTGCCGGTGCAAATCCAAGCTATCGTAATCCGTCCACCGGTGCGATTGAAGATTCCGGCGGGGAAGGTTCGGCGGTTCTGGGACAGTCCATGACAGAGAGCGCGACTTACGGCAGGGCACTTATCGAGGTAGACCCGGCGGGAAACACTTATGCCACAATCCGTATGCAGTTAATGGACAATATCGAAAATCCGCAGTTTCAGGTAGATGGAAGTCCGGTATCCGCAACGTTAATGCAGGAGGATTACTCAAGCAATACCGCAGATTACAGATTCCGCATCAACAGTGAAAATTCGGTTGTACGTGTAAACATGTACGTAACTGCCATGGGTCGTGATATTATTTACTACATTACATTTTCGGGACTGAGTGAAGGCGCAGGCGACTTTATTACCAGTGTGACCGTTGAAGAAAAGGGCGGCAGTGCCGGTCCGGACAGCGCAGAGGGTGGCAGTGAAGAAAGCAGCCCGGGAGAAAGCGGTTCAGGAGAGCGCGGTGTAAGTGCGCAGGCTGAAAATACCGAACCAGGCACGGACAGCTTATCGGGTGAAACCGGTGTGTCAGCCGGAACAGACGGCAGTCAGGAAAATGCCGGAACACAGCGCATAGAGCAGGCAGAGGGTGAAAGTGCAGAAAGTACGACAGAAGCCGGACAGACTACATCAGCAGAAGCAAATGCCGTACAGGCAAAGACTGCAGAAAACACACAGACGAAAAATGCCGGAATTCAGGAATATGATGCGGCAGGAAAACAGGTCAATGCAGAAGCGCAGGAGAGCAAAAAAAACAGCAGCACCGGCATTTTTATCGGAATGGGTGTTGTAATTGCCATTGTTGTGACAGGTGCGGCATGGTACATGCTTATGTATCGTAAAAAGAAAAACTAAAGGAGCAGACAAATGAAACGACAGGTAAAAAAGACTGTTCAAAAAGGACTTTGTATGCTGTTAGCGGGCGTTGCTGTTCTTACGGCATCGCTTTCGCTGACAGCCTGTGTAGACCAGCACCCGGATTCCACAGAGGGACAATCACAGGCAGACAGTGTGCGTCTTGTGGCAACGTCACAGGCAGTTGCACAGATTTGTGACAAACTGGAATTAGATTTAGTGGGCGTATGCCGGACCTCCGGTACACTGCCAGAGCGGTATAAGGATGTTACACAGGTCGGAACGGCAATGTCGCCGGATATGGAGATTTTAAAATCCTTATCGCCGGATTATGTGCTGTCCCCGAACAGCCTGCAAAGCGATTTACAGCCGAAATATGCGTCAATCCAGGTGAAATCCCTGTTTTTAAATTTAAAAAGTGTATCCGGCATGTATGCTTCGATTGCAGACCTCGGTGAAAAATTTAACAGGCAGCAGCAGGCACAGGCAATGGTGGACGAATTTAACACATTTATGCAGGAATACAAAAATAAAAATGCAGGAAAAGAAGCCCCGAAGGTTCTGATTCTGATGGGATTGCCGGGTTCTTATATCGTGGCAACCGAAAACAGCTATGTCGGCAGCCTTGTGGAAATGGCAGGCGGACAGAATGTATACGCGGGAACTGATGAAGAATTTTTAAGTGCTAACACAGAGGATATCAAAACGAAAGAACCTGATGTGATTTTACGGGCATCCCATGCAATGCCCGAGCAGGTACAGCAGATGTTTGCCGATGAATTTGAAAAAAACGACATCTGGAAGCATTTTGCGGCAGTACAAAACGGCAGGGTGTACGATCTGGATTCGTCCCTGTTCGGCATGAGTGCAAATTTTTCATATCAGCAGGCACTCGAAGCATTACAGCCGATGTTGTATAACAACTAAAATTCTGTAGTTTTTCATAAAATAAAAAATAATCGGTTGCTTATCTTTTTTTTGTAGTGTACAATAATAAAGACACAGTACATATTTAATAAGGAGAAAAGCCGTGGATATTATAGTAAAGTATATTGATGAATTGTTGGAAAAAAGCACGCCGGAAGCGCCGATGTGGAATATTGAAAAGCTCAAGCAGGGCTTAAAGTCTAAGTGGAATTACATTGACGGTTGTATGATTAAAGCCGTACTTGAGATGTATGCCATTTCAAAGGACGAGAAATATTTAAAGTTTGCAGACGATTTCATTGATTATCGTGTAGCAGAAGACGGAACAATTGACGGATACAGCATTGGTGAAAAGAATATTGACAATGTCAATGCCGGCAAGACTTTATTTGAATTATATGATATCACCGGAAAAGAAAAATATAGAAAGGCAATCGACCTTGTATATTCTCAGATTGCTATTATGCCTCGCTGTGAATCCGGCAACTTCTGGCACAAGGATATTTATCCGAATCAGGTATGGCTGGACGGAATGTATATGGGACAGCCGTTTTACATGGAGTATGAAACAAGATTTAACGACCGAAAGAATTATGATGATATTTTCTCACAGTTTAAATTCGTTATTGAAAACATGAAAAATCCGCTCAACGGTCTGTACTATCATGCAATCGACACATCAAAGCAGATGTTCTGGTGTGACAAGGTCACAGGTCTTTCACAGAATATCTGGCTGAGAGCAATCGGCTGGTACTCTATGGCACTGTTAGATACACTTGATAAGGTGGACAACTCTGACCACAAGTATGACAAAGAGTGCAGGATGTTACAGGATGCATATGTAGATTTAATGAATGCGATGATCCGTTATCAGGACGAAAGCGGTATGTGGTATCAGGTTGTCAACTTCGGCGGCATGGAACGCAACTATCTTGAAACAAGCGGAAGTTCTATCATGGCATATTCCCTGTTAAAGGGTGTACGTCTTGGCTTCCTGCCTGAAAGCTACCGTGCATACGGTGAGAAAGCCATTGACGGTATCTGCAAGCGCTATTTAAAAGAAAAGAACGGAGAAATGTCACTTGGTGGTATTTGTCTGGTTGCCGGACTTGGCGGTAAAGACAATCGTCCGGGTACATATGATTATTATATGTCAGAACCGGTTGTAGAAGATGATGCAAAGGGTGTCGGACCATTTTTACTTGCCTATACAGAATTATTACGTTACAAGAAAAATTAGTAAAAAGATACGAGGGAGTCTGACAAAAGCAGGCTTCCTTGTTTTTTCATGCCGCAGAGCCAAATCTGACATTTGGCTCGCGAATGTTTGCTTTGGAGCGAAAGCAAACACCTATGATAGCGGATGAGAAATCGCCTGCGCGAATTTCTCATCGCCGCTTCGCAACAAAGTCGCTCAGAAACGAGGATTAAGATGAAACCGTATATTACGAAAAAAGAAGTAGAAGAAACACAAGGGAAGGATGCACGGACACAGCGCTTTTTGACGGCAGAAAACGGCTGCCTTGGCGGTTGTACTTCCGGGACAACGGTTTATGCCGGCTATGAGTTTAGTGCGCATCCGGGCGTGCATGAAGACCAGGAGGGCTTTTATGTGCTTGAGGGTGAGGGCTATGCCAGACTTGGTGATCTGGAGTTTCCAATTGAAGCAGGTGATTCATTTATTGCACTTCCGGGTGTGCCGCATACGATTAAGACAAAACCGGGCTGTCAGCCTGTCAAGGTATTTTGGTTTCACAGTGCAGTCTGATGCGGACTGCTGCTGATAAAGGAGTGTGTTTGTTTGAACAATGAGGAATTGGAAGAAAAAAAGAAATGGTTTTTTAAAGAAAATATCCGACTGGAAGAACTACGGAAAAATCTGGAGCAGCAGCAGGGAAAGCTAGAGGAAGAAGAGCAGGTTGTGGAGATTCAGAAGCAGATGCTGGAAAAGCAGAAACGCAGTCTGGATTTGCTAAGAAAGCAGTTAGATAATCAGAAGCATCTGTTTGACCAGCAGTGGCAGATTCTGGAACGGGAAACCAGACAGCTTGCTATTGACCGCGAAAAATTTAAGCGCGACAAGCTGATGTACCGCGATGAGGTGTACCGTGAGGCCAGAAGAAAGTTTGCCATGGTACAGAATATCAGTCATAGCGGTGTAAATCTCTTCTTTAAAGGTGTTGACAGCAGTGCAGCATTAAAAAAGCGCTATAAGGCATTGTTAAAAATTTATCACCCGGACAATGCGGGCGGTGATAAAGAAGTGTTACAGGCAATCAGCGCAGAATATGAAACATTAAGCAGGAATATTGAATAAGATAAGAAAATAAAGCAATTCATGCAAAAAAAGCCGGATATATTGATAAAAATACTCATATTTATAAGTTGTTGTCTGTACGAATATGGTGTATAATTCAGACATAACGGCTTGTCGGACGAACAGGCAGCTACGTTTAGAAGTACACGAAATGAAGGAGAATGAGATGTTTAAGATTAATGACAATTATTTAAAGCTTCCGGGAAGTTATCTGTTTTCCACGATAGCCAAAAAGGTTCAAGCCTTTCAGGCTGCTAATCCGGACAAGGAAATTATAAGACTGGGTATCGGTGATGTAACGCTGCCGCTTGCGCCGGTTGTAATTGATACATTACACGGTGCAGTTGATGAAATGAGCAAGGCAGAAACATTTCACGGTTATGCACCGGATTTAGGGTATGATTTTTTAAGAAATGCAATTGTAGATTTTGATTATAAAAGACGTGGTGCCGACATCAGTGCCGATGAAATTTTCGTCAGTGACGGTGCAAAGTCTGATTCAGGAAACATTGGCGACATTTTTTCAGTAGACAATAAAATTGCAGTATGTGACCCTGTATACCCGGTATATGTAGATACCAATGCAATGGCAGGAAGAACCGGGGATTATTTACCGGATCAGCAGAAGTGGAGCAATGTAATCTACATGCCGTGTACGGCAGAAACGAATTTTGCGCCGGAGCTGCCAAAGGAAACACCGGATATTATCTATCTTTGCTTTCCAAACAACCCAACCGGTTCTACGATTACAAAGGACGAATTACAGAAGTGGGTTGATTATGCAAATAAAGTAGGTGCGGTTATCATCTATGATGCAGCTTATGAAGCATACATTTCAGAGGAAAATGTACCGCATACGATTTTTGAATGTGAAGGTGCAAGAACCTGTGCCATCGAACTGCGCAGCTTCTCAAAGAATGCCGGATTTACGGGAACAAGACTTGGATTTACCGTTATTCCAAAAGATTTAAAGAGTGGTGATGTGACATTACACAGTCTCTGGGCAAGACGTCACGGCACAAAGTTTAACGGTGCGCCATATATTATCCAGAAGGCGGGTGCAGCTGTTTACACAGAAGAAGGACAGAAGCAGACCGGTGAGCAGATTGCATACTACATGAACAATGCAAAGACAATTCTGGAAGGCTTAAAGTCCGCAGGCTATACCGTATCAGGCGGTGTCAATGCACCGTACATCTGGTTAAAGACACCGGATAACATGACATCTTGGGAATTCTTTGATTTCCTGCTTGAAAAGGCAAATGTTGTCGGTACACCGGGTTCAGGTTTTGGTCCAAGTGGTGAAGGCTACTTCAGACTGACCGCTTTCGGTTCTTATGAAAATACCGTAAAGGCACTTGAAAGAATTAAGGCAATCTAATTGTTATCAAAATATTAAATATACACACCCGCGGGAACAGGCTGAAAAGCCGGAGATTTCCGCGGGTATTTTTATAAATTTTTATAATCCTGATTTGTGGATTTTTATGTATGAAGCGGGATACAGTACGGCATAAAATATTAAAAACAAAATAGTGAAAAAACTTTTATAAAAGAATTTTGTAAAATAAATAGCAATTTCCGGGGAAATAGTGTATGATAAGGACAGTGCAGAAATGCAGAACATAAAATAAAGCATGTAATAATGAAAAGCAGTAAATCAAACAGTAAAAATGGAGGTTTCAATATGTGGCAGGCAGATTTAGGAAATGGAAAGTACCGCAACCCGATTCTATACGCAGATTATTCAGACCCGGATGCAATCCGTGTCGGCGAAGATTATTTTATGATTGCATCAAGCTTTTGCAATGCACCGGGGCTGCCGATTTTACATTCAAAAGATTTAGTCAACTGGAAAGTAGTCAATTATGCATTGGACGAGTTACCGGAATTCCGTTACCGCAATCCGATTCATGGCTGCGGGGTATGGGCGCCGGCAATCCGGTATCATGAAGGAACCTATTATATATGTTTTCCGATGCCGGATGAGGGCATTTACATGACAACAACAAAAGACCCGTTTGGCAAATGGAGCAAGCCGGTGAATATCCGTCCGGGAGCAGGCTGGATTGATCCGTGTCCGTTCTGGGATGATGACGGAAAGGCGTATCTGGTAGCAGGTGTTGCAAAGAGCCGTATCGGATACAAGAGTGTACTGCATATGGTAGAAATGCAGCCGGACGGTATGGGATTAATCGGCGAAGAAGTCAAGATTTTTGACGGCAATGAAAATGATCAGGTAACAATTGAAGGTCCGAAAATGTACAAGCGCAACGGCTGGTATTATGTATTTGCTCCGGCAGGCGGTGTAAAGACCGGCTGGCAGACAGTACTCCGTTCTAAAAATCCTTTTGGACCGTATGAATATAAGGTCGTAATGCGTCAGGGTGATTCACCGGTCAACGGTCCTCATCAGGGTGCATGGGTGGACACGGTGACAGGTCAGGACTGGTTCTTACATTTTCAGGATGTCTACGCAGGCGGAAGAATTGTTCATTTACAGCCAATGCACTGGGAAAATGACTGGCCAATAATCGGTATCAATAAGCCGGGCAATGATTACGGCGAACCGGTTATGGAGTACACAAAGCCGGATATCGGAAAGAGTAATTCATATCCGGTTTGCGAGCCGGATACGAGTGATGACTTTACATCGGATAAACTCGGTATGCAGTGGCAGTGGAATGCCAATCCCCAGAAGGACTGGTATGAGCTTACCGGATCAAAGTTAAAGTTAAATGCACTGGATACTGTGCCGCTCCGCCCGGTTAGTGATTACCGCAATCTGCTGTTACAGAAATGGCCGGCACCGGAATTTACCTGTGTGACAAAAATGCAGCTTTCCGGCATGGAAAACGGCGATGTGGCAGGCGTTGTATCACTGGGAACGGAATACGGCGCGCTGGCGGTTGAAAAGCGGGATAACAAATATACGGTCAGACAGATTTTGGGAACACAGTATTTTGACTGTGATATGCCGTATACAACACAAAACAGCAATGATTTTGAACTGTCCGAAAGTGATTTTAAGGATACTGGGAAAACAGTGACATTCCGTTACACGGTAAAATGCACCGGTCATATTGACCACATGGAGTTAAATCTTCCTGTAAAAGCAGCACCGGTCGAGGAATTAACACTGGAATTAAGTTTTGACGGCAAAAACTATGAAAAAGCCTTTTCATTTGCTTCCAAAGCAGGCAGATGGGTCGGTGTGAAAAACGGCATTTTCTGTGCCCATGACAACACCGTAAAAAATGACAAGACAGGATATGTACTTGTAGATTCTGTGGAATATATGCCAAAAGAAGATTAGTAGAGCGATATTTTATAAAGCGGTCCTTTGCAAAAGAATGAGCCAAAGTCAGATGATAATGGAGCATTTCTTTTACAAAGGACTTTTTTATTCAATCAGTAGAAAATATGGTCGCCAATCACCGTGCCATAGGTGTCGATACCGCTGCGGTATACGTGGAAATACAGCGCATTAATCGTAACATTTCCGTTTAAAACCTCCTGCGCCGCCTGAACGCACGAAGCGGAAGCACCGCGGGAGAGCACAATCGTAAAACGACCGCTGGCAACCGGTGTAAATTGTCCGGAAGCATAGATGACACCGGAAATGGAGTTGGCAAAACGTGGGCTGTTGACACGGTTTACAACAACACTTCCGACAGCTAACTTACCCTCGTAAGACTGGTTGCCCGCTTCACATTCGATAATTGCGGCAAGCATGGCAAGGTCAGAGGTGTCATATGAAATCGGTGTTTTATTAATATTAGAAGTAATGTCACCGCTGCCGGAATTATTATTCCCTGCGGCGGCAGCCGCGCGGCTTGCGGCCTCGGCTTCTGCGCGTTCCTGTGCCAGCTTTTCTTCTTCAAGCTTTTTTTCATAGGCAAGTGCGGCAGCTTCGGCCTCGGATACGTTGTTGGAAGACGTATCAAAATCCTGCTGGGTTTTTGCAAGCAGTGTCTTTAAATTTTCCTGTTCATTTAAAGCAGCTTCCCGTAAGGACGACAGTTCGGAAACCTCGGTATCCAGCTGTTCTTTTGCTGCCTGCTGGCGTTCATAATTGGCTTCCATCTCATCTAACATATCACGGTCATACTGTGATAACTGGTAAATGTATTCGCTTTTTAACAAAAGTTCACTCATACTTTGGGAAGTTAACAGCAGTTCAATCACATCCGAGCTGCTGCGTTCATACATATACCGGATACGCAGTTTCATGGAATCGTACTGTTCGTCCATTGTCTGAGACAGCGACAGCAGTTCTTCATTTAAGGCATCAACATCTGCCTGTTTGTCATCAATCTGTTCTTCTAAGGAAGATAAACGGCTTCCGGCGCTCTGGAGCTGACTGTCAATTTCGGATAAATCCGCAGACAGACTCTGCTGTTGTGCCTTTAAGCTTTCCAGTTCCCGGTTGGCATTGTCTAAATCGTCCTGCGTGGTTGCATAGGACAGATAAGGAATGGTCAATGCGGTACTGCAAAATACACAGCACAGACAAATTATGAATTGTTTTAACTTTTTCTTATTATTCAATGCAAATCTCCTGTTACAATCTAATCGTTATTCCAATCATTTATGCTGGTATCAGTATAAAATGCAGACCGCAAAAATGCAAGCGTCAAACCACTTTTATGCTTTATGGGGCGGGGTTCGATTTTTTTTTCACCGGCGGACAGGCACATGTGGGTTTGGAACTTTTAAACATGGTATTATTTATATCACGATACATAATAAAATATTACAGTAAAATATCTCCTGTTTTAAGAGGAAATTCATAAAAAATAATAAAATTAAGCATTATTTAGGCAGAGGCATAGACATTTCAGCAGAAACGTGAAATAATGAAGAAGTAAGTTGTTAGAAAATCAAAATAAACTGAAAAAACGTAAAGAGAGGAAAAAAGATGCTTGAATTAAACAACATCGTAAAGGATTATATTTCCGGAGATACCAGGGTAACGGCATTGAAGGGAATTAATCTGCGTTTCCGCGACAGCGAATTTGTATCAATTCTGGGACAGTCCGGCTGCGGAAAAACAACTATGTTAAATATCATCGGGGGGCTTGACCAGTATACAAGCGGTGATTTAAAGATTAACGGACGTTCTACGAAGAAATTCAAGGACCGTGACTGGGATGCATACCGCAATAATTCGATTGGATTTGTCTTCCAGAGTTATAACCTGATACCGCACCAGACCGTGCTTGCCAATGTCGAACTGGCACTGACTTTATCCGGTGTATCCAAGTCAGAGCGCAGAAAGCGCGCAATAGAAGCACTGGAAAAAGTAGGCTTAAAGGAACAGATTCACAAGAAACCCAATCAGATGTCCGGTGGACAGATGCAGCGTGTTGCGATTGCAAGAGCATTGGTAAATGACCCGGATATTTTACTGGCAGACGAGCCGACAGGCGCATTGGATACAGAAACCAGCGTACAGATTATGGAGATTTTAAAAGAAATTGCCAAAGACCGTCTGATTATTATGGTTACGCATAATCCTGAACTGGCAGAGCAGTATTCAACAAGAATTATCCGCCTTTTAGACGGACAGATTACAGACGATACCGATGCTTACAGTGAAGAACAGATGAAAGCGGATATACAGGAAAAGGAGCAAAAGCTTTCAGATGCACAGACAGGAAAGAAGAAAAAGAAAGCAAAGACATCGATGTCCTTTTTTACAGCGCTTTCTCTTAGTATGAATAACCTGATGACCAAAAAGACCCGTACCCTGCTTACCGCATTTGCCGGAAGTATCGGTATTATCGGCATTGCGTTGATTCTTTCCATTTCAAATGGTATTCAGGACTATATTGACAGGGTACAGCGCGATACACTGTCGAGTTATCCGGTCCAGTTACAGTCCCAGACCATGGATATCAGCAGCATGATTGAAATGATGACCGGGTCTGATAAGGATTCTGTTGACCATGACAAGGATAAAGTGTACAGTAATATGATTATGTCGGAAATGATGAATACCATGATTTCCGATGTGAAAAATAATAATTTAAAATCCTTTAAAAAGTATATAGATGATAATAAAGATGAGATTTCAACATATGCAAGTGATATCCGGTACAGCTACAATGTTGATATCAATATTTACGATACAGACACAAGCGACGGTGTGACACAGCTAAATCCAAGCACTATTATGAATACGATTTACGGTACGAACACTTCACAGGGCAGCATGAGTGCGATGTATACCAATGCAGATGTATGGAACCAGCTGCCGGGCAATCAGGATTTACTGGATTCCCAGTATGATATGGTGGCGGGAAGATGGCCGCAGCAGTACAACGAAGTGGTGTTAGTTGTTGATGAGAACAACGAAATTGATGATTATACCCTGTATTCACTGGGCTTTAAAGACCCTGACGAGGTAACGGCGATGTATAAGCGCATGATGACAGGCGAAACCTATGACACCGAGGAAACAGAGTATACTTATGATGAAATTTTAGATAAGAAATTCCAGATGATTCTGCCAACCGATTATTACCGGTACAACGCAGAAAAAGACATCTGGGAAGATATGCGTGAAGATGAAACGTATATGAAAAATGTAGTAGACAACGGCACACAGATTCAGGTGTGCGGTATTATCCGTCAGAAAGAAGATGCGGTCAACACGGCAATCCGGAGCGGTGTAGGTTATACAAAGGAACTGATGCAGTATCTGATGCAGGGTGTCAACGACAGTGAAGTGGCAAAAGCTCAGCTTGCCGATGAAACAACCGATATTTTTACGGGAATCCCGTTTGACAATGACAAGGATACACCGATTACAATGGATGATGTCAATGCATATGTTGCAACGCTTTCAGAGCAGGAACAGGCACAGATGCAGGCTTATATGAGCCAGATGACAGAAGAACAGATTTTGCAGCAGTTTTCGCAGTCTTTAAAGGCACAGACAACAGAAGCCACATTTGAGGGCAACAAAGAAAAGTTAGGCATTACAAACGAAGATAACCCGTCAGAAATTGATTTATATGCTGCAAGCTTTGAGGCCAAGGAAAAACTGGAAGATATTATCAGCGATTATAATAAGAAAGCAACTGATGAGGGCAGAGATGAAGATGTGATTAATTATACCGATTATGTTGGCATTATGATGTCTTCCGTAAGCACGATTATTACGGCGATTTCAGCGGTACTGATTGCGTTTGTTGCGATTTCACTCGTTGTTTCTTCTATTATGATAGGTATTATTACGTATATTTCCGTACTTGAAAGAACAAAGGAAATCGGTATTTTAAGAAGTATCGGTGCGTCAAAGAAAGATGTTTCACGCGTATTTAACGCCGAAACACTGATTGAAGGCTTTGTATCCGGTGCACTGGGTATTGTGATTACACTGATTTTGTGCATTCCGGCGAACCGGATTATTGAAAATGTGACAACAATTGCAGGAGTTGCAAAACTTCCTGTTGCAGGTGCCGTAATCCTTGTTATAATAAGTATGGTGCTGACACTGATTGCCGGATTTGTTCCGGCGAAGATGGCAGCGAAAAAAGATCCGGTAGTAGCACTGCGTACAGAATAATAAAGCATTTGCGATACGCACGGAATTATTAGGAATAAAGGAAGCAGTCATGAGGAACGTTTACAAATTTTTAAGAGCCTCAATACTCATTTTAATACTGGTTGGCGGGACATATTTTATTGCGCAGGAATATTCAGCCGGTATTGAAAATGCAGTCAATACATCAGCAGGCGGTCAGAGTCTTACAAAGGAAACCATAACCAATCTCGGAGATGTCTTAGCGACGGTAGAAGCAGAGATCGCCGGCGGAGCCGGAAGTGAAAAAACGAATGATACGGTAAAGTCTGATTATCAGCCGGTACAGGGAACCGGACAGCTTGTGGAAGACAGCAAATCCCAGCAGACGGATACGACACCGGCGGCATCTTATGATTTTCCGGAAAATATGTATCCGTACAGAGCCATGCTTTCGGATACACAGAAGGAAGTTTATGACCAGGTGTACGGGGCAGCACTGGAATTAAAGGAAAGTGTGACACTGTGCCGTCAGCTTGACCAGAGCAGTATTAAAAATGTCATGAATGCGGTCTTTAACGATCACCCGGAGCTGTTCTGGCTGGATACCGGCTACAGCTACGGGTACACCAGCAAGGGAGCGGTCATTTCCGTGATGTTAAAATACAATGAAACGGCACAGACACTGCAGTCTGCCAGACAGAAGTTTTTAAATGCGGCGGCGAAGGTGATTAACGGCGCTAGTTCGCTCACGACAGACCTTGACAAGGAACAGTATGTTTATAAAGCCCTTCAGAATATGTGTGTCTATGATGAAAATTCAGACATGAACCAGAGTGCATACAGCGTATTAATTAACGGAAGCTCGGTGTGTGCCGGATATTCGAGGGCATTTCAGTATATTATGCAGCAGTTAAATATTCCGTGTTATTTCTGCACCGGATATGCTAACGGCGGTTATCACGCATGGAATATTGTCTATATTGACGGAAAGTATTATAATGTAGATTTGTCGTGGGACGACTCTCTTGGAGATGTATCCAATACATATTCCTTTGCGTACTTTAATCTTTCAGATAAAGCAATTTCTGTAGACCATACGCGCAGGGAACTATCGGTGAATCTGCCGGAGTGCAAATAAAATGTCTGTGGAACGGAGATTAAAATGAAATACTTAATTGATACACATACACATACGATTGCAAGCGGACACGCTTATAACACAATAGATGAAATGACAAGAAAGGCAGCACAAATCGGGCTGCCTGCTATTGCGTTTACGGAGCATACGCCGAAAATGCCGGGCAGCTGCGGCAAACTGTATTTCAGCAACTTTAAGGTCCTGCCGCGGGAAAAATTCGGCGTGCGCCGTCTGTTTGGCTGTGAAGCCAATATTATGGACTATGACGGAACACTGGATATGCCGGACACACTGCTTGAAAAAATGGACATCGTTATTGCAAGCTTTCATATTCCATGTATCTGCCCCGGTACAAAGGAGCAGAATACGCAGGCACTGGTGCAGGTTCTTGAAAATCCGCTGGTTGACATCATAGGGCACCCGGATGACAGCCGGTATCCGGTGGACTTTGAAACGGTGGTGCGTGCGGCAAAGCAAAACAACAAGTTTCTCGAATTAAACAATACATCATTAAAACCTGACGGACCGCGCAGCGGCGCACGGGAAAATGACCTCTGTATGTTAAAGCTGTGTATGGAACACGGTGTCATGATAACACTTGGCAGTGATGCCCATGTCGAAGAGGATATCTGCAATTTTTCGTATGCGGAAGAGCTGTTAAAAGAAGTGCATTTTCCGGATCAACTGATTGCAAATTTGGATTTGGACAGATTTACTGCTTTACTATAACGTGCTAATGTGTTAAAATATCGGTATTGTTTAGAACTTTTGAAAAAATGCTGATGCGAGTTTATCAGCACAGAAAAGGGGCAGTTATGAATAGTAAATTAAAAACACCTGCGGTAGAGCAGTTATTTGATGCAATTTTAAGTCTTGAGAATAAAGAGGAGTGTGCTGCATTTTTTGAAGACCTCTGTACAATTAATGAATTGCTGTCACTTTCACAGCGTTTTGAGGTGGCAAAGATGCTGCGTGAAAAAAAGACTTATCTGGACATTGCGGAAAAGACAGGCGCTTCTACAGCAACCATCAGCCGTGTAAACCGCTCGTTAAATTACGGCAGCGACGGTTATGAAAAGGTATTTGAGCGGTTACAGATTCCGGAAGGCGGAGAAGGACAGCAGGAATAAAACATTACGGAACAGATACATATTCTGCCCGGAGAGGGGCTTGAACGTCAATCTCCGGCAAGGCTATAAAAACGGAATGTGAAGAAGCACAAAACTTATCACATTCCGTTTTTGGTTGTTCCGTAAAAATTCTGCATGATTAAAAGCGGCTTTCTTTCCATGCTTTATATTTTTAAATTTTATTTTTCATTTCTGCGGCTTTTCTGCTCGGCTTTTTCGGCTTTGCGTTCTGCCTTTTCCGCCTTGCGCTCAGATTTCGTGTGCGGCACTTCCTGCTGGCTGCGCGAAGCAAAGTCGTCAATCAGACTTTCAATAATATTTTTCTTCATATAAACATCAAAACTCAGTAAAGATACCAAAGAAAAGAACTGTAAAAATTCGCGGCTGTCCGTATCTTCAACAGTAGAAAAGGCTTCCTCCGAAAGATGCGCTTTTTCAAGGACATCTTTTGAAATGCCGGAAATCTCTCCCTTGCACAGATTATAAATCTGCTTGTAGATGTCGTCTAAGCTGCCGGTATCATTTCCTTCAAAAAACTGCTCGGTCAGCGGATTTAACAGGGTCTGTATATCACTGATAGAGA
>ULRX01010476.1_pt1 | contig 28146 bp, 28 predicted proteins | sample 1955871 | NCBI WGS metagenome assembly ULRX01 (sample SAMEA4835695, study PRJEB28245) | human gut metagenome | biome: gut microbiome; material: fecal sample | place: Denmark | collected 2008 | reverse complement strand
AGATAAGGGAATTGATACAGTAAAAAAGAAAAATACTTGAAATTATATGTAGGAAGCGTATGCTTTGAAAGGAAGATAAGTCTAATATCAAATCTAGAACCTCATTGGAAACTATTTCTTTGACGCATACGGATTTTTCAAAGGTGGTAAGTGAGGAGATAACAAAGTATTATAAATGTTCAAATTTGGACAAATTAAGAAAAAAATGTAATAAAATTACAGAGTGCTACAAAAAAATAGACGAGAGTGGTTATTACAGGAAAATTGGTTTTGTTTGCTTGCATATGTGATAATGATAGCGACCATGATTTGCCGTGTTTTACAGTTGGCGACTAAAAATAATGATATAGTTACTTTTATAGTGTATTTAGCTGCATCTGTAATATGGTGTTGCATCGTTAAATGTAAAAAATTAATGGGGAAAAAGAGTGAAATTTTTTTGACGGCATTTAATCATCAGGCACCAATGCTTTCAATTGTAATGCCGATGCTCTTTTTTTTCATGATAGTTAAATATGATAGTCCAGTTAATCTTTTGCTAGGAAGTATTATAATTTTGGCTTCAATAATATATTGCGTATATGGGACACTTCATTGGTATTACAGAAGCAAAAAATAAAATTGACGAAAGCCGGCAGGATTGTTATAATTTTTTCATACCTTTAAGATGATTGAAGATTTCTCTGTGAATTATAGTGTGCTTCACAGGGGAACTGATGGGGCGATCATATCAGCTGTCGAGATTATGAAAGGGGCTGGTACGATGGTTACAATATCGGATTTGTTTCAATTTGTAATGATGCTTTGTGCGGTAATAACTCTTGTTGTTTACATATTACGCAAAAAGTAGTGCCCTCGGTCTGGTAAACTAAGGCACTACTTTTTATTTTGGTTTCCGGCGGCTAGGTGTGTTCTAGTCATCGGTTCTCTTGTTAAGTACATTATAACGGATTTCCGTAGTAGTTTCAACTATTATATTCAATGAATTTATGCAAAAGGACAAAAAGCACTCTTTCTTTCAGAAAAAATATGGAAGAATGAGTGCTTTTTTCTTATCCCTCTCTGTCACCGGTTCGCAGGGCGCAAAATACAACAGTTCTCCAATTCTTTACCTGGATGATGATTTTTGGAATCGGCCGGATGAGGAAATTGTAGAGGAGCTTCGTCATTGCTATGAAAAACATGGTTGTAATATTGAAGTCTCTGACTTCTTAAATCGTGAGTATTTGTTACAGAAAGTACTTCCTCGTGTCTATTCTGATGACAATATAGTTCAATTGGAGAAAAACCATATTGTATATAGACACATAATGGATCTGGTTTTTGCTTTTTATCTGCCGATTTATTCAGAGTCCGAATCGGAATTGTCTTGTCCATAATCATCCCAGTGGTTCGGTGGCAGCTTCTAAAGATGATTTTTCAGTTTTTAGAAAACTGGTTATGGCATCAGAAATGATGGGAATTCAGTTTCTTGATTTTATAATTATTGGTAAAGGATATTGCAGCTTTAAAGAATATGGTTATTTTGAAAAGTGAGGTGATTTTTATGTGTGAAAGTTCATTTTGTTATACAGAAGAATGTGAAAAATTAAAGCATATGGATTATGATTTGCTGGGAAATCGTATTTTAGAAGCACTGACGGAAGAAGATAATTCAGTTCGTGAAATAGGAAAGAGTGTAATTTCCTGTTTTGAAGATAGTATTTCGGAAGTTGAATTTGATGCGAAGAATCAGATTCTGATTGCGATGACTGGTTATTCACTGCAGGAGTTCCTTGTCTAAGTTGGGGCGGTATCGTTTTCTGTTTTTATTTTTTCTGGTACCATTCCGACCCTCTGCCGACACGCAGGCGTGTCTCCCTCTCCCTGCCCCCTCCCAGTGAGAGAGTAAGGACACAAGTGTCCGAATGGATTTTTTGATGGATAAGTCATTGACAACTTTACCAAGTTGCCAACAACTTAACACACAAAAAAACTGCACCGGTTATCACACAAGGCTCAACAGTCCTACTACGAATCTCTCTCAGGCGATAAAACGAGAGAGAGATTAAAGAGCATAAGGGGAAATTGACCCCACATTGCTGTGGGGGTTCGGCAAAGCCGAACATTTCCGTGGGGACACTATCAGGCTAAATTATATGTAAGTGATAGATGGATTTTTACATAAAAAGCAAGAAAAAATATCTCTCTGATATAGGCTTTTCTTGACATTCAAGAGGATAAAAAGTAACATAATATATATAGCAAGAAAGGAGGGGGATTATGAAACAAAAGTGTATTCACTTATCGGAAGAGGATGTTAGGATATTAAATTCTATAAAGAAAAAATATGGTTTTAAATCGGATGGACAAACGGTGTCCTATTTGATACATAAGCATGAACAGGGATATGAAGACTTGGCGGTGGCTGTGAGAAAAGAACTGGAGGACAACTATCTGCCAAAAGAGCGAATCCGCTGGGGAGTGCAGACGGCAGAACAGAACACAATCATGATGATGGATGTGCTTAACACTTTGCTTTGGCTTTTTAATGCAAAAAACTGTTATCGGGTGGGAGAAATCACGCACCCGGTTATTAAAGAAAGCAAGGACGAATTGAAAAAAAAGATAGCACATTTTAAACAAAAAAGTGACGAAAGAAAAAGCAAAGAATCGCAGTAATATGGTTAGGGGTCATTTCTGACCCCCTAAGAAAAAAGGAGAGATAACAAGGTATGTTTGAAGAAATTATTGAGTTTGACGAGAAGAAAATAAAAGAGAGAAATCTTGATATCAACAAGATAAATGCCTATCTTGATGAGATTCATGATGTGCCGGAGATTGAAAAGAGAAAAGACGGTCATTATGTCGGAATGACTTGCTCAACCGAATTGGCGCGGTTTGGAAATGCAATTATGGTATGCCAGGAAACGGAGTGGTTTCGTAAAATTATTAAAAGATGGGAATTTTGGGAAAATGGAGAATTGGAAGAAGATATTATAAAAACAACCGAAGAGATTGAACAAGAGGAAGGAAAGAAGTTATATGAGTAAACGGGTTCAGATTGCATTTGATTTGGATCCTCCGATAAAGCATAAACAGAAGGGGATAGAACGGTAAATTGATTAGGGGTCAGAAATGACCCCCAGAATAGAAAGTGAGGAAAGAATATGGCAGGAAAATTTAAGATGCCCTCAATAAAGGATGTAGAGCAGGAAGAAAATAAGGATGTAGTAGTAAAAGAAAAATTTAAAGTTGGTGCCGGATTATTAAGTGATATATCGAAAGGTGCTGTAGTGATGGATGTGGTAAATATACCACGCGACCAGATACAAAAGAATCCTAACAACCACTACAGTATATCAGGCATTGACTCATTAGCAGAATCCATTAAACAGTATGGATTACTTCAACCACTTCATGTAATGGAAACAGAAAACGGATATCGACTGCTGGGTGGCGAAAGGCGATTGACAGCGATTGATACATTGATTAAGGACGATGCGGTTTCAGATTGGACAGAAGATACATTGATTCCTTGTGTCGTAAAAGATGCAGAAGATGTCAAACTTGATTTGAGTCCGGAAAATAAAGAGCGATATGCTATCATCACATCCAATCGAGAACAGCGAGCTTATACGGATGGTGACCGTTATATGGAGATTCAAGAGTGGAAAAAGATTATCGATGAATTACGCTCAAAAGGAATTGAATATATTAACGGAGTTGATGAGGAAGGAAATGAAAAGAAGGTAGGCATTAAAGGAGAAAAAACCAGAGATATATTAGCACAGGCAACGGGTATGAGCCGTGGACAGATTAACAATTATGAAACAGTACATAACAGTGGAACGGATAAATTAAAAGATGCATTGCTGCAGGGGAAAATATCTGTATCTACAGCTGCCAAGGCAGCGAAAGATCTTACGGATGAGGAACAGGACAGCATAGCAGAAGCAGTTGAAAAAGGCGAAAAAGTCAGTCCGGCAGATATAGCAGCCCAGGCAAAAAAAGAATATGTTCTTACACAGACAGAGTTTAAGAAAGATATTAAAAATATCCTTTCCGCAATAAAAGAAAAAGAAATTTCCCTTGACGGAAAAGAGCAGGAAAAGTATCATTTTCATATCCGGCAGTTAGAAAAACTGATAGGGGGTCAGAAATGACCCCTAAGGAAATGGAGGGATAACATATGAGCGAAAAAAAGAAATATTTTACATCGTACTTATCAAAAGAGGTGGCGGATCTTGCAAAGTTCTTGACGGAAAGGGAAGAAGTAACTAAGGTTGTTTTTGTGCGAAGAGCAATTCGTACCTTTATGGAAGGAGATCATCATATTGATGATCGGTTAAGAATTACAGCTAAGACCGATCCAAATTATGTAGTAAGGGGGAGCTTGTATACAGTATACCTTGAAGAGAGTCAAAAGGAACAGTTGAAACAAGTAGCGACAGAGCAGGGCTGCACATTATCGCAGGTGTTTTTTCAAGTAATGATGGATTATTGCATCAGACTTATTAGTGAAGATAACAGTGGCGTTACCATCCGAGAGGATTAGTGGAGAGGAAGGGATATATATGAGAAAATTAACAGCAAAATTATTGACAGCAAGTATTGTGGCACTGGGTGTTATTGTATTAGCATCACCGGTTGAGGTTTTGGCAAAGAAGAAAGTAAAGACAGAAAAGGTTACCATTATCAAAGGGAGAAATCAGTGCTTTACTTTCCGGAAACCCAAGTTGAAAAAGATAAAGGTTAAGTATAGCAAAAAGAAGATAGCAACAGCAAGAATGAAGAAAGGTACTGATCTGGGTGCTTATATACGGATTGATGGAAAGAAACTGGGACAAACTACAATTACGGTAAAGGCTTATTTTTCAAACAAAAAATGTAAGACATTTAAATACAAAGTTAAGGTGACAACTTATCTGCAGATAGCAAACAGTGCAGCGGCAAAGAAGAAAGCAAAGAAAGCGTTTGCACTACAGAATAAATATCGAAAACAGGCAGGAGCAAAGGAACTTGAATGGTCGGATGAAATGTATGAATATGGTTTATATCGACTGAAAACAAGTGGCTTTGATATGCATGAAAACATGGATCGTGATTGCAGTGCATACTTTGGTGATTTGGCGGCTATTATGGATGTGGAAAAAGATTGCCATTGGATACTAGAAAATCTGGCAACTCATTCTGATTTAACTGATGCAATGAAAGCATGGAAAAAAAGTGCTGGTCATTATAGAAATATGATAAGTGAAACTTGGCATTGTGGTGCGGTTGTTCAGTACGCAGGTGCAGATATAGCGGTCTTTTCATCTTCAACTGCGGATGAAATGAAAGAATGGAGAAATTACAAAAGTAAATACGCAAAAGTTGTGATAAAAAGACAAAATGCGCTTACAGGTGCTTTTTTACCAGGTTCTGAAATCAGCATATATGATAAAGCAGACAAGTGGAATACAATGAGAACCTGCTCCATCATGAAAGCAAGTGGTTTGGTGCTTTATGTGAAGGCCGGAAGAGATTACGGTATCTTTGAAAGCATGGTGCCAAATGGAAGTCAAAAGGCGCAGAGGATTGAATTTACGGCAATGCCATTAACAGAAGGATGTAACGAATTTATTATGAAATAAGAATACGAAATAAATAGAGACGAGGAAACAAACCTCGTCTCTATTTACATAAAAGGGTGATGATATGGGGAAATACAAGAATTTAAATTGGAACAACAGGTTACAAATTGAGGCTCTATGGAATGCAAAACACACGGTAAAAGAGATAGCAGAACAGATTGGAGTACATCAAAGCACAATTTATAGGGAACTGAAAAGAGGAAAGACTGTAAAAAGAAAAAGTAGTGATTGGTCAGAGCAAATAATATATAGTCCGGATTTGGCACAGAGCAGAGCGGATGAAAAGCAGAAAGAAAAGGGCCGCCCTTTAAAAGTAGGAAATGATTGGGAATTTGTCCATTTCGTAGAAGATATGATAATTCAAAAAAGACTTGTTTCTGAATGTGACAATGGCAGACTGCCCTTATCACAAAACAAGGAAGAAACAGAAAAAGCAACGAGTTCAAAAAAGAAAAAACGCAGGTACCAGTATTGAAATGCGACCTAAAGATATCCGATATAGGAATGAAATAGGACACTGGGAAATGGATACGGTGGTGGGAGCGCAAGGAAAGTCAAAACAATCCTTTCTTGTATTGACAGAAAGAAAAACCAGATATGAGATCGTGGAGATTTTAAAAGAACATACGGCTGCAGAAGTAGTCCGTATCCTTGATAAGCTGGAGAGAAAGTATACAGAGAAAGGTTTCCGTCAGCTATTCAAAACGATAACAGTGGATAATGGAACGGAGTTCGCAGATTTTGACGGATTAAAACAATCTCGAAGAAATAAAAAAGATCGAACGCAGATTTTCTATTGCCATGCTTATTCAAGCTGGGAACGAGGCTCAAACGAAAACGCTCTTTCCTTCTTTATGGACAAAAAAGACCAAACATGGTATAATGCAATGTGCTGTATTGAGTTTTTCTTTGTATAAAAGAGGCTTATACACGGGAAATGACCTGAAAAAGACAAGGTTTATAAGAGAAAGGAAAGATAGAGCTATGCAACTCGGAATTGTGGGATTACCCAATGTAGGAAAAAGTACATTATTTAATTCACTGACAAAAGCAGGAGCAGAATCAGCTAACTACCCATTCTGTACCATTGACCCCAATGTAGGAGTGGTACCGGTACCGGATGAGAGACTGGATGTCCTCAGCAAGATGAACAATTCGGCCAAGGTAGTACCGGCAGTCATTGAATTTGTAGATATAGCAGGATTGGTAAAAGGAGCATCCAAGGGAGAGGGACTGGGCAACCAGTTTTTATCTAACATTCGTGAAGTGGATGCCATCGTTCATGTGGTACGCTGTTTTGAAGATTCCAACATTGTTCATGTGGATGGCAGCATTGATCCACTGCGTGATATTGAGACCATTAACCTTGAGTTGATCTTCTCAGATGTGGAAATCCTGGAAAGAAGAATTGCCAAAACTTCCAGAGGTGCCAAGAATGATAAAAAACTGGCAAAAGAAGTAGAACTTTTGCAGCGTCTGAAAGCCTTTTTGGAAGAAGGAAATCTTGCCAAGAATTTTGAGTTGAAAGATGAAGATGAAGATGAAGAGGGATGGTTTGCAGAGTACAATCTTTTGACTGCCAAACCTGTTATTTACGCAGCTAATGTAGCAGAGGAAGATCTGGCAAATGATGGAGCAGACAATGCACAGGTTGCCAGTGTCCGCGAATTTGCCGCAAAGGAAAATTCAGAAGTGTTTGTGATCTGTGCACAGATTGAGCAGGAGATTGCAGAGTTAGATGAAGATGAAAAGAAGATGTTCTTAGAGGATCTTGGATTAAAAGAATCCGGTCTGGAAAAACTGATCCGTGCAAGTTATCGTCTTTTGGGACTGATCAGTTATCTGACAACGGGTCCGGATGAGACAAGAGCATGGACCATCACAGAAGGAACCAAGGCGCCACAGGCAGCAGGTAAGATCCATACAGACTTTGAAAGAGGATTTATCCGTGCGGAAGTGGTCAGCTATGACAACCTTGTTAAATATGATGGAATGAACGGTGCCAAGGAAAAAGGACTGGTCCGCTCAGAAGGAAAAGATTATGTAGTACAGGATGGCGATGTAGTGCTGTTCCGCTTTAATGTCTGATAGAAAAGACAGATTGGAGGAAGTATGAAGGGAGCAGATATTGCTTTTCCGAACATAGGAATCTATTTTTCAAATGTGCCTAAAAGTGTTTCCGTGGCAGGCTTTCAGATTGCCTTCTATGGTATTATTATTGCCTGCGGTATGCTGCTAGGTATCGTGATGGCCAGGTGGAATGCTAAAAGGACGGGCCAAAATCCGGATATCTATACTGATTTTGCTCTGTGGGGAATTTTGTTTGCTCTCATCGGAGCCAGAGCCTACTATGTGATCTTCAGCTGGGACAGTTATAAAGATGATTTCATGCAGATTTTTAACATACGCGGCGGCGGTCTGGCTATTTACGGTGGTGTGATCGCGGCGGTTATTACAGCCATCGTGTACTGTAAAAGAAAGAATTATGACTTCCTGAAATTTGTCGATACGGCAGTGACCGGACTGATCCTGGGACAGATCATCGGGCGGTACGGAAACTTTATGAACCGGGAGGCCTTTGGAGAGTATACAAATTCCTTGTTTGCCATGCGCTTGAAAGTGGATGAAGTGAATCCAAGCAGTATAACGGATGCTATGACGGAGCATATGCAGACCATAGATGGTGTAAATTATATACAGGTACATCCAACCTTCTTGTATGAATCGGTTTGGAATCTGATCATTTTGATTCTGATGATACTGCGCATCAAGAAGAAGGCATTTAACGGTGAAATTTTCCTGATCTATCTGATCGGATATGGAATAGGAAGATGCTGGATCGAAGGACTTCGTACCGATCAGTTGCAGATCGGCACAACCGGGATTGCTGTTTCGCAGGTCCTTTCTGCTGTGCTTGCCCTGGCCGGAATCGCTGCCTGGGTGCTCTTGTTTAGAAAAAATAAAAAAAGAACAAAAAAAATATAATTTAATACAGAAACAATATGTAGTAGAAAACAACTTATTAAGAGAGAAAAACCACTAAGTATAGGTTTTTCTCTCTTTTTTTATGCATTCGTTGAAAAATTTTTATGCTTGCGTATTCCCATAAAGTGGTGTAAGATGGTGATAAAAGTGGTGCGAAGTGGAGGAAAGTGTCACGAAGTGGTGTGATTGGCATAACACATCCATCACGAAACGGAAGTTGGTGAATGATTATGTTTATGGGTACATACGAGCATGGACTTGATGCCAAGGGAAGAGTGATTGTTCCTGCAAAACTCAGAGAAGACTTGGGCGAGTCGTTTGTGGTCACATTGGGTCTCGATGGATGCCTGTTTGCATATCCCATGTCTGAATGGGAGAAGTTCATTGACAAGTTGAAAGAATTGCCGGGGACAAAAGAAGCCCGTATGCTGCAAAGGCATTTTATGGCCAAGGCGGCACCCTGTGAAGTTGACAAACAGGGAAGGACTCTTTTACCGGCAAAGTTAAGAGAGTACGCAGGATTGGAAAAAGAGATTGTCTTTGTAGGAGTTTTGTCAAAGATTGAGATCTGGAGTAAAAAACGCTGGGAAGACAATGATGATTATGACAACATCGAAGATATTGCCGAGGATATGTCACAGTTTGGACTGAGTTTCTAATGAAAGGGGAGAAGGCTGATGGAATTTAATCATGTTTCCGTTTTATTAGAAGAGGTAATCGAAAATCTGGACATAAAACCGGATGGTGTGTATGTGGATGGTACCTTGGGAGGAGCCGGACATGCTTCCAGAGTATGTGAAAAATTAGGCCCCGAGGGTATGTTTATTGGTCTTGATCAGGATGAGACGGCGATCCGGGTCTCTACGGAACGCCTGGCAAAATTCGGTGAAAAGGTTCATATCGTCAAAAGCAACTATGTTCACATGAAAGAGGTACTGAAAGATCTTCATGTAGAAAAAGTGGATGGTATTTTGCTGGATCTTGGTGTGTCATCCTATCAGTTAGATACGGCTGAGAGAGGATTTTCCTATATGGAAGACGCACCCCTGGATATGAGAATGGACAGACAGCAGAGTATCAGTGCCATGGAGATTGTGAATGAGTATCCACAGGAAGAACTGTATCGTATCATCAAAGAATATGGTGAAGAGAGGTATGCCAGAAATATTGCAAAAAACATATGTCTGGCAAGAGAAGAAAAGAAAATTGAGACAACCTTTGAATTAGTTGATATTATCCGCCGCTCCATGCCGGCAAAGGCACGGAATGGAAAAGGGCATCCGGCCAAGCGCACCTTTCAGGCAATCCGGATTGAATGCAATCACGAATTGGATGTGCTGCGTCAGGCGCTGGATGAAATGATCGATTTATTGAGCGATTCCGGAAGATTGTGTATTATCACATTCCATTCTTTAGAGGACAGAATGGTAAAACTGAAGTTCAGACAGGCAGAAAATCCATGTACCTGCCCTCCGGACTTTCCGGTATGTGTGTGCGGCAATGTATCAAAAGGGAAAGTGATTACGAGAAAACCGATTCTTCCGTCACAGGAAGAACTGGACGCAAATTCGCGCTCTAAGAGTGCCAAGTTAAGAGTGTTTGAAAGAAGAAAAACAGGGGGAATTTAATTCATGTCCACAAGAAATACGCCTTATGTATATGGAAGTGCTGCCAGGCAGTTAGAAGCAGCACCTTTAAGACGGCGAGAGGAAGAGATCCGCAGACAGCAGGAGCAGAGGAGACATCAGAAACCGAAAAAGAGAGTTGACCGGGTAGCAGTGTTTTGGACGGTGGTGACTTTTTCTGTTGTTATGTTTGTGTCATTGTTCTATATTCGTCTGCAATTTCAGTCTACCTATTTGAGCAAAAGTGTGGTAAACTTACAAAGTGAAGTTGTAAATATGGAACGAGAGAACACTGTAGCTGAGATGGAACTGGACAATAATGTGGATCTGACGGAGATTTACAGAAAAGCTACCAAAGAGTTAGGGATGTGTCAGCCAAAAGACAATCAGGTATTTACTTATGAGAGTAAGAAGAGTACACAAGTCAGACAACATAGTGCGATTTCAGATGATTGACGGTGAAGTGGGGAAAAATCTATGACAGACAAGTATTATAGAGAAGAAGCCTATAGACGAAGAAGAATAAGACGAAAAAGAGCAAAACGAAGAAAGTTCACGCGTGGAATGAGGATTGCTCTTTTTTGCTTTTTTATCTTGTTTATTTTAGCATTTGCTGCTCTGGGAATCCGGATTTACGGGATTAACAGAGATCAGGGCGAGAGATACAAAAAAGCAGCCCTTTCACAGCAGTCGTATACCAATACGACATTGAATTACCAGAGAGGAGCCATCAAAGACCGCAATAATACAACCATGGCAGTCAGTGTCAGAAAGTATAATCTGGTACTGGAACCTCGGACCCTGGCGGAAGATGCAGAAAAGAAAACGGCTACAGTAGAAGCCATTGCATCCTATTTTTCGGTAAAAACGGATGTTGTCAATGAAGTTGTAACAAAAAAATCAAACTCCATGTATGAGCATCTGGACGAACTGAAGGAACTGGACTCTAAAAAAGTGGATGGCTTTAAAAAGAAAATGCAGAAGGATAAAAATATTGTGGGTGTATGGTTTGAAGAAACATATACAAGAGATTATCCTTTGAAAACGGTAGGCTGCAACATTATCGGATTTATGTCTTCTGAAAATCAGGGGACTTACGGAGTGGAGGAAAGTTATAACGATGTACTCTGCGGTACAACAGGCCGTGAATTTGGATATTTTGATTCTAATATGAATTTGCAGCGTACGGTGAAAAAGGCAAAGGATGGCAATTCCGTCGTACTTACCATTGACGCCAATGTACAGCAGATCGTAGAGCAGGAAATCCAGGATTTTCAGAAGAAGGGAACCGGCGCCCAGAAGGTGGCAGTTATGATGATGAACCCGAAAAATGGAGAAGTGCTTGCTATGGCATCTAACTCTACCTTTGACTTGAACAATCCAAGAGATATGAGCACTATGTTTACGCAGGCGCAGATTCAGGCCATGAATGATAAGGAGAAGAAAGAAAATCTTATGAGCATGTGGTCCAATTTTTGTATTGGATCTGCCTATGAGCCTGGTTCTACATACAAACCCTTTACGATTGCTGCGGCATTGGATGAGAATCTGATTCAGGACAGTTCGACTTTTAACTGCCGCGGTGTTCTGAAGGTAGGAGACCGTGAAATCCATTGTAGTAACCGCTCCGGACATGGTGTGCTGGATCTCCGTCACGCTTTGATGGAATCTTGTAATGCGGCTCTGATGGATATTGGATTGAAATTAAAACGAGATAAATTTATTAAATACAACGAATTATACGGATTTGGACAGAGGACAGGAATTGACCTGCCGGGTGAAACATCCGGACTTTTGCATTCTGCTGACAGTTTGAACGAAGTGGAACTGGCTACCAGTAGTTTTGGGCAGACTCAGACGATGACTATGGTTCAGATGCTCAGCGGTTTCTGTTCCCTTGTAAATGGTGGCAATTATTATCAGCCTCATGTCGTGAAAGAAATCCAGAACAGTGATGGAGAAGTGGTAGAAACCATCACCCCGACTATCGTGAAAAAAACCACAACAGAAGATACCAGTAGTCTCCTCCGCAGTTACTTAAAATCTACGGTGGAAGAAGGTACTGCATCACCTGCCAAGGTAAAAGGGTATTCCATTGGTGGAAAAACCGGTACTGCCGAGAAGCGTCCGGTCAGTGCCAAGAAATATCTGGTATCATTTATTGGCTGCGTGCCGGCAGAAGATCCGGATGTGGCGATTTATGTTATCATTGATGAACCAAAAGTAAAAGATCAGGCCCACAGTACGTATGCTACTGAATTTGCGTCCAAGATCATGAAAAAAGTACTTCCGTTTTTAGGTCAATATCCATCAAAGTAATCATATTGAATGTCTGCCTGCAATAGACTGTAAAGATGAAACATGGGGGCGGACAGATGAAACACAGACACAAGACCTATCAAAGAAGAAATGCTTTAATGGTATTCCTTTTATTTGCATTTGCGTTGACAGCTATGATCGGGCGGCTCTGTTATCTGATGATCGTCAGAGCGGATCATTATGGTGTACAGGCGAAGGAAATCCAACAGCGGGAACGCCGTATTAAGGCAAAAAGAGGCGAGATAAGGGACCGGAACGGAAAGGTGCTGGCAGGAAACAAGGCAGTGTCTACGATTTCGGTCATTCACAGCCAGGTAAAGGAGCCGGAAAAGGTTATCCGTATACTGGCAAAAGAGTTGAAAATGGATGAGGACCAGATCCGAAGAAAAGTGGAGAAGGTTTCCTCTCGTGAGAAGATCAAATCAAATGTTGATAAGAAAACATCCGATACGATACGCGACTATGGATTGGCGGGAGTGACCGTCGATGAAGATGATAAAAGACAGTATCCATATGGCAGTCTGGGATCTAAAGTTCTTGGTTTTACAGGGGCGGATAACCAGGGTATTATTGGATTAGAGGTAAGTTACGAAAAATTTTTAAAAGGAATTGATGGAGCAATCCTTACGACTACCACAGCAGGCGGCGTGGAGATAGAAAACGGAGCGGAGGAGAGAGTGGAACCGGTATCCGGCCAGAATCTTACCACCAGTCTGGATGTGACCATCATGCAGTACGCAGACCAGGTGGCAAACCAGATCCTTCAGAAAAAGAAGGCAAAAAGTGTTGATATCATTGTGATGAATCCTAATAATGGGGAAATCTATGCCATGGCCTGCGCACCGGAATTTGACCTGAATTCTCCTTTTGAAATTACAGGGGACACGGCTTCTATGACAGCAAAAGAAAAGCAGGATCTGCGTAACCAGATGTGGAGAAATCCGTGTGTGTCGGATACCTATGAGCCGGGATCTACTTTTAAGATCCTGACCAGTGCGGCCGGCATAGAGAAAAAAGTGGTTACGATGAATGACCATTTTTTCTGCCCGGGATACCGTATTGTAGAAGACCGGAGGATCCGGTGCCACAAAACCACAGGCCATGGGTCGGAAACCTTTTTACAGGGGATCATGAATTCCTGCAATCCGGTGTTTATGGATGTGGGAAGCCGGCTGGGAGTACACAACTTTTTTGAAGAACTGAATCAGTTCCAGCTGATGAAAAGGACAGGGATTGATCTGCCGGGGGAGGCCGCTACTATTTTCCATAAAGAAGACAAGGTGGGAGCCGTAGAGCTGGCGACCATCTCTTTTGGCCAGTCTTTTCAGATTTCGCCGGTAAGACTTCTGGCAAGTTGCTCGGCTATTATTAATGGCGGAACTTCCGTTACGCCCCATGTTGGTGTCAGTACAGCCAGAGAAGATGGAAGTTACATGAAAAAGTTTACCTATCCAGGTGGAAGCAGAGTAGTGTCGAAGGAAACATCTGATCAGATTCGGGAGGCGCTGGGAAAAGTAGTATCTGAGGGAACAGGAAAAAATGCAGGGGTAGAAGGATATGAAGTGGGAGCCAAGACAGGAACCAGTCAGAAACTTCCCAGAGGAAACGGTAAATATATAGCATCTACCCTGGCTTTTGCTCCGGTGTCAAAGCCGGAAGTCATTACGCTGGTGCGGATTGATGAGCCGGAAGGAACTTATTACGGAGGCACGGTAGCAGCACCGGTCGTGTCTCAACTCTATACAAATCTTCTTCCGTATATCCTTAAATAAGAAATATACTTGCGATAGATTTCGTAATGGTATAAAATGTACTCGTGCGTTAAGTACTCAATAAGATAAAAAGAGGTGCAAAAAATGAAATTTGATGATTTTACTTTATTAATACCGGTTCTGATCTCATTTTTGATCAGTGTGGTTTTGTGTCCGATTCTGATACCGTTTCTGCGCAAACTGAAATTCGGTCAGACCGTGCGGGACGAGGGACCGGCGTCCCATTTGAAGAAAAACGGAACACCTACCATGGGAGGTCTGGTGATCCTTTTTAGTGTGTTGATTACTTCCCTGATCTATGTAGGGAGATATCCGGATATTATCCCGGTACTTTTTATGACGCTGGGATTTGGAATCATAGGTTTTCTGGATGATTATATTAAGGTGGTAAAGAAGAGATCCCTGGGGCTGACACCTTTACAGAAGATCGTACTGCAGTTTATCGTAACAGCCGTATTTACTTATTACTATTTTGATGTGGCAAAACTGGATACCCAGACCCGTATTCCGTTTGTGGAAGGGTATGCATTTTCTATGCCTACATGGCTGTTTGTGATTTTTATATTTATTGTAGTTCTGGGAACTGTCAATGGTGTGAACTTTACAGACGGTCTGGATGGTCTGGCATCTGGTGTGACTGTGATCGTTGCTACTTTCTTTGCCATTGCTGCCCTTGGTATCAATGCGAATATGTCACCGATCATTACATCGGTGATTGGTGCCCTGTTAGGCTTTTTGATGTTTAACACATACCCGGCCAGAGTGTTTATGGGAGATACCGGATCACTGGCACTGGGAGGATTTGTGGCATCCACCGCACTGATGTTGCGTATCCCGTTGTTTATCGTTATTGTGGGACTGGTGTATCTCATTGAGGTACTGTCTGTTATTTTACAGGTAGGATATTTTAAGATCACACACGGAAAAAGAATTTTCAAAATGGCACCGATCCATCATCACTTTGAATTGTGTGGTTTTTCCGAGACACAGGTAGTAGCTGCCTTTAGTATTGTGACAGCTCTTCTTTGTCTTCTGGGCATGGCAGCATTATAGAAAGGATCGTGGAGATAAATGGAATTAAAAAACAAAAATGTGTTAGTAGTTGGTCTTGGAAAAAGTGGTGTGGCTGCTTATGAGTTGCTGGAGCACTGTGGAGCCAAGGTTAGTTTATACGATGGAAAAGAAGATCTGGATACATCTTCTTACAAGGTTCCGGTTTATCTGAAGGATCTGCCGGAAGAGGTAGCAGATACACTGGATCTGGCTGTATTTAGCCCGGGTGTTCCGTTGAATATTCCGGTGGCAGATGAACTTCGAGCTCATGATATCCGGATCATAGGTGAGATTGAACTGGCATACTTATGTGAAAAAGGAACTGTGATAGGTATCACAGGAACCAACGGAAAGACTACTACCACCACATTGACAGGAGAAATCATGGCAGCGTGGAATCCGGCTACTTTTGTCGTAGGTAATATTGGAAACCCTTACACAAAAGAGGTTTTGAAAACAACAAAAGATTCAGTTACGGTAGCCGAGATTAGCAGTTTCCAGTTGGAGACAATAGATACTTTTACACCGGCAGTCAGTGCTGTGCTGAATATCACACCGGATCATCTGAACCGCCATGGTACCATGGAAAACTATATTGATGCCAAGTTTGAAATTACGAGAAATCAGGGAAAAGAACAGCTTTGTGTATTGAATTACGAAGATGATGTTCTTCGGAAACGAGGCAGATCTTTAAATTGCCGTGTGGCTTATTTTAGCAGCAAGAGAAAACTGGAGCATGGTTTTTATCAGAATGAAAATCAGGATATTGTGGATGCAGATACGGGAGAAGTGTGGCTGAATATGTCAGAAGCCAGTATCCCGGGAGACCACAACTGTGAAAACATTATGGCAGCGATTCTCATGACCAGAGAAATGGGTGTGCCAAAAGATGTGATCGTAGATACCATTAAAAAATTTAAAGCAGTCGAGCACCGTGTTGAATTTGTTAAAACAGTGGAAGGCGTAGATTATTATAATGATTCCAAGGGAACCAACCCGGATGCAGCTATTAAAGGAATCCAGTCCATGAGTAAACCTGCCGTTTTGATCGGTGGGGGTTATGACAAGGGCGGAGAATTTGACCAGTGGATCCAGGCCTTTGACGGAAAAGTGAAAAAACTTATCCTGTTAGGGGCTACGGCAGACCGGATCGCAGGAACCTGCGACAAACTTGGATTTACAGAGTATGAGTTTGCAGATACTTTGGAACAGGCGGTAAAACGCAGTGCAGAGCTGACAAGTGAAGGAGATGCAGTACTTTTGTCACCAGCCTGTGCAAGCTGGGATATGTTTGATTCCTATGAGCAGAGAGGCCGTTTGTTCAAAGAATATGTTCGCAATTTATAATAGGCAGTAAGGAGGAATTGCTGTGGCAGGTAGAAGAAGATCAGCCAGACAAAAACAAAATAGAGAGCAGAGTACATTTGATTATAGTCTGTTGCTGATCACACTGTGTCTGGTTGGCTTTGGTCTGCTGATGATCTACAGTGCAAGTTCGTATACTTCGCAGGTTAAGTACAATGACTCTACCTATTTTTTGAAAAAACAGGCAATAGGCGTGGTAGCCGGTCTGGTGGCTATGTTTATTGTGTGTAAGATACCGTATAAGTATTATGCGGCCAGGCTGCCGCTGCTCCGGATGCGGATGATCACTTTGGTCTATATGGTGGCAGTGGTGATGCAGGTTCTGGTATTATTTATTGGTTCCGACGTAAATGGTGCCAAAAGATGGCTTTCCATTGGCGGCTTATCCATACAGCCCTCCGAATTTACAAAGATTGCTGTGATTTTGGTGGCAGCTTACTTTATTCAGATGAAACCGGAAGATATGGGAAAGATACAGGGGATTGTCCGTGTGTTTGCACCATGTTCCCTTTTGATCCTGCTGGTAGCGGTGGAAAATTTAAGTACCGCTATCGTTATTTTTACCATTGTTTTCTGTATGTGTATCGTGGCCAGTAAAAAGAAGAGTCTTTACTGGGTCCTGGGAGGAGCCGGTCTGGCCATGATGGCTTTGTATGTAAAATTTGGTGATTCGTTCCGATCCGGACGATTTGAGATCTGGAGAAATGTTGAAACCAATGAAAAAGGATATCAGATTCTGCAGGGCCTTTATGCCATTGCATCCGGCGGAATGTTTGGAAGCGGTCTGGGAGAGAGCATGCAGAAACTTGGATTTATCCCAGAGTCTCATAATGATATGATCTTTGCCATCATATGTGAAGAACTGGGTATGGTAGGAGCCGCCATTGTAATCATCATGTTTATTTTTATGTTGTGGCGGATCCTGAATACAGCTATGAATGCACCGGACCTTTTTACAGGAATGATCTGTACCGGTGTTATGATCCATATTGCATCCCAGGTTGTAATGAATGTGGCGGTTGTTACAAATTCTATGCCATCTACAGGTATCCCGCTGCCGTTTATCAGTTATGGTGGTACATCAGTTATGATTCTTATGGCAGAGATGGGATTGGTACTGGGAATTTCTTCTTATTGTAAAAGAACCTGACAAGACTTTACTGCATAAAATAAAGTAAAAGGTTGTGCAGAGGAAATGTATGGCGATTTTTGTTCAGGGAAGTGGACCCATAGGCGGCAGAGTCAAAGTTCAGGGGTCCAAGAATGCGGTGTTACCAATGATTGCAGCAGCAGCACTGACAGAAGAGACGATCGTCCTGAAAAAATGTCCCTGTATACAGGATGTTTTTGACATGACAGAGACTTTTGAAAAAATGGGGGGAGAAAGTTCCGGGCAGGAGGATGGTCTTGTGCTAGAAGGAAAAAAACTTCACTGTCCCATGATTCAGTGCCAGGCGGCGGAGCGGATCCGGGCTTCCGTTCTTTTTATGGGAAGTGTTCTGGCAAGAATGGGAAAGGTAACCATCTGCTATCCCGGCGGCTGTTCGATAGGAAGCCGGCCTATCGATCTGCATATCCACGCTTTTCGTAAGATGGGAGTGGAGATCACAGAGGAGGAAAGAGTTCTTGCCTGTGAGGCACCGGAGGGAGTCCGGGGAGCGGAAGTGACCCTGGCATATCCAAGCGTAGGTGCTACTGAAAATATATTGCTTCTGGCGGTTTTGGCCAGAGGGACGACAACCATCCGGAATAGCGCCAGAGAGCCGGAAATAGTACAGTTATGCAGGCTTTTGATAAGTATGGGGGCAAGCATCCAGGGGGCAGGTTCTCCTACCATTATCATCAAAGGAGTAAAGAGGCTGCATGGAGCCTGTGTGACTGTTGTCAATGACCGGGTTGCTGCACTGACATATGCCTTGCTGACGGCAGGGTGCGGTGGCGATGTGTTTTTGGAAACAGAGCCTGTTTTTTCAATCTGCGAGAAAAAACTATTACAGGAACTGGGATGTGATATGCAGTGGGATGAAGCCGGACTTCGGGTTACCCAACAGGGAGCACCCAGAAAGATCCCCTATATCTGTACCGGGCCATATCCGGAGTTTCCTACCGATGGCCAGTCTCTTTTGATGCCGGTGCTGTGTAAAGGAAGCGGAAGCAGTACCATTGAGGAGAAGGTGTTTGAAAACCGCTTTGCCATGGTGTCCCAGCTGCGGAAAATGGGAGCGGATATTGATATGATATGCAACCGGGCAAGGATCAATGGTGTTACGAGGCTGCATGGAGCCAGGGTGGATGCCTGTGATCTTCGCAGTGGAGCCGGACTTATGATTGCAGGGGCTATGGCAGAAGGAAAGACAACGATTTACAATGAACAGTATATTTTCAGAGGATATGAAAATATTTTGAATAATCTGCAGAAAATCGGCATAGAAGCCGGGGAGGAAGATTGAGATGGATAAAGAAAACAAGAAGAAAACAAAATGGATCGTTATTTTCTGTGTGATCGCAGTATTTGTTTTCTGCCTGCTTTTTTTTCGGGTACAAAAGGTTTCCGTAGAAGGAAACACATATTATAGCCAGTCAGTAATGAGCGAAATGTTCCAGAAAAATATATTTGAAAAAAATCTCTTAAGTTTCTGGATCATGGACAAACTGTCGTTGACACCGAAACTGGAATTTGTCAGAGAATATGAAGTTAGTTATCCTTCTCCCAACGAGGTTCATGTAAAACTGTATGAGAAAAAGATTGTGGCCGGGATTTCTTATAACAATCAGTACATTTATTTTGATAAAGATGGCATGGTACTGAAGAGCACTTCTAAATCTGTGTCGGATATCCCGTTATTTGAGACTAAGACGATGACCACCTTTACTATGTATGAAAAAGTGCAGATGGAGAATGAGGAACTCTTAAGCCAGATACTGAACCTGGCAAACCTGTTCAGCCACTACCAGATCAAATGGGATAAAGTGGAAATGAATGAGAAGGATGAAGCTGTTTTATACAGTGGAAAGGTCAAAGTGCTTTTGGGCAAAAAAGACAATTACGATGAACAAGTGTCGGCCCTTGCCAGTATATTGGAGACAGCGAAAAAACAGGGGGGCAGCGGCGAGATTGATATGCGCAATTACAAGGTAAAAGACGATATCATTTTCAAAAAGAGCGAAGTGTATTCAAAATAATCAAAAAAAATTGCAAATTTACTTGATTATTTATATAAAAATCAGTATTATATAATATATGTGACCATGAATAATATTCCATTTGTATATAGAAGGAGGAACTGTTGTGTTAGAGATTAAAACCAGCGAGGAAGAGAGTGGGGTAGCGAAACTCCTTGTCATCGGTGTAGGCGGAGCCGGTAATAATGCAGTAAATCGAATGATTGATGAAGGAATCAAAGGCGTAGATTTTGTATGCGTCAATACAGATAAACAGGTGTTGCAGCGTTGCAAGACACCAAATTGTGTCCAGATTGGTGAGAAACTGACCAAGGGACTGGGGGCAGGAGCCAACCCTGAAGTTGGTGAAAAAGCGGCAGAAGAAAGCCATGAAGAACTGGCTGAGATTGCCAAAGATGCCGATATGGTATTTGTTACCTGTGGTATGGGAGGCGGTACCGGTACCGGAGCAGCACCGGTGGTTGCCAAGATTGCCAAAGATATGGGGATCCTTACTGTTGGTATTGTTACCAAGCCATTTACTTTTGAAGGAAAAGTCCGCATGAACAATGCATTGTCCGGTGTGGAAAAACTGAAAGAAGTAGTGGATACTTTGATTGTTATCCCGAATGACAAGCTGTTGGCAATCTGTGACCGCAGAACCACCATGCCGGAGGCGTTGAAGAAGGCGGATGAAGTGTTGCAGCAGGGTGTTCAGGGTATTACAGACCTGATCAACCAGACTTCTATGATCAATTTGGACTTTGCAGATATCCGTACCGTTATGAAAGATAAAGGCATTGCACATATTGGTATTGGTGAGGGAACAGGCGATGATAAGTGTCTGGATGCAGTGAAACAGGCTATTTCCAGTCCGTTGCTTGAGACTACTATCGATGGCGCAACTCATTTGATCCTTAATTTCTGTGGAGATATGAGCCTTCCTGAAATCTACGAAGCAGCAGATTATGTGCAGCAGTTAGTTGGTGCAGATGCCAATGTTATCTTTGGATCTTCCGATGGGGATCCGGAAGTACATGATCATGTAACTATTACTGTTATAGCTACAGGATTGAAAGATGACGCGATTGCATCGGGATCCGGCAGTGTATCTGGTTTTACAGCAGCTGCTTCCCAGACAGGAGCAGGCGGTTTTCACCGTGCAACACCGGGAGCTTCATCACAGCCAAGTTTCCTGAGTGGTGGAATGAATCGTACAAAAGCAACACCGCAGAGAAGCGGATTAAGCTTTTTAGATGGCAGAGGAGCAGATACCAGAAGTTCTGTATCCAGTATTCAGCCAGCTAAACCTATAAATAGTGGTGCACAGTCATTAAATGATGAGATGTCTGTCATTACACCGAGAAGCAGTGTGAGATCCAATGCTTCAGAAAAGACAGGAATGGAAGGAATCAAGATTCCGACATTTATCCAGAATAAGAAACAGGAGGACTAATGAATCATGACAAGTTCAGTACTTAAAACGATTGCTACGATTATTTATATCATCGTTTGTATCGCGATTGTTATTGTTGTATTAATGCAGGAAGGAAAGACGTCCGGACTGGGAGCTCTTTCAGGCGCTGCGGATACTTATTGGACAAAGAACAAAGGTCGTTCAGCTGAAGGTGTGCTTGTAAAGATCACAAGAGTTTTGGCGGTTTTGTTTGTAGCACTTTCCGTTGTTCTTTGCACAACATGGTTAGACTGATAGGATAAAATCATTGTAGACACTCCTTCATGAATTTGAGGGAGTGTTTTTTTGGGAAAAGAAAGATGAGGAAATAAAGATGCTGGAAGAAAAGGCAAAAATGTTATTATCTTTTTTGCAGGATGAAAAATACAGGCCGATGCGGATCAAAGAACTGGCTGTGTTTTTTGGAGTGCCAAAAAAGAAACGAGGAGAATTTCATCAGGTTATTGATGACCTTTTGAAAAAGGGATATATACAGATCGATGCTCATGGACTGGTAGGACTGCCTAAAGAAATGGTAATGCAGGGAACTTTTATGGCTACCAGCAGAGGGTTTGGATTTGTACGGACAGAAGATGAGGATAAAGACGATATTTTTATTCCTGAGCGTTATTGCAGCAATGCATTTCATGGTGATATCGTACAAGTGCAGATTACCAAAGAAGGCAATGGAAGAAGACGGGAAGAAGGCCGGATTCTGAGAGTGCTTGAGCGCAAGACGACCAGACTGGTGGGAACTTTTACCAAGAATAAAAATGTGACCTTTGTTGTGCCGGATCAGGAGAAGATAACCAGAGATATTTACATTGCCAAGGGAGATACCCTGGGAGCGGTAGATGGTCATAAAGTTGTGGTGGAACTGAAAAATTACGGAGATGAAGATAAAAGTCCGGAAGGAATTGTGATCCAGATACTGGGACACATAAATGATCCGGGTGTGGATATTTTATCTATTATCAAAGGATACGGACTGCCAGAAGAGTTTCCGGAAGATGTAATGAAGGAGACGGCGGGAATCCCGTATGAGGTTTCACCAAAAGAAATGGCTGGCAGAGTGGATCTGCGCCACCTGGATACAGTTACCATTGATGGAGAGGATGCAAAAGATCTGGATGATGCTATCACTTTACAGGTGACAGAAGACGGACTGTATGAACTGGGAGTCCACATAGCTGATGTGTCCCATTATGTGACAGAAAATTCTGCCCTGGATAAAGAGGCCTTGAACCGGGGAACCAGTGTATATCTGGTAGACAGGGTGATCCCTATGATCCCTCACAAACTTTCCAATGGAATCTGCTCCTTGAATGCAGGAGTGGACAGGCTGGCACTTAGTTGTCTCATTACCTATGATGAGCATGGAAAGATCAAAAGACACCGCATCTGTGAATCAGTGATACAGGTAACAGAGCGGATGAACTATTCGGATGTAAGGGATATTCTTGTATACGAAAAGGAAGAGACCTGCAAACGGTACGAGCCACTGATCCCGATGTTTCGCAATATGGAAAAACTGGCTGCCATTCTCCGTAAAGGACGAAAAAAACAGGGTTCCATTAATTTTGATTTTCAGGAGTGCAAGATCCTTTTGGATAAAAACGGAAAACCTACGGACATTGTGCCATATGACCGGAATGTGGCAACCCGCATGATCGAGGAATTTATGCTGGCGGCCAATAAAGTGGTGGCAGAAGATTATTTCTGGATGGACATACCATTTTTGTATCGAATCCATGAATACCCGGATCTGGAAAAGATCCAGCAGCTGTCTATGATCACGGCAAGTCTTGGCTATCACATCAAGGTGGGAAAAGAAGAAGTTCATCCGAGGGAACTGCAAAAACTGATTACCAGTATTGAGGGAACAGAAGAAGAGGCGTTTCTCAGCAGGCTGACCCTGCGTTCCATGAAGCGTGCCAAGTATTCCACCAATAATGAGGGACATTTTGGACTGGCCACTAAGTATTATTGTCATTTTACTTCGCCGATCCGCCGTTATCCGGATCTGCAGATCCACCGTATCATTAAGGAAAATATCCGTCACGGAATTCAGGGAAAACGATATGAGCACTATAATGATCTTCTTCCGGGAGTGGCCATCAGCACCAGCGAAAAGGAACGCAGAGCCGATGATGCAGAACGGGAAGTGGAAAAACTGAAAAAAGCTGAGTATATGTACGATCATATCGGTGAGTGCTATCATGGTGTGATCAGCGGCGTGACATCCTGGGGTATTTATGTAGAACTGCCCAATACTGTGGAAGGCATGGTTCGGATTTCTGAGATGGAAGACGACCAGTATGAGTTCCAGGAAGAGCGTTACCGGGTTGTAGGCCACTACACCGGTAAAGAATACCGTATGGGACAGCCGGTATATATCCGGGTAGAGCAGGTAGACAGAGAATTGAGAACCATTGATTTTGTTATGATGCAGGAGGAATAGGATAAATATGGGAAAAGAATCCGTAAAGATCATTGCCAACAACAAGAAAGCCTGGCATGATTATTTTATTGAAGATAAGATCGAAGCCGGTATTGAATTGGTGGGAACAGAAGTAAAATCCATCCGCCAGGGACACTGCAGTATTAAAGAGGCTTTTATACGGATTGATAAAAATAACGAAGTGATGATCTATGGTATGCACATCAGTCCATATGAAAGAGGCAATATTTTTAATAAAGATCCATTGAGAGTGCGCAAACTTTTGCTGCACAAATATGAGATCCGCAAATTGATCGGAAAGATCGATCAAAAAGGATATGCGCTGGTTCCACTGCAGGTGTATTTCAAAGGGAGCAAGATAAAAGTGCAGATCGCTCTCGCAAAGGGTAAAAAACTGTACGATAAGCGTCAGGACATTGCCAAGAAAGACCAGCGTCGTGCTGCAGAGCGGGAGTTTAAAGTAAAGAATTTGTAAAAAGCGACAAAAAACGAAGTGCAACTTTTCTGAAATTGTGTAATATTCACAAAATCTATTTACTTTTGATGTAAAAAAGTGTAGAATAAAGACATCATTTAAGAGTAAAGGAGACGGATATTTATGGTAAACAGATTTGTGTTAAATGAGACTTCTTATCATGGGGCAGGAGCAATCAAAGAGATTGCTACAGAAGCAAAGGGAAGAGCATTTCAGAAAGCATTTGTATGTTCAGATCCGGATCTTGTGAAGTTCGGGGTAACAAAAAAAGTGCTGGATGTACTGGATGGTGCCGGACTGGCGTATGAATTATATTCAAATATTAAGCCAAACCCAACCATTGAGAATGTTCAGACCGGCGTAGAAGCATATAAAAAATCAGGAGCAGATTATCTGATCGCTATCGGTGGCGGATCTTCCATGGACACAGCGAAGGCAATCGGTATTATCATCAACAACCCTGATTTTGCAGATGTTGTCAGTCTGGAAGGTGTGGCAGATACAAAGAACAAGTCAGTTCCTATTTTTGCTGTACCAACGACGGCAGGAACAGCAGCCGAGGTTACCATCAACTATGTTATTACAGATGCGGCCAAAAACCGTAAGATGGTATGTGTTGATCCAAAGGATATCCCGGTAGTTGCTTTTGTAGATTCTGAGATGATGTCATCCATGCCAAAGGGATTGACAGCAGCCACAGGAATGGATGCACTGACGCATGCAATCGAGGGATACATTACAGCCGGAGCATGGGAATTATCAGATATGTTCCATCTCAAAGCAATTGAGATTATTGCCCGTTCTCTTCGTGGTGCGGTAGAAAATACACCAGAAGGCAGAGAAGATATGGCTTTAGGCCAGTATGTTGCCGGTATGGGATTTTCAAATGTAGGACTTGGAATCGTTCATTCCATGGCACATCCTCTGGGAGCTTTGTATGATACACCACATGGTGTGGCAAATGCTATTATCCTTCCTACTGTTATGGAGTATAACGCAGAGGCTACCGGTGAGAAATATCGTGATATTGCGAAAGCAATGGGCGTAGGAGGCACCGAGAACATGACACAGGAAGAATACAGAAAAGCAGCCGTAGATGCGGTTCGCCAGTTATCATTGGATGTAGGAATTCCTCAGGATCTGAAAGAGATCGTAAAAGAAGAGGATATTCCGTTCCTGGCTCAGTCTGCTTATGATGATGCTTGCCGTCCTGGCAATCCAAAGGAAACAAGCGTAGAGGATATTACAGAATTGTATAAGAGTCTGATCTAATACGAACAGAAGGAAATGGTTGTAACAAGATAGTTTCAAAATAGAAAAGAAGTTCATTTACAGGAGACGAGGTAACATAGTTACTGTTTCTCGTAAATTGAACTTCTTTTTTGTTTTTGCTTCGTACAGAATTACAAAAGGATATCGATGTTGCCGCCCACAGAAGGGTTTACAGACATCTCCATCATTTTTGTCAACTGGTCGCCCTGCATTTGCTGTACATCCAATGTTTTGGAAAGCATGGCAACACTGACAGACTGCTGTACATTGGCAGATGCATTTGCTACGGAATATCCAGCGATATCCATACCTAAATCCATATCCATAGAAAACACCTCCATTTGTGCGTTTACGCTTATACTATAACACGAATAGAAGAATCTCGCAAACCACAAAAAAATAACAGCACTGCATGTCACTTATACAACATACAATGCCGTTATTTTTACTTCCATCGATACACTAAACAAAATATATTCCTATATACAATAATATCGAACGGAGAGTTCGACTTGTTTAACTTTAGTGGAGCAGACGCATTTAAAAGCGAACTCCGTTCGCAGGCGTCTGCGTGCTTCATAAGGAATCCTCCCGGCTTTGCCGGGTCCCTCCTTATGAAAATTAGTGGACCTGGCGGGAGTCGAACCCGCGTCCAAACCGGAATCCCATGTTCTTCTACTATCATAGTCAGTTCTTCAATATTCCTTTATCCGGTTGGGAACTAACACCCTCCAGACTCAGTAGCTTCATGAAATCTCTTCATCACGCAAAGCTTAATGATGAAGGTTCCCTACAAAGGATGATACTGTAACCTAAGCTGTAGGACACTTAAGCACAGCAGCTGCCGTAATTAGGCAGCGTAAGCTAATTTATTATTGTTAGCGTTTAATTTTAAAATCTGCGTTTTAGCGTGGTCACAGTCCACGGATAGCTTCACCATCTTCAGCCGGCCTGTCGAAACCAGTACAAGCCCGTACTGCTATTGTCATGATAACAAGTCTTTGTTTCCTTGTCAAGGATATATCTTTATTTGAGTTTCCCCATTTTTCAAACCGTTATCACTTGAAACCCAATTCAGCAAAGCATTCAGTCAGTGTCAGTTGCTGTGATTGCTCTTTTTTCAAAAGGAATCCTTTTATGCCTGAGTGTGTTCTGGCAAGGACACGCTCAATGGCATAACCTAATCCATAAAAAATAAATTTTGGTACATCAAAAATACGCTTGGAACATTCCTTTAATTCCAGCATAAAAATTGTATCATCTTTTTCGCAACTCATTATACCTATATAGCCGGTGACAAGTGTTGCAAACAGATTTAAATTACGGATTGATTGCAAAGACATTACCCGTAAATCTTCTAATTCGAATTGTTGTTTTTTGAACTTGAAATATTCCTCAATTCTCCACCGCATCAGATAAACTTTTGTTGCAATCATACACAGTTTTTTCTTTTCAGACAAATCCAAATTTGTAAGCAATAACATTGGCTGCGCACCGAAACCATATACCGCCACAAGAACCAGCGTCTTGTTTGGAAATTCACATAACTGTACAGGAATATAACTGATTTTACATTCTATTTTTTTGCCATGTTTATCTTTAAAATCCATCCGATAATTCCCTTTGTAATTACCTGCAACATCCATAATGTTTTGCGTTTTTCCGTTATATATGACATTGCGATTCTTTTTTGACCGAATTACAAATTTTTCATCATTCTTCAAGAAATATCTGTAGTAATCATTTGCGTCAAATCCTCTGTCAAGTGTTCGGACACAGTTCTTTGCGAAATGTGCAGACAATGATTTCAAGCATTGTAGATTCTCGTGTGTTGCACTGATAAACCCTTTTTCTGCCGCCGAAAAGACCTTTTCGTAGACAGGGAGTGGCATTTTTTCGTTTTGTGAAAGCACGGCAGTTTCCACAGTAAAATATCCTTTTCTGATTTCCCCGGTACTCCCGTCGTGGACATCGGAAATCGCTTCCATTTTCGGACTGCAGGGTTTGGTAATATCAGAATTATCAATAATAATCACAGCATTTTCCTCGTTTATCTGTTTCTTAACCTCCGAAATATAGTTTTTTATAACCGTTTCCTTTTCCTTAAAGGCAGACAAATTTCTTGAAAGTCTGTCAATGGTTTTCTTAAGTGTAATATTTTCGTTTAAAGAGCGGGCAATTTCGCTCAAATGAAGTTTGTTTCCGGCTAAAATACCATAAATCATCTGTAAAAGAAATTTGCTTTGTGGTCGTTTCAATCCATTTGAAATTTTTTCTGAGAAATTTGCTAAATCCCGTTTAATTTCATATCCTAATCTGTTATAATTAATCATGCAAAAACACTCATTTGTTTTATTTATTTTGTCGTGATTTAATTATAACATTAGTGCAGTGTTTTTGCTTTTTTATTTTGCAGATGATTTAGTTTCTGAAAAAATGGGGAAACTCAAAAGAATAAGGTATTGACAAAATTTTGTGTTGGGGGGTAGAATGATAGTAAAAAATTCCAAAACATAGCGCATTGGTGCCTTTCGCAGAAAGAAGGAAAATAAACATGAAAAAGAGAAAGAACTTGGGAAAAAAGTT
>ULRX01023181.1_pt1 | contig 28760 bp, 21 predicted proteins | sample 1955871 | NCBI WGS metagenome assembly ULRX01 (sample SAMEA4835695, study PRJEB28245) | human gut metagenome | biome: gut microbiome; material: fecal sample | place: Denmark | collected 2008 | reverse complement strand
CCAGCCGTAATGCTGGTTATGGTGCTGCTGATTATTGAAACATTCCGCCTGCTGTTGCCGGGGTTATGGACTGCATTTTCCAGCGGGGACGAACAGGCTCTGAGCGATTATTTGACAAGCGAGGGGCGGCTGCGCAGCTTTTTGACGCTGTGGTTCCTGGCGTTCGTGCAGGTGGTATCGCTGGTAATCCCGGCCATGCCGGTCCAACTGGCGGCGGGGATCGCCTATGGGCCGTGGAAAGGCTTTGTGACCAGCTTTTCGGCATCGGTGGCGGCAAACTTTCTGGTGTTTCTGCTGGCGCGCCGCCTGGCAAAAGTCATTGAACTGCTCACAGCGAACAGCCCCAAGGCGAATAAGTTGCTGAACAGCGTGCGCAACAGCAAGAACCCCTGGTTTTATACCATTCTGGCGTTTATCACACCGGGGCTGCCCAACGGCATCATTCCCTATGCCGCCGCTCACGCCAACATGAAGCCGAAACAGTTCTTTGCGGCTATCTGCATCAGCATGCCGATCCCCACCCTGCTGACCTGCCTGGCAGGCAGCTACCTGGTAACGGGGGACTGGCTGTTTACTGTATTGATCGAGGGCGGTATGTTTGCCGTGGTGGGCCTGCTGTTCCATAAGCGCAGCGCCGTAATCGGCCACGCCCACGAAGTAAAGGACCGGCACACAAGATAACACAAAAGAAGCCTCTCCGGCGTGCGGCCAACCCCGCACGCCTTTTTTGTATGGCGCTACTTGTGTTTTGCGGGTGTGGTGTGTATAATTTACTATGTATTACTATGGAAAAGAGCGAAGAAAAATAATAAAGAAAAAAGAATAATGAATAATGGCTGTGTGATGCCCACGGCATCACATTGAAAACAGGTTCGGCGCTCTGGCAGGGCTGTTGCATGCCAGAGTTTGCTGCCTATTTTATCTGCGCCGCCGCGGGCGGCGCACCAACATTATTCTTTTTTAATTTGATTTAATTTTACGCGTAGCGAAACGAGGCTTTCTCATGCTGTTGGACCCTGAACTGCATTATCTGGATAATGCCGCAACCACCATGGTGGACCCGGAGATTGCGGGTGCCATCCATGAAGCATTATTAAAGGATTGGGCGAACCCTTCCAGCCTGTACGAACCGGCGGTAGAAACCCATGAAGCCCTGACCACGGCCCGCGGGCAGATTGCCCGCACCTTGGGCTGCCAAGCCAAGGATCTGTATTTTACCTCCTGCGGCAGCGAGAGCAACAACCTTGCCGTGCAGGGTCTTGCCATGGCACGCAAAAACTGGGGCGGCAAAATTGTGGTTTCCGGTTTTGAGCACCCCAGCGTGCAGCGGCCCATCCGTGCACTGAAAGACCGCGGCTTTGAGGTGGTGGAAATCCTGCCCGAAGCAGACGGTCACCTGGATGTTGCCAAACTGGCTGCCGAGGTGGATAGAAATACCGTTCTGGTCAGCTGCATGGCGGTCAATAATGAAACCGGCACTTTGCAGGATATTGCCGCTCTTTCCACAGCCGTCAAGGCCAAAAACAGCCGCTGTGCGGTGCATGTGGACGCCGTGCAGGCATGGCTGCGCATCCCCATTGACCTGAAAAAGTGGAAGAACGTGGATACTCTCTCGGTATCCGGCCATAAAGTGCATGCCCCCAAGGGAATCGGCGCTTTGTTCATCCGGGACAGCGTGCGCCAGACGCTTTGCCCGCCCTACCTGGGCGGCCATCAGGAGCGCGGCCTGCGCCCCGGCACCGAGAATACCCCTTATATCGTTGGCCTTGGCCTTGCTGCGGCAAAGGGGGCCAAAAACCTGAGCGACCGCAATGCGCATATCCGCGCCCTGAACGCCCAGCTGCGCACCGGGCTGGAAGAGCTGGCCCAGCAGGCACCCATCACCCTGAACTCCCCGGCGGATGCCGTGCCGGAGGTGCTGAACTTTTCCACCAACTGTGTCAACAGCCAGACCTTTATTGAATATTTGAGCGGGCGGCACATTTATATTTCCGGCGGTTCCGCCTGCGATAAGGGCGAGCCGAGCCATACCCTGATGGCGATGGGCGCGCCGGACCTTGCCGTGCGCACGGCGCTGCGCGTCAGCTTTTGCGGGGACAACACCCCCGAAGATGTGCAGGCCCTGCTGGACGGCCTGAAAGATGGCCTGAAAGAGTTGCAGCACATCTGAAAAGATAAGGCAACACCGCACAATTCCCGCCTTGCGGCTTAAGCACCGCTCCGGCAGCTGCGGCACGGCATCTGCGTTGCCAAAATGCTCGATAAGACTCCAGTATTATCTGCGCTTTTGGCTTGGCATCTGCCGCACCTCGCTCGCCGTATCGGCACTTAGAATTATGCGGTATTGCCATAACGCTATTGAATGAAACCATAACACCAGACACGAAAGGTTTGCCATAAACATGAAAGAAATCATCCTTGCCTATCAGGGCGAAATGACCCTGAAAGGCCTGAACCGCAGCAAATTTGAAGCCCGCCTGGCCAAAAGCATCCGCTACCGGCTGGAAGACCTGGGCAAATTCAAGGTGACCCAGGCGCAGTCCACCGTGTTCATTGAGCCACTGGAAGATGACCTGGACATGGACGAAGCGTTCCGCCGTATTTCCAAAATTTTTGGCATTGTCAAAATGAGCCGCGCTGCCTGCTGCAGCAAGGATTTTGACGAGATCTGCGCCACGGCGGAAGCTTATCTTGGCGAAACGCTGCGCGGCATCCGCACCTTTAAGGTGGAAGCCAAGCGCGCGGATAAAACGTTCCCGATGAAAAGCCCGGAGCTGTGCCGCGAACTGGGCGCTTACCTGCTGGGCAAGCACCCCCACCTGCGGGTGAACGTGCATGAGCCGCAGCTGGAAATCATGGTGGAAATCCGCGATAAAGGCGCATATATCCATGGCCCCAAGGTGGAAGCCGCGGGCGGCCTGCCCGTTGGCACCAGCGGCCGTGCGCTGAACCTGCTTTCCGGCGGCATCGACAGCCCGGTAGCAGCTTATTGCATGGCGCGCCGCGGGCTTGCACTGCACCACATCCACTTTGCCAGCCCGCCGTACACCAGCCTGCGCGCCAAACTGAAGGTGCGCGCCCTGGCCCGCGAACTGGCAGAATATACCGGCAACTGCCAGCTGTTTGTGGTGCCCTATACCAAGCCGCAGGAGTATATCCGCGATAATGCGCCTGATGTGTTGTTTACCGTGCTCATGCGCCGCAGCATGCTGCGCATTGCCAAACTGGTGGCCGACCAGAGCGAGATGGAAGCTTTGATTACCGGCGAAAGTCTAGCACAGGTTGCCAGCCAGACCATGCAGGCCATTGCCTGCACCGACGCCGCGCAGAACCTGCCGATTCTGCGCCCGCTGATCGGCATGGATAAGACCGAGATCATTGCTATTTCCCGCAAGATCGGCACCTTCGATACCTCCATTGAGCCGTATGAGGATTGCTGTACCATCTTTACCCCGCCGCACCCCAAAACCAAGCCCAGCCTGGCGGAGATCGAAGCCGCCGAAGCCGGAATGCCCGGCCTGGCAGAGCTGGAACGGATTGCGGCGGAAACTGTGGAGAAAATCCCCATCCGCATCGGGGATGACCCGGAGTTTTAACAGCGCCAGATAAAAATTACCCTTGGATAAAGGACGGAACAAACCATGACTGCGGAGATCATTTGTGTAGGAACCGAGCTGCTGCTTGGCGATATTGTCAATACCAACGCCCAGTTTTTGAGCCGCGAACTGGCGGAACTGGGCATCAGCGTGCTGCACCAGCATGTGATTGGGGATAACCCTGGCCGCCTGCGTGATTTGGTAAAGGAAGCCAAAAGCCGCAGCGATCTGCTGGTGTTTTCCGGCGGGCTTGGCCCCACGGAGGACGACCTGACCAAGGAGACCGTGGCCGAAGCCTTTGGTGATACCCTGCACTTTGATGAAGCAGAATGGCAGAAGATCGTGGACTTTTTTGCCCGTACCGGCCGCGGCGGGCGCACCCCCACGGCCAACAACCGCAAGCAGGCCATGGTGCCCACCAAGGGGCACAAGCTGCCCAACGCCCATGGCACCGCACCCGGTGCCTGGTTCGAGGATGACGGCTGCATTGCCGTGCTGATGCCCGGCGTTCCACGCGAGATGAAAGCCATGTGGGCGGAGGATATCCGCCCGGTGCTGCTGCAGCGCCAGAACTGTACCATCCACTCCAAAACGCTGCGGGTACTGGGGGGCGAAAGCAGCATTGCCAGCAAGGTTTCCCCGCTGTTCGCCAGCGAAAACCCCACGGCAGCCATTTATTGCAAAACCGGCGAGAGCGAGATCCGTGTGACCGCCCGCGCCGCAACCGAGGCGGAAGCCGAAACGGCCTGCGATGCCCGCATTGCGGAGTTCCGCAAGATTTTGGGCCCCAATGCGTATGATGTGGATGTGCCGGGGCTGGAATACACTGTGGTGCACCTGCTGCAGCAAAAAGGGCTGCATGCTGCCACCGCGGAAAGCTGCACTGGCGGCCTTGTGGCAGAAAAAATCACCAATGTGCCCGGCTCCAGCGAGGTGTTCGGCTATGGCTTTGTGACCTATGCCGAAGCCGCCAAGGCAAAGCTGCTGGGTGTTGATCCGACTTTGATTGAACAGTATAACGTGGTTTCCGGCCCGGTGGCCGTGGCGATGGCTTATGGCGCTTTGCAGGCATCGGGGGCGGATCTGGCCGTGGGCATTACCGGCATTGCCGGGCCCGGCGGCGCACTGCCGGGCAAACCGGTAGGTACCGTCTACCTGGCCGGTGCGGATGCCCGCAGCGGCAAAGCCTGGCTGATGCGCCTGGAACTCGGCGGCTATGCCGAGCGCAGCATCATCCGCACCCGCGCCGCCCTGTACGCCCTGGACCTTCTGCGCCGCATGGCCCTTGATATCCCTCCCGAAAACGCCCACCCCGTCCCCTCCAAAGATGTCAAACCCGAAACCCTTGATATTTAACAATAACTTTAATAGGCAATGAGAAAGCAAAAACCACCCATCAATTACTAATCCCTCATTCCTAATTTCTAATTTGTTTTCTGCCAACTTTGTGGCACGGCAAAACTCCTAACTCCTCCCTCCTGACTCCTAACTTCAACTTTCCACCAAAGGGGTGTTTTAATGCTGCAAATCCAAATGCGAATCCTGCGTGTGTTTGGGCTTTCCAAAGCGGAGATGAACTCCATCATTGAGAACGCCCAGGCCGAGGGCAGCCCCAGCCTGCGCCTGCAGGAGCGCGATGGTGAATACCTTGTCTGCGTGCAGGCATCAGCCCCCACCCAGGCAATGGCGGATGAATACTGCGAAAAGTGGGTGCAGAAACTGCGCACCCGCTTTGGCGATGCCTGCTATGGCTTTGAGGATACCACCCTGGCCCAGGCCGCGCTGGATGCCCTGCTGAAAAAGCGCCGCCTGCTTGTTGCGGCGGACGAAGCCACCGGCCGCCTGTTGGGCAACGCCCTGCGCGGCCTGCAGCACAGCGAAGCAGCGTTCGATTTTGGCAACCAGACCTACCTGAACCCGGCGAACGCCCGCCGCATTGCCGCGCCGGAAGCTCTGCTCAAAAAGTTCCCCGGCGATATGGTTCAGGCCGCTGCAGGCCGCGCTCAAAGCGCTTTGCTGCTGGCCAATGCGGATTATGCCGCCGTGTATATGCCCGCAACAGTGGGGCAGGCGCCTTTTGTGCTGCTGTGCAGCCGCATCGGCGCGGCAGCCTGTGCCCTGAGCCCCGAAATCTCCGATATGGCAATCGCCAACCATATTCTGGACTTGGCCCGCCGCCGTGCATTGGGGATGCACCTGGGACCTTCCGCTATTACCTTCAAGCCGGGGCGGGAGCGCCCGCTGCTGCTGGTCAGCGGCGAAGGCCAGCCGAGGCCAGGTTTCCGCTTTACGCTGCGCCGCAAGGCTGCCCCGGCCAAACCGGCGGTTAAGCCCAACGCCCCGGACAGCTACGATGCAGAACCGGTCCCCGATTACGATGCGCAGCCCACTGAACCCAAACCGCAGGCTACCCCCACCGGGACCATTACCTTTGAACGCCCCATCGCCCAGCCTGCCGCGCCGCAGCCAACACCGGATCCGCTGGACCTGCGCACCGCAGGCCCGCAGGCCGCCGCCGAAGCGCGCGCCCGCCGCGCCGCAGAAAGCGAGCTGGACCCGGACCTGGAACTGTGTGCCACCCGCACCATCAAAATTTCCCGTGCAGATTTGGAGCAGGCCATGGCGGCTCAGCAGGCAGCAAAGCAGCAGGAGCAGCCCAACCCGGAACCGCCCGCTGCACCGCAGCCGGAACCCCTGCCGGAGCCGGAACCGCCCGCCAACCTGCCGGAACCAAAAGCTTCTATCCTGGATGATGATTTCCCGGATTTTTCGGAAGGGTTGGACCCCGCCGCGCTGGAAGCAGCCCGCAAGGCGGACGAAAAAGCCCCGCCGCGCAGCACCGATGAATTCCAGCGCGCCGCCAGCCAGTTGTTTGAAGACAATGAGGATGACGGGGAGGACGAAGAGCCCACCATTACCTTCCCTGGCCGCAGCAAAGCCAAAACGGCAGTGCCGCGCCCCCTGGCAGCAAAGCAGGAACCCAAACAGGATGCCATCCACAACCGCAGCCTTGCCATGATCGAGCGTGCCGAGCGCCGCCACCGCCGCAAAGCGATTGCCGCAGTGGCTGTTATTGCCCTGCTGGTTCTGGTGGGTGCTGCGGTGCTGCTGGGGCTGACCCGTGGATGCACCGTGAAAGCCCCTGCCTATAAAAATTACGGCACAGAGCAGTTTGATACCCAGGCGCAGGCATATTTGAAATCCGCTGCGGCAGAAAACGAAAAAATTATCGGTTATCTTGCGTTCCCCGGCCAGAACGGCCAGCTGGTGTACAGCGGCTCCCAGCCAGGCGATGGCGCTGCCATCAGCGGTACCAACTACCTGAACGCTTCCATGCCGTCCAACACGGTGCTTTCCTGCGCGGATGCCTCGCTGGCAAGCCTGACGGACCAGACAAACTTCAGCCAGAATGCCGAGTTCACCCTGTACCTGAGTGATGTGACCTACCATTTCCGTGCTGTGGCAGTGTATAATACCGATGCCGCAGGCACCGAGAATGCCTTTACCCCCGCCAGCTATGGGGAACTTTCGGATTATTACAGCTATGCGGAGTTTAGCCAGAGCATTAAGGAACGCAGCCTGTTTGATACCGGCAATACCCCCGGTGATAAGGAAACCTTCCTGACCCTGATGAGCACCGGCGGCACAAACGGCACGTTTGTCTGTGTGACCGCTGTTCTGTTGCCGGATCAGGCCCAGTAAGCTTGGGGCAATACCGCATAATTCTAAGTGCCGATACGGCGAGCGAGGTGCGGCAGATGCTAAGCCAAAAGCGCAGATAATACTGGATGCTGCAAAGGTGAGCGCCGCCAGTGGCGGAAACAGCGAACCGAAGCAGGGGCAGCGGTCGCAGAGTGCGAGGGGCTTTTGCCCCCGAAGCACGATGCGGGTACCGCAACCCGACATTATCGAGCATTTTGACAACGCAGATGCCGTGCCGCAGCCGCCGAAGCGGTGCTTAAGCCGTAAGGCGGGAATTGTGCGGTGTTGCCTTGGATATACCCAGGAATGATTAAGCCCCCGTTCCCGTACATATACTAGGGTGTGGCGGAATAAACCGCTGCAAGCTGGATGGGGAAGGGGGCTTTTGGATTGAAAGAAGAAGCGGCACTGGCCCGTACGGTCATCAAAAAGCGGCTGGCCGGGCAGCCGGCACCGGATATCTGGTTTTTGATCATTTTGATGCTGCTGGTGTGCTATGGTTTGGTGATGCTGTTTTCAGCCGGGTATGCAGTGGCGCTGTACCGGCGCGGGGATGCTTATACCTACATCCGCCCCCAGCTGTTGTTTGCGGCGTTTGGTGCGGTGGCCATGTACGCGGCCAGTCTGGTGGATTACCACATCTGGCACAAACTGGCGTGGCCAATCATGGGGGTATCGCTGGCGTTGCTGGCAATCGTGCTGTTCATGCCGGAATATAACGGCTGCAAGCGGTGGATCGTGCTGCCGGGGCTGGGCACCTTGCAGCCCAGCGAGATCGCCAAGTTTGCGGTAGTGCTGGTGTTTGCCCACATCATCTCCCTCAACCATGACAGGATGCAGACCTTTGCAACCGGGGTGCTGCCCTTTATGGTTATCCTGGGGGCGGTTACGGTGCTGATGCTGCTGGAGCCGCATCTGTCCGGCACGCTACTGATTTTGGGCATCGGCGCAGTGCTGATGTTTGTGGGCGGCACGGGCTTAAAGTGGTTTGCCCTGGCAGGCATTGCCGGGGCCGGGGCCATTGCGGCGGCGGTGGTGCTGCTGCCGGAGCTGGTGCCCTATGCCATGGGGCGGCTGTCCTCCTGGCGGGACCCCTTTGCCGATCCGCTGGGCGAAGGCCACCAGACCATCCAAAGCCTGTACGCCATTGCATCTGGCGGCGCGGCCGGGCTGGGGCTGGGCAACAGCCGCCAGAAATACCTCTATGTGCCGGAACCGCAGAACGACTTTATCTTTTCGATTCTGTGTGAAGAACTTGGCTTTGTGGGCGCGGCTCTGACGGTGGTGCTGTTCCTGCTGCTGTTTTTGCGCGGCATGTCCATTGCAGTGCGCGCGCGGGATAAATTCGGTGCGTTGCTGGCCGTTGGCTTTGTGGTGCAGGTGGTGCTGCAGGCGGTGCTGAACATTGCCGTTGTTACCAACACCATCCCCAACACCGGCATCAGCCTGCCGTTTTTTTCTTCCGGCGGTACCAGTTTGATGATGCTGCTGGGCGAAATGGGCATTGTGCTCTCCGTTTCGCGCCAGGCGGACGCCCGGTAACGGGAATGTGCAAATTTTGTGATGGGGATTTCACAACTTTCGGCAGTTCTGCGCTATTGAAACTGGCGGAATAATACGGTATAATAACCAAAAAAGATTTGTAACTTTTTTGCAATCTTCCCAAAAGAAAAGGAATGCTATGCAGGAAATCAAAACAAACCCAACGGTGCGGCACACCACGCCCCTGCAGCTGCTGGCGGCGTTTGCAGCCACGGTGGCGGTGCTGTTTGTGCTGCTGCTGGGGGCGTGCGCGCTGCCGGCCCAGCCGGTGCTGGAACATGTGTATGATTCAGCCCAAACCATCCAGCAGGAGGGGCTTTACCCTGAATATTTCGGCTTTAAGCTGTTCCAGATGGATAACTATACCGATACCATCATGCTGTTTGAAGCGGCCGCCATGGGCGAGCAGGATCCCTTGACCGCCATGATGACCGCAACGGCCTATAACGTGGATAACTTTGAAACGATGGCCGGTGACCTTGCTGTCTATTGCGAGCGCACCATTCCACTGTCCACCGGTGCCCAAAAGGCAGTGCAGCTGGTGCCGTTCTCCTATGCGCGGTACTGGCACGGCTACCTGATCTGGCTGCGGCCGCTGCTCTGCGTTATGTCCATCACCGGTGTGCGCGTGGTGCAGTATTTGGTGCTGTTTGCGCTGCTGGCGGTTATTTTGTGGCAGCTGCGGCGGCAGTGTGGGCTGCGGGCCATGGTGTGGTTTGCCGTCAGCCAGCTGGCGGTTACCGTGTTCTGGGTGCCGCATCAGGTGCAGTATTTTACCACTTTCTGTATTGCGTATGCGGGCTGCGCGTGGGTGCTGGCCAGGCCGCGCCGCGCCGGGCAGCTGAGCATTGCCCTGGTGGTGCTGGGTACCTGTACGGCGTTCTGTGATTTGCTGGTCACCCCCATCATCACGCTGGGGCTGCCGGTGGCGGTGTGGCTGTGCTGCCTGCCGCAGCGGGCGGCATCCGGTGCCAGGCAGTGTCTGCCGGTCATCGGCGGCAGCTTGTGCTGGGGGGCAGGCTATGCCATGTGCTGGGGCCTGAAATGGGTGCTGGCCACCCTGATTACCGGGCAGGATATCATCGGCGATGCCATCCACCAGGCCGGGGTGCGCACCACGGCGGATACCTGGCACGGCATGGAGCTGAGCTGGGGGAACATCTTCCGCTTTGTGGGGGATACATTAAGCCAGCGCGGGCTGTTGTGGCCGGTGGTGCTGGTGGTTATTTTGTGCATTGCGGCGTTTTTGCTTTGCCTGCGCAATAAGGAAGCGTTGCTGCGCGCGCTGCCCATTGGCCTTACCGCCCTGATGGCACCGGTGTGGCTGGCGCTGCTGCGCACCCATTCCATCCAGCACGGGTGGTTTACCTGGCGCAGTTTAACGGTCAGCATTTTTGCGGGGCTGGCTTTTCTCTATTATTCCTGTGGGATACGGACGGGCCTGCGGCGTTTGCGCGGCCAAAAACAACAAGGGTGAAAGTAGTTATGAAGGACGAAGAAAACAAGATGCAGTCTGCTGCCCCGGAGCAACAGGCCCAGCCGGAGCAGACGCAGCCGGAAAGCGAACCGGCCGCGGATGCGGCCCAGCCGGGAACTGAAAACGAACCCAAGGCGGAAACCACAGCACCGGAAACGCCGGACAAAAAGAAACGTCCCCTGTGGCTGAAACTGCTGGCGGTGTTTGCTGCGGCGCTGGCGGTGCTGGTGCTGCTGGCGGTGCTGTACATTAACGGCAAGTTGGATCTGATTCATTACGATGACGGCACGGTGGACAGCGTTGGCACCGTTGATGCCGAGGAGGACCAGGACCTGGATACCACCGGCCTGACCCAGGCCACAAATGACGAAATGGAGATGCCGGAGGGCAGCCCCTTTGCGGACGAAGATGTGCTGAACATCTTGTTGGTCAGCACTGATGAACGCACCGATGCTGTGAACGACTGGGATGCATTTACCCATCTGAACGAGCTGGACGGAACAAAAGCCACCACGGAGTTCAGCTCCGATGCCCGCGCGGACAGTTTAATTCTGTGCTCCCTGAACATTAAGGACGATACCATCAAACTGGTTTCCATTGAGCGCGGCACCGGTGTGCCGATTCTGCTGGATGGGTACGAGGGCCAGTACGACTGGATCACCCACACTTTCCGTTACGGCGGTGTCCGCCTGACGATGGATACGGTGGAAGACTGCTTCAACGTGCAGGTGGACCACTATGTGCGGTTCAATTTTAACTCCTTTGTTCAGATTGTGGATGCCGTGGGCGGCATCGACCTGAACCTGACTGAGGACGAAGCCAAGGCGCTGAACTGGGAGGTTCCCTCCAACTCGATGCTGATCGTCAAGAAGGTGGAACCAGGCTGGAACCACTTTGACGGCTATACCGCATTGCAGTATGCCCGCCTGCGCGCCATTGATGATGACTGGCACCGCGTGGCCCGCCAGCGCACCGTCATCCAGGCGGTGCTGGACCGGATCAAGAGCGCTTCGGTCACCGAGCTGAACGACCTGCTGGACACCGCCCTGCCGGTGGTGCAGACCAACTTTACAAAAACTGAGATCGCTGCCTTGATGGTGCAGCTGCCGAGCTTTTTGGGCGTGACAGCAGACCAGATGACCATGCCGGTGCAGGGCACCTATGGCGTGCGCAACGGCATGGATGACCGCCCCATGATGGATCCTGATTGGGCTGCCAACATTGCGGTTTTGCAGAACTTTTTGTATACTGATATGACGGCAGAGGAAGCCATTGCCGCCGGTACCGCTACCCCGGAAACGGCTGACGGTGAGGAAACCGCTGTGCCCGAAACCGTGGAAGTGCAGAGCAAAAAGAATGACACCGTCCACACCTACCTGAAAGACAACACGACACCCATTTACTGGGATTACCCGCTGGAAGATGCCGATTTTGGTAATGCGGATTACCGCGTGTTTCTGGCCGGAGAGACCCGCGGACAGCCGCAGAACACTGCCATGCGCAAGGCGCTGTTCCAGTACCTGCACGAACAGCAGGGGGTGAATGTTCAGCTGGTGGAAACCGGCGTGGGCGAAACCCAGGTGCTGGAGCAGTACCTGCGCACGGGCGATGAAAACTGGCTGAACCACTACCTGAAGCTGCAGGGCAGCTGTGCGGATGCGGAAGCCGAATACTGGCGCTGGCTGTACCAGTATAACCGCCAGCAGGGCGGCACTATCCATGTGGCAGGGCTGGGCACCGAGCGCAATACCGTAGTTTCGATGTATGGCCTGCTGGCTTTGGCAGATACGGAGATCGAACCGGCAGAGAGCATTGCGGACTTTGTGCAGGCCCTGCGGGATGAGGATATGACGACTGCCCTGCAGCTGTTCAAGACCACTATGGAGGAACAGCCCGATGCGATGGCAGACTATTTTGGCGATGCCTATGCCCAGGTACAGCAGCTGTATGCCAACCTGCAGGTGAACACCACCTATAAGGGCAGGCTGGACCGCGACGACCTTGCCATGATGGACAACATGAACTTTGTGCTGCGCCAGTACCCGGACGATAAATTCTTTGGCCAGCTGAGCAACGGCCATGTGACCCAGAGTGCCTGGAAGGACGGCAATTATATTGCCAACTACAGCCGTTTCGGCATGCTGCTGAACGGCGAAGGCTCCCCCGTGCAGGGTGAAGTCTGCTCCATGCTGACGATCTATACCCAGCGCGGCAGCAGTGGCCTGCTGGGCGATGATGCCGAGAACGACTATTACGACCTGACCGTGCTGGCGGAAGCTGTGGGCAAAGAATTTATTGCCACAGGGGCGGATTTGTTCCTGGCGCTGGACAACAAGGACACCCCTTACACCGAGCAGAACGGCCTGATCAAGCCCGAAGTGCAGGCCGAAGAAAAGCCGCTTATGGATTATTGCCAAAAACTGATTGTACTTTTTGACACAGAAAATTAAAATTCCCCGTTGACAAGGCCGCGCCTTTGTGCTATAAATACTTTAAACCAATGAAGCGAAAGTAAAACCACAGGCGCACGCACAGAGAGCCCCGGATGCTGGGAACGGGGTGGTAAGCGGAGTGGATAAATGGTTCGCCGAGGGCACGGGGAAAAGCTGGGCTGAGTATCCGTTGACGGAAGCCTCCGTTACAGGGCAGGGGAATGTTAGTTCTCCGCAGAGCGGCTGTGCAGTTTATGGCACAGCAAGCAAGGTGGCACCACAGATTATTTGATTGATCTGCCCTTGCACAGAAAGCTATTTCTGTGCAAGGGCTTTTTGTTATACCCGGCACAGACCACAAACAGGAGTAACACCATGAAAAAGCAAAGCATTACCACCATGCGGGAGCGATGGCGCCGGGCAAACTGATTGCCCGCCCCGGCACTGCCGGGAACAAACCGCCGATACACCTTAAATGTGAATGATAAAAAGGAGCTTTTACCATGAAAAAGTTTGTTGCTGTTCTGTCCGCCGCCGCTATGCTCGCCACCCTCGCCGCCTGCGGTTCCACCGCCGCCACCACTTCTACCGCTGCCTCCAGCGCCGATACCGCTGCATCCACCAGCAGCGAAGCTGCTGCCGCAGATGATACCGCCAAGTCTTACAAAATTGCGGTGGTCCAGCAGCTGGACCACGCCAGCCTGGATGAGATCCGCACCGCTGTGGAAGCAGAGCTGGACGCCAAAGCCGCCGAAAAGGGCATTACCATTGAGTACAAAGATTTTAACGGCCAGAACGATGCTACCACGCTGAACCAGATCGGCACCCAGGTGGTTTCCGATGGATATGATGCGGTGGTGCCCATTGCCACCTTGGCAGCTCAGTGCATGGCCAATGCCTGCGCCGAAGATCAGATTCCTGTTGTGTACGCCGCCATCAGCGACCCTGCCGCTGCAGACCTCACCGGCCTGGATTATGTCACCGGTACTTCTGACGCGCTGAACACCCAGTTCATCCTGGATATGATGCTGGCAATCAACCCGGATGTCAAGACTGTTGGCTTGCTGTACTCCAATTCCGAAGCCAATTCCACCACCCCCATTGCCGAAGCAAAGGCTTACCTGGATGAAAAGGGCATTGCTTATGTGGAAGGCACCGGCAACACCAACGATGAAATCATGAGCGCCGCCGCCAATATGGTGGGCAAGGCTGACGCTGTGTTTACCCCGACCGATAACGTGGTTATGGCCGCCGCAGCTGCTGTTTCCGAGACGCTGACCGAAGCAGGTATCCCGTTCTACACCGGTGCCGACAGCTTTGTTACCGCCGGTGCCTTTGCAACCTGCGGAGTCAACTATACCGAACTTGGCACCTACACCGCTGATATGGTGCTGGATATCCTGGAAAGCGGCAACGTTCCTGAATACCATGTAATGGATGGCGGCATCATCACCGTCAACAACGAAACTGCCGCCGCTCTGGGCATTGATTACGCCGCTTTCAGCGATATGGCCAGCCAGGTTGTGGAAGTTACCACCCAGCAGTGATAAAATGAATAGAGAATAATGAAAAAAGAATAATGCAGGTGTGGTGCCTGCGGTACCACAATAAAGCAGGAAATGCAGCTCCGGCAAGCGAAAACGCCCGCCGGAGCTGCATACCTGATTAAAAACGCCGCCGCGGGCGGCGTACAGCCATTATTCATTATTCTTTATTACTTATTATTTATACGCAAAGGAGCAACGCTTATGTTTACCCTTGCCATTGTGCAAAGCGCATTGGAGCTGGGCTTTATTTACGCCCTTGTGGCTATGGCACTGTTTTTGAGCTTCCGTGTGCTGAATATTGCCGATATGACCACCGATGGCGCGTTCACCCTTGGCTGTGCCGTGTCGGCTACCGCCGCAGTGGCGGGGCATCCGTTCCTTGGTTTTGTGCTGGCCATGCTGGCCGGTGCCTGCGCCGGGTTTGTCACCGCGTTCCTGCAAACCCACCTGGGCGTGCCGTCCATTTTGGCAGGTATTATTACCAATACCGGGCTTTACACCGTAAACCTTGCCATCATGGGCTTTTCTTCCAACGTTCCCATGCTGAAAACTGAGACAGTGTTCACTATGGCCCGCGCCCTGTTTGGCGAAAAATCCCCCTATAAACTCATTGTTGCCGTCACGATCACAGTCGTGGCCTGCGCGCTGCTGATTTTATTCCTTGGCACCCGGCTTGGTCTTTCCATCCGCGCTACCGGCGATAACCCGGATATGGTGCGCGCTTCCTCCATCAACACGGCGTTCACCATCACGGTGGGCCTTTGCGTTTCCAACGCCATGACCTCGCTTTCCGGCGCGGTTCTGGCTCAGTACCAGAAATCCGCCGATATCAACCTGGGCACTGGCATGGTGGTCATCGGTCTGGCTTCGCTGATTATTGGCGAAACGCTGTTTGGCCGCGGCGGTATGTGGGTCAAAGCGGCTGCGGCTGTGGCGGGCAGCGTGATCTACCGCTTTATCATTGCGTTGGCCCTGCGTGCCAATGTTCCCAGCGAGTGCCTGAAACTGATTTCTGCCGTCATTGTGGCGCTGGCCATTGCGGCCCCGGCCCTGAAAAAGAACCTTGCGCTGCGCCGCCGCCGTGCCGTCAGCCAGAAAGGGGGCAAGACCCATGCTTGATCTGAACCATGTCAGTATGACCTTTAACCCCGGTACGGTGAACGAGAAAAAAGCGCTGACCGATATCAATCTGCATATGGAAAGCGGCGAGTTCGCTACCATTGTGGGTTCCAACGGCGCGGGCAAATCCACCTTGTTCAATGCCATTGCAGGCAGCTTTATTCCGGATACCGGCAGCATTCTGCTGGATGGGGTGGATATGACCTTCCAGCCGGATTTCCGCCGCTCCAAGGCGATTGGCCGCCTGTTCCAGGACCCGCTCAAAGGCACTGCCCCCAACATGACCATTGAAGAAAATCTGGCCCTGGCCTATCTGCGCGCTTCCACCCATACTTCGCCGTTTTCCCGCATTACCAAGGCGGACCGCGAACTGTTTACCGATCGGCTGGTCCAGCTGGGCTTGGGGCTGGAGAACAGGATGAAACAGCCGGTCGGCCTGCTTTCCGGCGGCCAGCGCCAGGCGCTGACCCTATTGATGGCCACCCTGGTTACCCCCAAATTGCTGTTGCTGGACGAGCACACTGCGGCCCTGGACCCCGCCACCGCAGATAAGGTGCTGGAGCTGACCAAGAAAATTGTGGCCGAAAACCACATCACCTGCCTGATGATTACCCACAACATGCACGCCGCCCTGGAATTGGGCAACCGCACGCTGATGATGGATTCCGGCCACATTGTGCTGGATATCAGCGGGGAAGAACGCGCCAACACCACGGTGGACGGCCTGCTGGATCAGTTCGCCAAAAATGTGGGCCGCCGGTTGGATAATGACCGCATCCTGTTGAGCAGGCAGGAAGAGACGGCCCAGTAAAATAATAACAAAAAGCAGCCCCCGCGGAGGCTGCTTTTTGTTATATATAATCAGGGAAAAAATCAACCGGCGATTGCACCAAAAGCGGAAATGCCCAAAGTGCTCAGTACGCCCATAATGCAGCCTGCCAGCAGAACGCCGCCCATGCAGGCCAGAACGCTTTCCTTGAAATCCATATCCAGTAGGCTGGCGGCCAGGGTGCCGGTCCATGCGCCGGTGCCGGGCAGGGGAATGCCCACAAACAGCAGCAGAGCAATAAAAAGGCCGCGGCCGGCGGTGGCTTTCAGCTTTTGGCCGCCCTTGTGGCCTTTTTCCAGGCAGAAAGTGAAAAATTTGCCGATCACCGGTTTGTCAGCGCCCCATTCCAGGATCTTGCGCGCAAACAAAAAGATGAACGGCACCGGGATCATGTTGCCGATGATGGCAATGATGTAGGTGCTCCACAGCGGCAGACCAAAAATTACGCCATAGGGGATTGCGCCGCGCAGTTCGATCAGGGGAACCATCGAAACAAAAAATACAGTCAGGTATTTCTTAAGCATTCCAGTACCTCGCAGTTGATTGATGTCAAATTTGCATACGAATTTTATTATACAAGAATCCGCGATATGCCGCAAGACCTGCACCACAGGTTTTGTGTAAAATTTATGTCAAGCGGGCAGGATGCCGGTTTCCGGCATAAAAAGGGTGCAAAGCCCTGCGGGATATGGTATAATTACAACATACATGCCCACAGAATAAGAAAAAATGACGGAACCACAACAGCAGGAGGAGGCACAGGATGCAGCGTATAGAAGCCATAGATGAATACAACCGCGCTCAAAGATTGGGCATGCGCGATTACCGTGAAAAGACAGCGGCAGGCAAATACCCCTATCTGCCTGCGTTGGATGAACTGCTGGAAAAAACAGATACCGAAAGCCAGATACCGCTTGGTACCATTGAAATACCGTTGGATTATGTGGTAGGCACCAAAACCACCGGCCGCACCATGGCGTTTGCTTCCAACTTTATGCCGCTGCTGCCCGAAGACACTGAGTTTGCCAGCAAGTGGCTTTCCCTGTGCATGGCCCATATGGAAGCGGGCATCCACGATGCCATTAAAGCATATGAGTACATGGGCCGCTTTTATGTCCAAGAGGGCAACAAACGTGTCAGTGTGCTGAAATATTTTGGCGCGGATTCTATTTTTGCCACCGTTACCCGCGTTGTGCCGCGGTTCAATGATACGCCGGAAATTCGTGAATATTACGAGTTCATGGAGTATTACCCTTTGTGCGGGCTGTACCGGCTGCACTTTACGCAGGAGGGCAGCTTTGCCCGCTTGCAGAAAGCGCTGGGCAAAGCGCCGGATGAAAAGTGGACCGCAGACGATAAGGCGGAAGTTGTCAGCCTGATGAACTGGATCACCAAGGCTTATAATGCCCACGGCGGCGATAAAATGCGCACCACCCCGGCGGATGTTATGCTGCTGTTGCTCCGCTTGTATAAGTTGGATGAGCTGAAAACCTATAGTCCCGCCCAGTTTGCCGCAGCTATTGACGCTGTGTGGGATAACGTTCTGGCGCTGGAGCGCCCGGAACCGGTCAAGCTCAGCACCCAGCCGGCCGCCCCGGCCAAAAAGAACAGCCTGCTGGACCGCATCCTGCCGGGGATCCGCAGTGAGCCCAGCCACTTGAAAGTAGCGTTTGTCAACGAGCGCACGCCGGAAACTTCTACCTGGACCAGCCAGCACGAGTTTGGCCGTACCCAGCTGGACCAGGTGTTTGCCGGCAAGGTGGAAACCGTGGCTTATCATGGCGCAGAGCCGGGCAAAAATGCCGATGAACTGGTGGAAAAAGCCATCCAGGACGGCGCGGATATGGTGTTTACAACCTCGCCAAAACTGGTGGGGGCTTCGCTGCGCGCGGCGCTGCGCCACCCGGATGTGCGCATCCTGAACTGCTCGGTCGATATGCCGTATGCTTCCATCCGCACCTATTACAGCCGCGTGTATGAGGCAAAGTTCATCACCGGCGCCATTGCTGCCGCTGTGGCGCGGGAGGACCGCGTGGGCTATGTGGCGGATACACCCACCTTTGGCGTTCCGGCCAACATCAATGCGTTTGCCCTTGGCGCGCGGATGGTCAATCCGCGCGTTAAGGTCAGCCTGCAATGGTCCTGCCTGCCGGGAGACCCGATCCAGACCTTCCAGAAGCAGGGCATCACGGTGATCTCGGGGCGCGATACCCCCACGCCGTTCCGCCCTGCGCGAGAGTTCGGAACTTTCCGCATCAGCCCCGGCGGCACGCTGATGGATCTGGCTTCGCCGTTTTGGCATTGGGGCCAGTTCTATGAAAACGTGGTGCGCACCGTGCTGGATGGCGGCTGGACCCGCGATAAATCCGGCACCGATGGTACTGCCGTCAACTATTGGTGGGGCATGAACAGCGGTGTGATGGATGTGCTGCTCAGCCGCGAGCTGCCCCATGATGTGCGCCACCTGGCCAACATCCTGCGCAGCGGCATTATTGCGGGCAGCATTGACCCGTTTGCCTGCTATATTACCGCGCAGAACGGTACTGTGATGAACGAGGGCCGCACCGGCTTTACCCCGGAGCAGATCCTGCATATGGACTGGCTGTGCGATGCAGTGGAGGGCCACCTGCCGGAATTTGACGAACTGATGGACTGTGCCCGCCCCATGTACCGCATGCAGGGCATCCACCGCGACCGGCTCCCTGCAGAGAAAGAGGCTGATCTATGAAAATTCTGGCAGTGGCAGACGAAGAGAGCAAGTACCTGTGGGAATACTATGAGCCCAGCAAGCTGCGCGATATCGACCTGATCATCGGCTGCGGGGACCTGAGCCGGCATTATATGAACTTTTTGTCCGATGCAGCGCCGGTTCCGGTGCTTTATGTACACGGCAACCATGATGCCAGCTATGATAGAGAACCGCCCCGCGGTGCGATCTGCATTGACGATGACCTGTACTGGTACAAGGGCTACCGCATTGTGGGCCTTGGCGGCAGCTGCCGTTACCGCGCCGGTGCCTGGCAGTTTACCGAAGCGGAAATGAAACGCCGCATCAGCCACCTGCGCAGCAAGATCCAGCACGCGGGCGGGGTGGATATCCTTGTTACCCATGCGCCGCTGCACGGCTATGGGGATTTCAGCGACCTGCCGCACCGCGGGTTTACGGTGTTCAATGAAATTTTGGATACCTATCACCCGGCTTTGATGCTGCACGGGCATATCCACCTGACCTATGGAGCCAACATCCCGCGGGAGCACCAGTACGGCCAGACACGCATTGTGAACTGCTATGAGCGCTTTGTGCTGGACCTGCCGGATAAGCCGGATCCGCGCCGCCATTCTTTGATTGAGAGGTGGAAACAGTTTAACCGCACGGGGCACTTTTAAGGTGTAGCTTGAAGGCGTACCTGATACCATAGGCAACACCGCACAATTCCCGCCTTGCGGCTTAAGCACCGCTCCGGCAGCTGCGGCACGGCATCTGCGTAGCCAAAATGCTCGATAAGACATCCAGTATTATCTGCGCTTTTGGCTTAGCAGCTGCCGCACCTCGCTCGCCGTATCGGCACTTAGAATTATGCGGTATTGCCCATAAACGATTGGAGAACAAATACGATGACCAAAACCAAAATCGGTGTTCTGGGTGCCGGAACCTGGGGAACCGCGCTGGCACGCATGCTGGCAGGAAACGGCTGTGACGTTACCATGTGGAGCGCCCTGCCCGATGAACTGAAAGCCATGAGCGTGACCCATGCCCACCCCAACCTGCCCGGCATGTGCCTGCCTGCCGATATGCACTATACCGCGGATATTGAAGAAATCTGCGGCGACCGTGATGTGCTGCTGTTTGCGGTGCCCTCGGTTTTTGTGCGTTCCACCGCCCGCAAGGCGGCACCGCATATCCCGGATGGGCAGCTGATCGTGGATGTGGCCAAAGGCGTGGAGGAAAAAACGCTGATGACGATGTCCGAAATCATTGAGCAGGAGCTGGCCGCGGATGGCAAACACACCCACTGCAATGTGGTGGCGCTTTCCGGCCCCACCCATGCGGAGGAAGTGGCCCGCGATATGCCCACCCTGATCGTGGCAGGCAGCCCGGATGAAGCCGCCGCACGCAAGGTGCAGCAGATCTTTACCACCCCCACCTTCCGCGTGTATACCAACACCGACCGCCGCGGCGTGGAGCTGGGCGGCGCTGTCAAAAATGTGATCGCGCTGGCTGTTGGCATTGCGATGGGCCTGGATTACGGCGATAACGCCAAGGCTGCCCTTATCACCCGCGGCAACGCCGAGCTGGCCCGCCTGGGTGTGGCCATGGGCTGCAAGGCCGAAACTTTTGCCGGGCTTTCCGGTATGGGCGATCTGATCGTGACCTGCACCAGTATGCACAGCCGAAACCTGCATGCCGGCATGCTGATTGGCCGCGGAAAGGATGTAGAAACCGCCAAAAAAGAGGTCGGTCAGGTGGTGGAGGGCATCAATGCCCTGCCCGCAGCCTGCAAGCTGGCGAAAAAGTATAAGGTAGAAATGCCCATCGTGAATGCGGTGGATGATATTCTGTCCGGTCGGTTGGCCGCCCGCGATGCGCTTGCTACAATGATGGGCCGACAGCTGAAACAGGAATAATAACATGGAAAACAGAGATATTCGCATTGCTTTTTTTGATATTGACGGCACTCTGCTGCCGCCGGATCACCACCTGCCGGAATCCACCGTGGCGGCGCTCAACATTCTGCGCGCCAAAGGGGTGCAGCTTTACCTGGCAACCGGCCGCCCGCCGTACCACCTGCATTACCTGAAAAAGGATCTGCCGTTTGAATTTGACGGCATGGTGATGATGAACGGCCAATATTGCCGGGATAAGGACGGCTGCTTTTACGCTCACCCGCTGCCGCAGGAGGGACTGCGCGAGCTGCTGCCCTGGCTGGAAAAAACAGATATTGCGGTTTCCTTTGTGGAAGCGGATACCGCTTACATGAACCGCACCAATGCCCTGTGTGAAAACTTTTTGAAAGAGATCCCGCAGGAAACCATCGATCCGGCCCAGCGCTGCTTTACCTACCCGACGTATCAGCTCAGCGCATTTTTGAGCAGCGAGCAGGAACCGGAGTTCATGGCTCACGTGCCCGGCTGCCGCGCTGTGCGCTGGAGCGAAGAATTTGTCGATATCCTGCCCGCAACCGGCGGCAAGGTGAACGGCTTGCAGGAAACGCTCAATCATCTGGGTCTTACGCGGGAAAACAGCATCGCCTTTGGCGATGGCGGCAACGATACCGAGATGCTTGCTTTTGCCGGGATCGGGGTTGCCATGGGCAACGCCTGGCCAGACGCCCGTGCCGCGGCGGATTACATTACCACCGATGTGGATAAGGACGGCATCTGGAATGCGCTGGAACATTTCGGGCTGCTGAAATAACCAATAAAAACAAGAGCATGTGCGTTTTTTGGGAAAGCCCGAAAAACTGCACATGCTTTTATTTTTTATTATAATGGCTGTTCAACCGCAGGGCAGTGTCTCGCCTTCCAGCACCGCCTGCACCAGGGTATCGCCGTGATAGGTTAGCTCCAGATGGAAAAACGGTGCGCCCTCCGCCAACAGCCGAAGGAAAATTTTGTCCCCCTGCCAGATCGGCAGGTTCTCTACTTCGGGTTTGGGCACCCATTCCAGTGTGCCCTCGTTACAGTCGGTCAGCGTGCCGGTAAAATCGGTGCAGGTGTACAGGTGCATCCGCTCAGCGGGCCATGGCTCGCAAGTAAAATCCACAATGCCGCGGTAGGTGGGGGATTGCATCGTCAAGCCGGTTTCCTCCCACACTTCGCGCAGGGCACAGGCTTCGGCAGTTTCGCCGGGGTCAAACTTGCCGCCCACACCGATCCATTTATCGTGGTTGACGTCGTTCTTCTTTTTAATGCGGTGCAGCATCAGATAGCAGCCGTTTTGTTCCAGGTAGCACAGAGTGGTTTGCAGCAGTTCAGCCATAGCGGAGCCTCGTTCCCTGTGTGCGGGGCACACAAAATATATTGGTATCAGTATACCACCCGGATAGTACAGGCGGCAAGGCTGCAGACAATGTGCGGGTGGCTATTTGGTGGGCAGGGAACCAATATCCTGAAATTTACGCGGCGCTCCGTTATAATATCTCCAAAATGGAGATGGCTTTGAGGGGAACCGCAAAAAGGTGTTTGAAGCAGGCGTGAACGCCCACATTGCCAAGCCGTTCAGCGTGATGCCCTGCTGGCAGGGCTGGATAAAGCACTGACAAAAAATAGGCACGAACCATACATAAACCGCCGCACTTTCCATATAATAGGTATATTGTACAGAATATGGAAGGGCAGGAGGGTACCCCAATGAAAGCAACAGGAATAATTTATAAGAGAAAAACAGAAATAATAGAATCTTTATGTTAATTATAGTTAAAAGCGGTTACAAAATGCACATTTGTAGTTATTTTCTTTGAGATCCTTAAGAGTCTTTACAGTAATCTTTCCACATCGTTGGTGTAGAATCAATGCATGAGCGTTATCAACGGATAACTCAACTGAATATGGTTCAGGAATTTCGTGAGATTTAATCCAACAATTTATGCACAAGACGGTATTTGGATTCCTTGAAAAACATGCTAGCGGGGTTTGAACGTATGAATGACAAGACATACAATACAACTCCACCATATTTGTAGAGGAATCAAAATTGTCAGTCCTTATGTAATTAGGAGTAATATCTCCATAATAAAGCCAAAGAGAATCATCAATGTAATCGTTCCAACTATATTCATCATGAGCCAAACGCATATTATCTAAATAGTCAAAGATACGGTGCATTTGAGAAACAGACGGAAGTAAGTGTCGATTTTCTATACGTAATATAAAATAATCAGAAAAACCTAACTTCCGCGAGAATTGCTCTTGCGTAAAGCCAAGTGTTTCGCGCATGGCTTTAACAAATGGAGAAACTAATAAGGCGTCATACAAAAGTTTGTTCCAAGTAGATGACCGCTGGGCATATGAAGCTGCTTGATCTTCCTCTACAGAAATTATTTGCTGAGAAATCCGTTGCATTTTTGTCTCTATTTCATATTTTTGCAACTTTAAGGATTTTAATTGATGATATAGATTAGATAATTCTAATTGATAACTATCCATAATATGAACTTCTTTCATAATTTTTAAATAAAGAAAATGTGGAAAGCTCAACGCCAACATTTACCGATGAAAAATAAAATGGCTATGAAAATGAAAACAAGATACATTATTCTTAATACATTATAATGTTTAAATTGGATTCGTGCAACAAGAATATACTGGCTTGATGATTAACGAAAGCAAAAATCCGTTCGATGCTTTTCTCTAAAAAAGCGGAGACGCAAAAAATTTAGATGAAAAAATAGATATAGGGAAAAACTTCTGACGAAAGGACTAAACGTTGAGGAAGTGTGTATAACCAAAAAGAACTAACAAATACTACCATTAAGTTTTGAAAGGAGAAAAAATATGAAAGCAACAGGAATCGTGCGCAGGATTGATGAGCTGGGGCGGGTGGTCATTCCCAAAGAGATCAGGCGAACCCAGCGCATCCGCCAGGGCGATGCACTGGAAATTTTTACCGCTGCCGATGGGCAGGTGGTGTTCAAAAAATATTCCCCGCTGGTGGAGCTGGGCGAACTGGCCGGGGTGTATGCCGAGGTGCTGGCCAAAAACCTGGGCCGCCCTGTGCTGGTGTGTGACAGGGAAAGCATTGTGGCCGCCACCGGCACGGGCAAAGGGCAGCTGCTGGGGCGGCAGATCAGCGATGCCGCCGCCCGGCTGCTGGCCATGCGCGGCCCTTACACCGCGCCGGAAACCGCTGCCCGCCGCATTACGGCCTTTGACAAAGGGGAAACGGTGCTGCTGTGCGTCTGCCCCATTGTGGTGCAGGGGGATGTGGAAGGCGGTGTGTTGCTGACCGGCCGCCCGCAGGATGCAGCCCCTGATACCGAGACCGCCCGCGCAGTAAACATTGCCGCGGCATTTTTAGCAAAGTGGATGGAAGAATGAACCGTTGGCCGGCATCACCCTGCTGTCTGGCGGGCAGCAAAACAAGATAAAATAACAGAAAAACGCCGCGGCGGAGGGCAAAAACCACCCTTTGCCGCGGCGTTTGTGTCAAATCTGTTAAAGTTTGAAACTTTTTATGAAAAGGGCTTGACAGAACAAAGAGTTGGGATATAATAAATTTAGCACTCAGGAAGAGAGAGTGCTAAACAAGAAAAAGCAAACAAGGAGATGAGGGCAGCATGACGATGGATGCACGCAAGCAGCGCATTCTGGAAGCGATTGTTGCCATTTATTCTACCGGCGGCGAGCCGGTCGGCTCCGGTTTGCTGGCCAGCCACTTTGACATGGCACTTTCCAGCGCAACGCTCCGCAACGAGATGGCCGCGCTGACAAAGCTTGGCCTGCTGGAGCAGCCGCACACCAGCGCAGGCCGCGTACCCAGCCCCAAGGGGTACCGGTACTACCTAGACCACCTGCTGGAAGCCCCCGCCGCCATAGCACTGAGCGCAGCGGACCGCGAAAACATTGACCGGCTGTTTGCCGATATGGACGTTGAGCCCGAAAAGCTGGCGCAGAGCGCCGCCCGCGCACTGGCCGATTATATCGGCTGTGCCGCAGTGGCTACCACCCCGCAGGCCGAGGATCTGTGCATCGCCCATTTTGAGGTCGTGCAGGTCGGGCGGTATTCCGCCGCAGTTTTGGCGGTTACCAGCTCCGGCGGTGTGCGCACCCGTGTGGCGCGTATCCACACCGGCTTGACGCGGGAGGATGCCGATGAGATGGCCCGCCTGCTGAACAGCAGCCTGACCTTTGTGGCGCCGGAGGATCTGACCCCGTCGCTGACGGCAAGCCTGGTGCTTTCCGCCGGGCGCAGGCTGGCGCCGGTGGTGTTCGCCGCCGAAGCGCTGGTTCGCACCCGCCCGCAGTTTTACCTGGAGGGCGTGCAGTACCTGGCCAAGATGCCGGATGTGCGCACAAACCTTGGCGCGCTGCTGGAAGTTTTTTCTGACAACGAAGCGGCCCGCGCCCTGATCGAACCGGGCAGCGGCAAAGTGACCGCCACGTTGGGCGAGGATATCGAGCCCGCCATGCCGAACCTCTGCATCGTCAGCAAGCGTTACCTTGCGGGCGGCGGGCTGTACGGCACGGTGGCGGTGATCGGCTCCAACCGCATGGAGTACGAACACTTGATCCCCGTTTTGAATTATTTTGCAATTAAGTTAGGGCAGTCAATGTCCGGTAAAAAGGAGGAGCAGACATGAGCGAAGAAACAAAGAAGCAGCCTGAAACTGAACAGGAACAGGCCGCTGCTGAAACAAAAGCGCCCGCGGCAGAATCCGATAAGCAGGAAGCTGAACCCGCTGCAGAAAAGACCGAAAAGAAAGACTGGTTCGGCAAAAAATCCAAAGAGCTGGAAGCCGTAAAGGCAAAGCTGGAAGCCGCCGAGCAGGCCAACGCAAAGCTGAAAGACCAGATGCTGCGCACCGCTGCAGAGTATGACAATTACCGCAAGCGTTCCGCCCGCGAAGCTGACCAGAAGTTCAACGATGGTGTTTCCCACGCGGTCAACCAGATCCTGGCAATTCTGGATACGCTGGATATGGCAGCCAATGCCGAATGCACCGATGAAAACTATAAAAAGGGCGTTGTGATGACGCTGGACAAAGCCGAAAAAGCTCTGAAAACGCTGAACATCACCGAGATCGAATCCATGGGCAAGCCCTTTGACCCCAACTTTATGAACGCTGTTCAGCAGGTTCCGGCAGAGGATGGCCAGGAAAGCGGCACTGTGGTGCGCGTGTTCCAGAAAGGCTATATGATCGGCGATAAGATCATCCGCCATGCAACCGTGGTTGTGGCCGAATAACAAAGCATGAACCGGGTGCAAAAGCCCGTTCAGATATAAATTAAGACATTCACATTTCCATGTTTCCTGAAAGAGGAATATGAAAGGAGTTTTATATTATGAGTAAGATTATTGGTATTGACCTTGGTACTACCAACAGCTGCGTAGCTGTTATGGAGGGCGGCGAGCCCGTTGTTATCCCTAACGCTGAGGGTGCCCGTACCACCCCGTCTGTTGTCGGCTTTACCAAAACCGGCGAGCGTCTGGTAGGCCAGGTTGCAAAGCGTCAGGCTATCACCAACCCCGAAAACACCATCTCCTCCATCAAGCGTAAGATGGGCACTGCCGAGAAGGTTCACGCCGGCGGCAAGGATTACACCCCCGAAGAGATCAGCGCTATGATCCTGGCAAAGCTGAAGGCTGATGCCGAAGCTTACCTGGGCGAGCCCGTTACCGAGGCTGTCATCACCGTTCCCGCTTACTTCAACGACAGCCAGCGTCAGGCAACCAAGAACGCCGGTACCATTGCTGGTCTGAACGTAAAGCGTATCATCAACGAGCCGACCGCAGCTTCTCTGGCTTACGGCATTGATAAGGAATCCGACCAGAAGATCATGGTTTACGACCTGGGCGGTGGTACGTTCGATGTTTCCATCATCGAGATGGGCGATGGCGTTACTGAAGTTCTGGCTACCAATGGTGATACCCACCTGGGCGGTGATGACTTCGACCAGCGCATCATCGACTGGATGGCTGAGGATTTCCAGAAGGAAAACAACATCGACCTGCGCAAGGATAAGATGGCTGCACAGCGCTTGAAGGAAGCTGCTGAAAAGGCAAAGATCGAGCTGTCCAGCGCCACTTCCACCAACATCAACCTGCCGTTTATCACCGCTGACGCCAACGGCCCCAAGCACTTGGATATGACCCTGACCCGCGCAAAGTTCAATGAACTGACCGCTGATCTGGTTGACCGCACCATGGCCCCTGTCCGCAAGGCTCTGGCTGATGCAGGCCTGAAGGCTTCTGATCTGGCTAAGGTCCTGATGGTCGGTGGCTCCACCCGTATCCCCGCTGTCTATGACGCTGTCAAGAAGGAACTGAACTGCGAGCCGTTCAAGGGCATCAACCCCGATGAATGTGTTGCTGTCGGCGCTTCCATCCAGGGCGGTGTTCTGCAGGGCGACGTTAAGGGTCTGCTGTTGTTGGATGTTACCCCGTTGAGCCTGGGCATTGAGACTCTGGGCGGCGTTTGCACCAAGATCATTGAGCGCAACACCACCATCCCCACCAAGAAGAGCCAGATCTTCTCCACTGCTGCGGACAACCAGCCCAGCGTTGAAGTCAACGTTCTGCAGGGCGAACGTGAGTTTGCCCGCGACAACAAGAGCCTGGGTACCTTCCACCTGGATGGCATCGCTCCGGCTCCGCGCGGCGTGCCCCAGATCGAAGTTACCTTTGATATTGATGCCAACGGCATTGTGCATGTAAGCGCTAAGGACCTTGGCACCGGCAAGGAGCAGAGCATTACCATCACTGCTTCCACCAACATGAGCAAGGATGACATCGACAAGGCCGTTAAGGATGCCGAGCAGTATGCTGCTGAGGATAAGAAGCGCCGCGAAGATGTTGATGCCCGCAACAACGCCGACCAGATGGTGTTCCAGACCGAAAAGGCTTTGGGCGAGCTGGGCGACAAGGTCTCTCCGTCCGAGAAGAGCGAGTGCGAAGCTAAGCTGAACGCCCTGAAGGAAGCCCTGAAGGGTACCGATATTGAGGCCATCAAGGCAAAGCAGGACGACCTGCAGAAGGCTTTCTACGCCATCAGCGAGAAGGTTTACCAGCAGGCTGCCCAGCAGCAGGGCCAGCAGCCGGGCGCTGACGCCCAGCAGGGCCCCACGGGCAATGCCGGTTCCGCCCCGAAGGATGACGGTGCTGTTGACGCTGACTTCCACGAGGTGTAAGATAACAGAATAAACAGGGGAACATCCCTGTAACCCAAAAGGCCGCCGCCAGGCAATTCCGGCGGCGGCCATTGTGGGGTTAAGCCCACAAAGCTGCGTCCCGTCCGTAGGGGCGCACAGCGTGTGCCCGCAGTGAAATCACGTTGCCGCTTGCAGGCACAGGCTGTACGCCCTTACGGACAAAGAACCGGCTGTTCCCATAGGGGAAAGGAATAAAAGTCAACTTACTTCAACACATAAAGGTGTGATCATATGGCAGAAAAAAGAGATTATTACGAGGTGCTGGGCATCGGCAAAAACGCCACGGATGCCGAGATCAAGAGCGCCTACCGCAAACTTGCCAAAAAGTACCACCCTGACCTGAACCCCGGCAATAAAGAAGCCGAGGAAAAGTTCAAAGAGGTCAACGAAGCCAACGATGTGCTTTCCGACCCGCAGAAACGCCAGCGCTATGATCAGTTCGGTTTTGCCGGCGTAGACCCCAACTATGCGGCTGCCAACGGCGGCGGTGCAGGCGGGTTCGGCGGTGGTTTTGGCGGCGTGGACCTGGGCGACATCTTTGGCGATATCTTTGGCGGCGGATTTGGCGGTGGATTCAGCGGATTTGGCGGCGGTTCTTCCACCCGCACCGCCAATGCACCCCGCAAGGGGCATGATATTCAGGCCAGC